>Ga0138256_10003889_pt1 | contig 15856 bp, 17 predicted proteins | sample KNB2016incub_MG_FD_105486 | JGI IMG/M metagenome (GOLD analysis project Ga0138256, IMG submission 105486) | Active sludge microbial communities from wastewater in Klosterneuburg, Austria - KNB2014incub_MG | ecosystem: Engineered > WWTP > Activated sludge > Unclassified | place: Austria... | reverse complement strand
TCGACGACGCGCTGGCCGCGGCGGCCTGAACACCGGCCGGCTTCGCGGCCCCGTCGTTGCGGGATCGGCGCGAATCGCGTGCTGCCGGCAGTGCGTCGACCCGGCGGCCCGCGGCGACAATGTGCCGCATGTTCCGGTCTCACGTCTCACCCGCTGCCCGTGAAGCTTGCGCCGTCTGCCGGCTGCGCACGACGGTGGCTCCGGGCCACATCGGCCACCGCCAGGTGGTGCTGCGCATATCCGCCTGAGACCCATGCGCACGCACGCCACCGCCTTGCCCCCCGCGCAGCCGCCCGCGCGCGGTGAAGCCCGCTCCGACTGGGCCACGCTGCGCAAGCTGTTTCCCTACCTGTGGCGCTACCGCTGGCGCGTGGCCGTGGCTCTGGGCTTCATGGTGGCGGCCAAGCTGGCCAACGTGGGCGTGCCGGTGCTGCTGAAGGAACTGGTGGACGGCCTGTCCATCCAGCCCGGCGACGCCGCGAGGCTGCTCGTCGTGCCGGTGGGACTGCTGTTGGCCTACGGCGGGCTGAGACTGTCCACGACGCTGTTCACCGAACTGCGTGAACTGGTCTTCGCCAAGGCCACCGAAGGCGCGGCGCGCAGCATCTCGCTGCAGGTCTTCCGCCACCTGCATGCGTTGTCGCTGCGCTTCCACCTGGAACGCCAGACCGGTGGCATGACGCGCGACATCGAACGCGGCACGCGAGCGGTGCATTCGCTGATCTCTTACTCGCTTTACAGCATCCTGCCCACGTTGATCGAGGTGACGCTGGTGCTGAGCATCCTGGGCACCAAGTTCGACATCGGCTTCGTCTGGATCACGCTGGCCGCGCTGGTGCTCTACGTGGCCTTCACCATCGTCGTGACCGAGTGGCGCACCAAGTTCCGGCGCCAGATGAACGAATTCGACTCGGTGGCGCACAGCAAGGCCATCGACGCGCTGCTCAACTACGAGACGGTGAAATATTTCAACAACGAGGACTTCGAGACCCGGCGCTACGACCAGAGCCTGGAGCAGCTGCGCCGCGCCGCGCTGAAGAGCCAGAGCACGCTGAGCATGCTCAACAGCGGGCAGCAGCTCATCATCGCCATCGCGCTGGTGGCCATGCTTTGGCGCGCGACGCAAGGCGTGGTGGCCGGCACCATGACGCTGGGTGACCTGGTGATGGTCAACGCCTTCATGATCCAGCTCTATATCCCGCTCGGTTTCCTGGGCGTGCTGTACCGCGAGATCAAGCAGAGCCTGACCGACCTGGACAAGATGTTCGTGCTGCTGGCGCGCCACCGCGAGGTGGACGACGCGCCGGGCGCCGGCGAACTGCGTGTCAGCCCCGGCGCGGTGCGCTTCGAGCGCGTGAGCTTCGCCTACGACGCCGAGCGGCCGATCCTGCACGACCTGAGCTTCGACATCCCGGCCGGCAAGACGGTGGCCGTGGTCGGCCCCTCGGGAGCGGGCAAGTCGACGCTGGCGCGGCTGCTCTACCGCTTCTACGACGTGAGCGACGGGTGCATCAGCATCGACGGCCAGGATATCCGCCAGGTCACGCAGGCCAGCCTGCGGCGCGCCATCGGCATCGTGCCGCAGGACACGGTGCTGTTCAACGACACGGTGGAATACAACATCGCCTACGGCCGCCCCGGCGCCAGCCGCGCCGAGGTGGAGGCGGTGGCCAGGGCGGCGCACATCCACGATTTCATCGCCGCCACGCCCAAGGGCTACGACACCATGGTCGGCGAGCGTGGCCTGAAGCTCAGCGGCGGCGAGAAGCAGCGCGTGGCCATTGCGCGGACGCTGCTGAAGAACCCGCCGATCCTGATCTTCGACGAGGCCACCTCGGCGCTGGACTCGGCCAACGAGCGCGCCATCCAGGCCGAACTGCGCGCGGTGTCGCAAGGCAAGACGGCGCTGGTCATCGCGCACCGGCTGAGCACGGTGGTCGACGCGCACGAGATCGTGGTGCTGGAGGCCGGCCGCATCGCCGAACGCGGGCCGCACGCCGAACTGCTGGCGCGCGGCGGGCGTTATGCGCAGATGTGGCGGCTGCAGCAGAGCGGGGAAGCGGTGGGCGAGGGTGGCTGACGGGCGCCAGCGTCGCGGCGCGCTGCTGCTGCGGATCCGCTCGATGCGATCGGCCGTCAACGCCTTGGCGCACTTGGCGTCTTGCCGGCAGCGTTGAACACCGTCGCAAGGTTCACGGCCGCGGTGACTCCGGGATGGATCCCGCGGGGCGACCTTGCCCGTATCGGGGGTTGCGCATCGTTGTCGATTTATGTATGATGAGCGTCATGCAAAGACCGAGACTCAGCGCCAGAGCGGCGGCCAAAGAGGCCACGCACGAACGCATCGTGGGCGTGGCCGCCCGAGCGATCCGCCGCAGCGGGTATGGCGGTACCGGCGTCGCGGACATCATGAAGGAGGCCGGGCTGACGCACGGTGGCTTCTACGCCCACTTCCCTTCGCGCGAGGCCATGCTGGCCGAGGCGGCGCGAAGGGCGTGCGCCGAGTCCGCTGCCTCCGTGGCGGAGGTCGTGGCCAGCGCACCTACCGGCCAGGCCCTGGCATCCGTGCTTGGCGCCTATCTCTCAAAGGAACACCTCGAACGTGTCGAAGTGGGATGCCCGCTCGCTGCGCTGGGTTCGGAAACGTCTCGCCAGGTTCCCGAAGTACGTCGGGTGGCGACCCGGCACATCAAGGAGATGATCGATCTGATCGCCCGTCAAGCGCCGGACTGGGGACAGCCCGCAGCTCACGAACGGGCCATGGTGACCATCGCCACCATGGTCGGCGCGTTGATGTTGTCGCGCGCAGTCGATGAGCCGGGTCTGTCGGACGGCCTGCGCGAGGCCGCGCTCAAGTCCCTGACCCCTGCCGGTTACTGAACCGACAGATTGCCGCGGCCCTTTGATTTGACTTTACACATGATAAACATCATCCGAAAGTGGCGTAGCGACGAAGCGCGATGCCCAAGGCCGAAGTTCCCGCAAGCCGACCGGCCTCCCGGATCAGCCCCATCACAGGTCAGCCCATGACGGACACCCACATCACCACGCCCACCCGCTTCGTCGAAGTCGGTGGGTCCCGCTTCGCCTATCGCCGCTGGGGCCACAACGCCTCCTCGCAGCCCCCACTGCTTCTGTTGCAGCACTTCCGGGGCGGCATGGACCATTGGGATCCGTTGATGACGGACGGCCTGGCCGAAGGCCGCGAAGTCATCCTCTACAACGGCCGTGGCGTTGCTTCCTCGGGCGGCACGCCGCGCACACGCATCGAGGACATGGCCGACGACGCAGCGGCCTTCGTCCGTGCGCTGGACCTGACGCAGATCGACCTGCTGGGCTTCTCGCTGGGCGGATTTCAGGCTTTGGACCTGACCTGGCGTCACCCCGATCTGGTGCGCAAGCTGATGCTGCTGGGCACCGGCCCACGCGGCGGCAACCCCGACATGGAGACGCGCGTGCTGAGCACGGCGGTCAATCCGGTTCCCGGCTTCGAAGACTTCCTCTACCTGTTCTTCGGCCGATCGGCGCAGGCCGAGCAGTCCGCCAGGGAGTTCTGGCAACGGCGTCACCAGCGCGCCGACCAAGATCCCCCGTCGTCACCGGAGGTCGCGAACGCGCAGATCGAGGCCAACATGCTCTATCTGCCCAGGCTCGCGGAGGACGATCCCTTCGCCTACCTGCGCGGCATCCGGCAGCCCACGTTCATCCTCAATGGCGTGCACGACGTGATGATCCCGACGGTCAACTCGTTCTACATGGCGCGCAACCTGCCCAACGCGCAGTTGTTCATCTATCCCGACGCGGGCCACGCCGCGCAGTTCCAAGTCCCGCAGCGCTTCCTGCGGCACGCGGTCCAGTTCCTGAGCGAGTGACGGCGACGGCAGTCATCGCACGAACTCACCTTTTCCCCAACGTTTCAAGGTTGCACGCCATGTTCAGGTTCAAGTTTCTGTTGTGGGCCCCCGCCCAGATGCTGAAGCGCAAGATCAGGAACGATCCCGACTGCGCCCGTTACGTGGGGGCCAAGAGTCTGGTCTTCCAGATTCGCACGGTCTCGGGCGCCGGCCGAACCTTCGTCATCAAGGATGGCGCCATCCGCTCCTCGGCCGGCCTGACGGCGAACCCCCGGTTCACCTTCAGCTTCAAGGATGCCGCGACAGGCTTTGCGATCCTGTCGGCCAAGGACAGCCAGGCGGCCTTCCTCAGAGGCCTGGGCAGCAAGGACCTGAGCATCAGCGGCGACTTCCGCGACGTGATGTGGTTCCAGGGCCTGACGGCCTTCCTGCAGCCACCCAAGATCGTCTCCCCCTACGACCGCACCGCTTTCTGAGCCACCCATGAAACGAAATCTGCTGAACCAGCCCCTGCGCCTGCCCAATGGCACGGTGCTGCGCAATCGGCTTGCCAAGGCGGCCATGAGCGAGACGCTGGGCACCTACGACAATCGCCCGACCCCGGAGCTGGTGCAGTTGTACCGGCGCTGGGCCGGCTCGGGCCTGGGACTGATCATCACGGGCAACGTCATGATCGACCGCCGCGCGCTGGGCGAGCCCGGCAATGTCGCAATCGAGGACGAGTCGGACTTGCCCGTGCTGCGGCAGTGGGCCCAGGCGGTCACCAGCCAAGGGGCGGCCCTCTGGGCGCAGCTCAACCATCCGGGCAAACAATCGACCAAGGGCTTGAATGCCTACAACCTCGCGCCCTCGGCCGTGCCCTTCCGCGCGGACATGGCAACCTTCTTCGAGACCCCGCGCGAAGCCACCCCGGCCGAGATCCAGGACATCATCGAGCGTTTCGGGCGCAGCGCGGCCATCTGCAAGAAGGCCGGGTTCAGCGGCGTGGAAATCCACGGCGCGCACGGTTACCTGGTCAGCCAGTTCCTCTCGCCGCACCACAACCGCCGCAGCGACGAATGGGGCGGCAGCCCCGAGAAGCGGCGGCGCTTCGTGCTGGCCGTCCATGCGGAGATCCGCCGCCAGGTCGGCCCGGACTTCCCGGTGGGGATCAAGCTCAACTCGGCCGACTTCCAGCGCGGAGGTTTCACCGAAGACGAATCGATAGCGACGATCCGCGCGCTGGCCGATGCGGGCATCGACCTGGTCGAGATCTCCGGCGGCACCTACGAGGCACCCGCGATGAGCGGTGCGATGCAAGAGCCGAAGAAGGCGTCCACCGCGGAGCGCGAAGCCTACTTCCTGGCGTTTGCCGAAAAGCTGCGCGCAGCGGTCAAGGTGCCGCTGATGGTCACTGGCGGTTTCCGCACCGCGGCCGGCATGAACGCCGCGCTGCGCTCCGGCGCGCTGGATGTGGTGGGCCTGGCGCGGCTGCTGGCGATCGACCCCGACGCGCCGGCCGCCCTGCTGCGAGGGCGCGACAGCGTGCAGCAGGTCCGCCCGATCCGCACCGGTCTGAAGGCCGTGGACCGCATGGGGATCATGGAGGTGCTGTGGTACACGCGCCAGCTCAAGCGCATCGCCAGGGGCGGGGAACCGCGTCCGGCGGAATGTGGCCTGTCGGCGTTCCTGAAGTCTGCCGTCGACAGCGGCTGGGGCACCTTCCGCACGCAGAGCCTGCGCGCCCGCGGCTGAGGAAGAAGAAATGAAAGCACTCACCTTCAAACGTTATGGCAAGTCGCCCGAAATCGGCTTTGCCGATGTGCCCCGACCCGCACCGAAGCCCGATGAACTTCTGGTCCAGGTCCACGCCGCGGGCTTGAATCCGATCGACAACATCATTCCGCAGGGCACCTTCAAACCGGTCCTGCACTTCCAACTGCCCGCCACACTGGGCAGTGATCTGGCCGGTGTGGTGGTCGAGGTCGGCAGCCGCGTGACCCGCTTCAAGCCGGGCGATGCGGTCTTTGCCAGCCTCTTCGACCTGGGCAATGGCTCGCTCGCCGAATTCGCCGTGGTGCCGGAGAGCGCCGCCGCGTTGAAGCCGTCCAAGCTGGACTTCGTGCAGGCCGCGTCGGTGCCGATGGTCGCGCTCACCTCGTGGCAGGCGTTGAAGGAGCGTGCCGGTCTTCGGCGCGGTCAGAAGGTGTTCATCCCCGCCGGATCCGGCGGCATCGGAACCTTCGCCATCCAGCTGGCCAAGCATCTCGGCGCCAAGGTGGGAACGACCGTCAGCACCGGCAACGTCGAGCTGGCAAGCAGCCTGGGCGCGGACGAGATCGTCGACTACAAGAAGCAGGACTTCGACAAGGTGCTGCGCGGCTACGACGCGGTGCTCGCCACGGTCAAGGGCGACACGGTCGAAAAGTCGATCGGCATCCTCGAGCCGGGCGGCAAGATCGTCTCGCTCATCGGTCCGCTGGACGCCGCATTCGCGCGCGCGAGGCGGCTGAACTTCATCCTGACCTTCGTGTTCGGCTTGATGAGCCGCAAGATCCTGCGCCTCGCCAGAAAGCGGGAGGTCGACTACTCATTTCTTTTCGTGCACCCCGACGGCCAACAACTCGCGGCCATTGGCGAGCTGCTCGAGTCGGAACGCATCCGCCCGGTGATCGACAAGGTGTTCCCCTTCGAACAGGCCAAGCAAGCCCTCGACTATCTGGCCCTGGGGCGCGCCAAGGGCAAGGTCGTCGTGCGCATGCAGTGACTCGCTGCGCCTTCGCCGCAACCTCCGGTTGCTCCCTCACAGCCGCCTGCAAACACGCAACTACCCACTCAGCATCATCATGCTCTTCGAACCTCTTGCCACGCCTTCGCTTCAGCTCGCCAACCGCATCGTCATGGCCCCGATGACACGCAATCGCTCGATCGATGCCAACACGCCCAACGCCTTGATGGCCGAGTACTACGGCCAACGGGCCACGGCCGGCCTGATCATCACCGAGGGCACGTCGCCATCGCCCAACGGCCTGGGCTATGCGCGCATCCCGGGGCTCTTCAACGACGCGCAGGTGCGCGGCTGGAAGCCCGTCGTCGATGCGGTCCACGCCAAGGGTGGCAAGGTGTTCGTGCAGCTGATGCACACCGGCCGCGTCAGCCATCTGGCCAACCTGCCGGCCGGCGCGCAGGTGCTCGGCCCCACGGCCGAGGTCTGTCCCGGCGAGATGTACACCGACTCGCAGGGCATGCAAGCCCACAGCCCACCGCGCGAGATGTCCACGGCCGACATCGACCGCACCGTCGCCGAATACGCGGCGTCCGCCCGGCTCGCGGTGGAAGCCGGTTTCGACGGCATCGAGCTGCACGCCGCGAACGGCTACTTGATCGAGCAGTTCCTCAACGCCAACGTGAACCGCCGCACCGACAGCTACGGCGCCGGCATCGAAGGCCGCAACCGCTTCGCGCTGGCCATCGCTGGCGCCACGGCGGCGGCCATCGGCGCCCATCGCGTCGGCATCCGGCTGTCGCCCTACGGCGTGTTCAACAGCACCGGAGGGTTTGCCGACGTGGAGGTGCAGTACCTGGCGCTGACCCAGCAACTGTCGGACCTGGGCCTGCTGTACCTGCACGTGCTGGACCATTCGGCAATGGGTGCGCCGGCGGTGCCCGCCGAATTGAAGTCTCGCCTTCGCGCCGCCTTCCGGGGTCTGTTCATCCTGGCTGGCGGCTTCGATCGAACGAGCGCCGAGCGTGCGCTGCAGGCAGGTCAGGCGGATCTGATTGCCTTTGCCCGACCGTTCCTCGCCAACCCGGACCTGGTGGCACGCATGCAGTCCGACGCCGCACTGAATGCCGTGGACGCGCAGACCTTCTACACACCGGGAGCGAAGGGCTACACGGACTATCCGGCGCTTGCGGCTTGATCGGTGTGGCCGATCGACCCACGCGCAACCCCGCCATGAACGCAGCGCAGGATTCGACGGTGACGTGGAAGAACGTCCCCACGCGGACGGTCACCGCAGGTGGTGTGAGCTTCGCCTACCGGGAACTTGGTGCGGACCATCCCGGTCCGCCGGTCGTGTTCCTCATCCACCTGGCGGCTGTTCTGGACAACTGGGACCCCCGCATCGTCGACGGCATCGCAGCAAAGCACCGCGTGATCACGTTCGACAACCGCGGCGTCGGCGCGTCGAGCGGAGCGCCGGCGACGTCGATGGAAGAGATGGCCCGGGACGCGATCACGTTCATAAAGGCCATGGGCTTCGATCAGGTCGATCTCTTCGGGTTTTCGATGGGTGGCATGGTGGCGCAGGAGATCGTGCTGATGGCACCGCAACTGGTGCGCCGCATGATCCTCACCGGCACGGGCCCGGCCGGCGGCGAAGGCATCAGCCAGGTCGCCCGTGTGACCTACCTCGACATGCTGCGCGGCTGGCTCAGCTTTCAGGACCCGAAGCAGTTTCTGTTCTTCACCCGGTCACCCGACGGCATCCGTGCCGGCAAGGAGTTTCTGGCGCGGCTGAAGGAGCGCTCGGACGACCGCGACAAGAAGATCACGATCGCCGCGCTGCAGGCGCAGTTGAAGGCGCTGCGCCGCTGGGGCGAGAAGGCAGCTGCGGATCTGTCGAAGGTGCATCACCCGGTGCTGGTCGCCAACGGCGACGGCGATCGCATGGTCCCGAGCCGGAACACGCGGGACCTGGCGCGGCGGCTGCCGAACAGCGAACTCATCGTCTATCCCGATTCAGGACACGGTGCGGTGTTCCAGTTCCATGCCGACTTCGTGCCCAGGGCACTTGCGTTCCTTTCGCGATCAGCCGGGTGATTGCGGGTGTACCGCTGGCTGTTGCCGGCAGTGGCCAACGTCCGTGCCGATGTGGCCGTAGCGGCTCGCGGATGCAAGCCTGGACCGATGCTTTGATGAAGCCCAGCAGCGCTTCGCCGGTGGCGACCAGCTCTTCTCTCTTGCGCCGCCACGGTGAACAGTTCGCAGGCCGTGAAGACTTGAGTCTTGCCCGCCCGGACGACCCTCGCCCGCGCGATGAATTGCTCGCCCTGAGCTGGCCGCAGGCAGTTCTGCGAGAAGTGCGCTGCCAGCACGCCAGGGCCGGCGACAGTCACGGCCGCAAAGCCGCAGGCGGTGTCGATGAGGGCGCCGATCAGCCCGGCGTGCAGGAAGCCGCTGTATTGCCCAAACTCGCCGCGCCAGGGCATGACGAGTTCGACCTGCCCTGCCGATGCCGATTTCACCTCCAAGCCGCACCAGCGGTTGAAGCCGGCAGCCGTTCACCACTTCGCGTTCCAGGGCCGCAGCACCACCTCGAAGGCCCAGGCCGACCGGTGCTGGCGATACAGCTGCAGATACATCTCGGCGGTGCGGTCCGGGTCGGCCATGTTGTCGTCGGTGGTCGTGCCCGCCAGCCGGTGTGCAGGGCTGCCGTCGCCCTGCCGCCAGCCCACCGCGGCATCGATCGGCACGTTGACCACATGGATGCCCTGCGGCATCAGCTCGCGCGCCATGCTTTGCGCCAACCCGGTCTTGGCCTGGCAGGCCATCGCGAACGCGCCGCTGGCCGCAAAGCCCTTCAGCGCCGCGCTGGCGTTGATGAAGACGATCGTTCCCTTCGCGCCGTTGGCATCCGGCGTATTCGCCTGCATCAGCCGCGCAGCCTGCTGCCCGCTCAGGCCGGCTCAGGCCGCTTCGGTGCGGTTCAGCGCCAGCAGGCGGTCGCGTACCGACTTCAGCAGCGCGTCGGACTTCTTCGGGTCGGTCTGCACCCGTGCCAGCAGCACGGCGCCGACCATCGCGCTCATCGCGAGCATGGCGTCGCCCTCGTCCCGGCTGTGCATCGATTGCGCGAGCTGGCCGACGAATTCGTCGATGTGTGTCGACATGACCGCGCGTGAGGCGACGTCGGCGCGGGCGACGTCCGACGCCAGCGCGGCGATCGCACAGCCGCTGGTGCGCGCATCCCGGTGCGCGCGGCTGACATAGCCCCGCACCCGGGTCTCGTAGCTGCGCGGCGCGTCGCCGGGCTTCACGCCGGTGGTGGCCGTCTTGGCGCCTTCGACCAGTGCACGCTCCAGCGCCTGCGCCAGCAACTCGGAGCGCGACTCGAAGTGGTTGTAGAAGCCGCCGTGAGTGAGCTCCACGCTGCGCATCAGCTTGCCGACACTGATCGACTCCAAGCCGTTGTCGCGCACCTGGTCGGCCGCCTGGCGCAGGATCTTCTCCCGGCTGTGTGCCTTGTCTGCCTGCGAATGCCCCATGCCGTGCTCCTGGATGTCAGTGCCTTGACTGTGTGAATTATATTCGTCATACTGGAAAATGATGATCATCATCCGGAATAGACCGCGATTGTCGTCGTCCACGCCCACCGGCAAGCTGCTGAAGGGCGTGATGAAGACGATGGCGCAACAAGCGGCCGACGCCACCACGGCGTCGGCTGCACCCTGAAGGAGAAAGCATGGCTGATCCCAAAGCCGTCCTCGTCATCGGCGCGGGCGACGCGACCGGCGGCGCGATCGCGCGGCGTTTTGCGCGCGAGGGCTACATCGCCTGTGTGACGCGGCGCAGCGCCGACAAGCTCGAGCCGCTGGTGCAACGCATCCGCGCCGAAGGCGGGCAGGCGCACGCCTTCGGCAGCGATGCGCGCAAGGAAGAGGCGATGATCGCGCTGGTCGAGGGCATCGAGCGCGACATCGCACCGATCGAGGTGGCGGTGTTCAACATCGGCGCCAACGTTCGCTTCGGCATCACCGAGACCACCTCGCGCGTCTACCAGAAGGTGTGGGAGATGGCCTGCTTCAGCGGCTTCCTCATGGGCCGCGAAACGGCGAAGGTGATGCTCACGCGCGGGCGCGGCACCATCATCTTCACCGGCGCCACCGCCAGCCTGCGCGGCCGCGAAGGTTTTGCCGCCTTCGCCGGCGCCAAGCATGCGCTGCGTGCGCTGGCGCAGAGCATGGCGCGCGAGCTGTGGCCGAAGAACATCCATGTCGCGCATCCGGTCATCGACGGGGCGATCGATACCGAATGGATCCGCAGCAACTTCCCCGAGCGCTACGCGCTGAAGGAGCAGCAGGGCATCGTCAGCCCCGACAGCATCGCCGAGGCCTACTGGCAGATCCATATGCAGCCGCGCGACGCCTGGACCCACGAGACCGAGCTGCGGCCGTGGATCGAAAGCTGGTGATCCGCGCCGCGCCGTCTTGACTCAGATCCATTGCCAACCAAGAGACAAACGATGAAACCCGTGAAGGTCGAGTTCCTGTTCGATTTCGGCAGCCCCAATGCCTACCTGTGCCACAAGCTGATCCCGGCCATCGAAGCGCGCACCGGCGCCCGCTTCGAGTACGTGCCGATCCTGCTCGGGGGCTTGTTCAAGCTGGCCAACAACCGCTCGCCCGTCGAGGCCTTCGCGGCCATCCCGAACAAGCGCGCCTACGAGAACCTGGAGATGCAGCGCTTCATCACCAGGCACGGGCTGACGCGCTTCAAGTTCAACCCGTTCTTCCCGGTGAATACGCTGAAGATCATGCGCGGTGCCTGCGCCGCGCAGAAGCTCGGCTGCCTGGCAGCCTACGTCGACGTGGTCTTCCCGGCCATGTGGGAAGAGGGCAAGAACATGGACGACGTGGCGGTGATCGCGGCCACGCTCAGCGCGGGCGGCCTGGACGCCGCAAAGATCTTCGAGCTGTCGCAGGACCCGCAGGTCAAGGACATGTTGCTGAAGAACACCCAGTCCGCCCACGACCGCGGCGCCTTCGGTTCGCCCAGCTTCCTGGTCGGCGATCAGCTGTGGTTCGGCAAGGACCGGTTGCGCGATGTCGAGGAGGAGATCCTGCGCGTGGCCTCGGCATGAGGTCGCTGGCCGTGGTCGCCGGTCTGTGCCCCTGCACCGGGTCCGAGTCTTGCGCCGGCGGCCGGTGCCGGGCTGTCGATTGCGCTGGCCTGCGACCTGCGCATCGCTGCACGGCGACCATACGGAAGCCGTGCGTGCGTTCGTCGAGAAGCGCGCGCCGAACTTCGGGAAGAAGTGATCGACGTTCATCCTTCGCTCCTGCGCGGAGCCTGCGCCTATCGCGCCCAGCTGCCGAACTTGATCGCAGCGGCGATGATCAAGCCATAGAGACCCAGACTTGCTGCGACCACGACGAAGAAGCCGCTCGCCGACGTCTGCAGCACATGCACGCAGACCCAGCCGCCCAATGCGACGATGACCAGCCGGGCGACGCCGCCGGCCAGCGGCCAGAACATGCGTCCTGCCCCCTGCGAGGCAAAGAACAAGGCCAGTCCGAAGCCGTACAGCCCATAGCAGGCGCCGACGATGCGCAGGTACGAGGCGCCGAACTCGCGCACCGCCGCATCCTGCGTGAACAGGTTCATCCACAGTGCCGGGGCAATCGCCGTGGTCAGCCCGATGCCGCCGGTGATGGCGGCGACGATGGCCGCGCCCAGCCAGGCCACGCGCAAAGCGCGCTTCGCATTGCCGGCGCCCATGTTGGTCGCGACCATCGCCGTCAGCGCCGTGCCGAAGCCGAAGGCAATGGGCACCAGGATGTATTCGAGCCGCGCCGCCACCCCGTACCCGGCCAGCGCCGCCGTGCCGAAACTGCCGACGAAGGCGGTGGCCACGGCGATCGACGCATTGCTGACGATCGGACTCATCGATGCCGGCACGCCCACGCGCAGGATGTCGCGCACCAGCGGCGCGTGCAGCCGCCAGGGCGATCGGTTCAAGGCCGCCGCCGCATCGCGGCGCAGCAGATGCGCGGCCAGCAGCAGCGCGGCGGCGCCGTTGGCGATGAGCAGGCTGATCGCGGCGCCGGGCACGCCCAGGCCAGGGATCGGGCCCCAGCCGAACACCAGCGTCGGGCACAGCACCAGGTGGATCAGCGCCGTCAGCACCAGCAGCAGCGCCGGCAGCAGCATATTGCCCTCGCCGCGCACCACGGCGCCCAGCACGTTGGTGGCCCAGATGACGATGGCGCCGCCGAACAGCACGTTGGAATAGGCCAGTGCCGCGTCGAGCGCCGCGCCGCGTCCGCCCATGGCTGCGTACACGCCGCGGCCGAAGCCGAGCAGCACGAGCGTGAACGCGGCCGCCAGCACCCCGGCGATGAACAGCGACTGCTGCGCCAGGCGGCCGGCCTCGTCGCCGCGCCCAGCGCCCAGCGCACGTGCGACAGCGGCGGTGACGGCACCGCCGATGCCGCCGCCCGACATCTGCATCATCAGCATCGAAAGCGGAAAGACCAGCGCAATGCCGGCCAGCGCATCGGCGCCCAACTTGCCGAGGATGTAGCCGTCGTAGCCGATGACGACCGTCATCGCGAACAGGCCGATCACATTGGGCGTGGCCAGGCGCAGCAGCGTCGGTAGCACCGGCCCATGCAGCATCTGCTGCGTGCGTGATGTGGCCGGCGAGACGGCAGGTGCTGCGGCGCTTGCCTCGACGGGCGTGATCAGGGCACTCATGCGGGCCTCAGCCAGCGGCCGCAACGGTCGCAGCCGCGTTGGGGTCGAGCCGATACACGCCCGGTTCGGTCGACAGCCCCTTCTCGAGCCGGCGTGCACGCTGGTCGGCCAGCACCTCTTCGGCGCCGGCTTCCAGCGCGTCGAGGGCGAGCGATTCTCGGACCAAGGCCAGGCCGAGGCCGCGATGGGCGCCGGTGACGAGGACCGTGGCGTCGTAAATCTTCATGGTTCAGGGTCTCGTCAGTCGTGAGGGGTGGGCGGATAGCGCAATGACGATCGTCATATTTCTGTGCAGACTGGTGACGACACGGCACGCAGCAATCGTTCAGTCGGAGGGTTTGCGGTCGTACTGTGCCAGCAGCGCCCGGCGCGACGCCTTCAGCAGCGCCCGGCCTTCGGCGTTGTCGCCCAGCGCACGGGCCAGTTGCAGCGCACCGACCAGCTGGCTGGCGATGGCCGGGCCGCTGTCGGCCGGTGCGTCCTTCGGCAGCGCGCGGCGCACGGCGGCAATCAGACCGCGCACCCGTTGCACCGACGACTCGCGGACTTCGGGGGACTGGCGTGGCATCTCCGAGGCCAGCGCAGCCACCGGGCAACCGGCCTCGATGTCGCCGAGGTGGCGATCGGACAGGTAGCCTTCCACCAGCGCACGCAAGGCACTGGCGCCGCGCACCTGGCGCGCGGCGGTGGCCTGACTGACACGCTCCGCGCTGTCCTGGCCGGCGCGCTCGAGGGCTTCGGCCAACAAGGCATTGCGCGAGCTGAAGTGGGCGTAGAAGCCGCCATGCGTCAACCCGGCCTCTTTCATGATGTCGGCAACGCCCACGCCCTGGAAACCACCCCGGCGGATCGCCCGTGCGGCAGTCGCGACGATGCGTTCGTGGCTGAGTTCCTTGCGGCTGGGTTGGCTATCCATACCGGCCATTGTAGCCGTGAATATGATGATCATCATAATCACTGCCAACGACGGATCAACTTCGCGCCGATCGGCCGCCGCGAAACCTGCAAAGCCCCTGCAAGCCCCGGACATCAATGCAATCGTCGACCCCATGGTCCGCCATCGGCGCGATCAAGTTGAAACCGGCCGGCCGGTGACTGCTTCCCGGTCCCCAATCCGAACGCGCGGACGACGGCTCAGGGTCGACAGGGACTCCCCCAGCCGCGGCACCAAGGATCACCCCGGGCTTGCGCCGCCGCTGGGTTCGCGCACGTCGCTGCCGGCACATGCCGACCCTCGCTTTGCCGTCAGGCTCACCGAGGCGCGCAGCTCATTCGAGCGCGATCACGGTGTCCTGCGCGCCGGCCCGGCAGCCCTCGGCGATGGGTACCCAGCCGCGGCGGATGACGACCTGCGTCTCGGTGTGGCAGAACTCCAGCCGCGTCGCGTCCGGCAGCTTGCGCCGCACGAAGGCCTCGATGGAAGTCGGCATGCTGACGCGGTAGATCTGCTGCTCGACATCTTCGGCCGGATGGTCGTCGCCGTGCACCCAGGGGATGAAGTTGCCGGCCCACATCAGCGCGCGCCAACCGACGTCGAACACGGTGGCCTCGTAGCCTTCGCTTCTGAGCCAGGCCTGGGCGCGCTCGCGTTGGTCGGCCGCACCGTCCATCTCGCCGCCGGCTGCGCCGGCGGGTCTCCAGGCCGTGGCCAGCAGTTCGGCCACCCACTGGTTGCAGTTCTGGTAGCGCGGGCTGAAGGGGTAGGCATTGGCGCTGTATTCGCGGCCCAGCAGCGCCAGCGCGTGGCGGTTGTCCAGCGCCGTGGACTCCAGCGCCGCGGCCGGCGCCGGTGGCAGCAGCAGCACCGACACATAACCCAGCGTGGGTTCGTCGCCGCCCAGCACGAAGGCCGCCATGCCCTGGTCGAACAGGCGCGGGCGGCGCTCGTCGCAGTCGAGATAGAGCTGGCGCACGGCCCAGGGCGACTCCGGGCCGGTCTTCAGGCTGACGCCGGCATGCGAATAGCGCTGGCCGAACCGGTTCAGGTCCAACCCGGAGCGGGCGATGAGCGCCACGCTGGCGCCGCTGCGCTCGAGTTCGGCCTTGACGATGGCGCCGAAGCGGATGAGGCGGTCGTTCTGCGCCGCGCTCAGCGGCGCCGGTTCGCTGCAGTAGGCCACCAGGCCGGCGTGGGCGTCGCCGGTGGCCAGGGCGCCCAATGCACAGGCCAGGGCGCCGGCGAACGCCGCCCGCCCGGCGTGTCGAGGCCCCGCGTTCAGAGCGTCACCGGCCGCGTGCGCAGCTCCCGCGCGCCTTCGTCGTGCACCACCAGGAAGAAGGCCTGCAGCGGTTCGCCGTAGGCAAACTCCAGGCCATAGGGTCGTTCGCGCGCATTCACCCTTTCGCCCACCGCCAACCGGGCGCCGGTGGCGGTGGCCTGCGGCACACAAAGGAACAGACGGCCATCGGCACCCTGCGCGGCCAGGACCTGCAGCGTCACGCGCACGGTGCCTGGGCGCGCCGGGGAGGCGGCCAGCTCGACGATGCGGTAGTCGCCCTGGGCCACGTCGCCGCCCTTGGAAGAGGCGTCGCTCGAAGTCTC
>Ga0138256_10003888_pt1 | contig 15857 bp, 9 predicted proteins | sample KNB2016incub_MG_FD_105486 | JGI IMG/M metagenome (GOLD analysis project Ga0138256, IMG submission 105486) | Active sludge microbial communities from wastewater in Klosterneuburg, Austria - KNB2014incub_MG | ecosystem: Engineered > WWTP > Activated sludge > Unclassified | place: Austria... | reverse complement strand
CGGCGACCAGGGCCGTAAGTACGATCAGATACCTGATCGATCTTACGCGATCACTAAATGTCTTGGGGACATTTGTCTTGATCTCGTCCATCTTCGAATCCTCCATTTTTTCTTCGAGTCCTTTTATCTTTGTAGTGGGAACTATCTACCGCGATAAAGCTGTAAACTTCCCAAACGACGTCCCGAGCACGTATTTCACCGAATCAGGATCGTCAGGTTTGAAAACAAACTGCGTTTTCAGGTTTGGCAATTTTGAGACAGCTTACGGCAGCAACGGATAAACCGTCTGTATGCTGCCATACAAAAAACGAAATATTAATCTCTTGTCGTTTAATATTCTCTGTCCGCATTTTTATACCACCAATCTGAAAACAATTCCAGCGTAATTGATCGACTTATCCAAATAGTTTCAACTTGTTACAAAATGGAAACAAAAAAAGACGCCCGTTAGACGGACGTCCATGAGTGATTCGAGAATGGTGATCCGAGAAGGACTCGAACCTTCGACCCAATGGTTAAAAGCCATTTGCTCTACCGACTGAGCTATCGGACCACATTTACTGCCATTGGCAGAAACCTGAATATTACAATTTAGAATTTAATATGGCAAGCCGCATCCTTATATTTGCTCTTGAATAATGTGAGTTAGGGTCGAGCGGCGTCTCCTGAAAGCCGATGGAGCGATATAGATTGACGGCGGCCTCCTGGCGGGTATTTGATTCGAGTACGATCTCTTCCTTTCCAAGTTGGGCGGCATGAGCGATGCACGACTCTATTAATAGCCGTCCGATGCCCTTATTTCTCGCTGACGGAGAAACCGCCATTTTTGCAAGTTCAAACGAACCATCACTTATATTTATCAATGCAACGGCACCGACAACCTCATCGTTTACAATGGCGAAAAAGATCTCGCCGCCGGGCACAATTATATGTTCATGCGGATGATCGAGCAGCTCACGATCGTGCTGTTCAACTTCATATGAATCTTTGATCCATTCATAGTTTAGCGACGCAAATGCAGAAGCGTATCTATTTTCGAATCCTGCTATCTTTACCGTATCCATTAAGCTATGACTTGAACCAACTCTCCATCACGGATTCTTTAAGAATTATCGTCTGATCGCGTTCAGGGCCGGTTGAGATCAAGCCAATTTCGACGCCAATGCTTTCAGAGAGGAATTGCACGTATTGTTTTGCGTTTTCCGGCAGTTCAGCGTAATTAGTTAATCCAACGGTTGAGGTTTTCCAGCCAGGCAATACGTTATATATCGGTTTGATCTGCCTAAGATCATGCGATACGGCCGGAAATGTGTCAACACGCATCCCGTTTATCTCATAGCCGGTGCACACTTTGATCTCATCAAGCTCATCCAATACATCAAGTTTTGTCAACGCTACGGAATCAAAGCCGTTCAATTCCGCTGCGTATCGTGTCGCGACCGAATCAAACCACCCGCAGCGGCGGGGCCGCCTCGTTACCGAGCCGTATTCATTGCCGCGTTCGCGAATGAGATTTGCCATGCTTTCCTCAACATCAAGCATCTCGGTCGGAAACGGCCCTTCGCCGACGCGGGTTGCGTATGTGCGCACGATCCCGAGAACTCCGGTAATATGGTGCGGCGGTATTCCGGCTCCGACCGAGGCCCCGCCGGCCGTCGGATTTGAAGAAGTTACATACGGGTAAGTGCCGTGGTCAACGTCAAGCAGCGTAGCCTGAGCACCTTCGAGAAGGATCTTTTTGCCTAATTTTCGTGATTCAGAGAGAAAATGCGACGTTTCGCTGACAAACGGCCGGAGGCGTTCGACCAGCGGGGCGACCTCATTGAAAATATCATCGGCCCTAAGCGGCTGCTGTCCGAATAGAACAATGATCCTGTTAGCCTCCTCAAGATTCCGTTCGATCCTAAGTTTCAGCAATTCCTCCGACATTGCGTCTGCCACGCGAATGCCGCGTCGGCCGGCCTTGTCCTCATACGCCGGGCCAATGCCGCGGAGAGTTGTGCCGATCTTCTCGTTACCAAGCCGCTCCTCGGACGTGTGATCAAGTGCCCGATGGTAAGGCATAATCAGATGGGCTCGCGATGAGACCTTTAAACGTTCAGGTGTTACATTAACTCCCTTTTCCTGAATTTGATCAACTTCTTCAAAGAATGCTTTGGGTTCGATGACCATTCCGTTTCCGAGTACGCATACTTTGTCCGGATGGATTATTCCCGATGGCAACAGCCTCAAAACAAATGCCCTGTCACCGACATAAACGCTGTGCCCTGCGTTATGCCCGCCTTGATATCTCGACACGATGTCGAACCTGTCGGCCAAAAGATCGACAACCTTTCCCTTTCCCTCGTCGCCCCACTGAGCACCGATAATGACAATTATCATAATTATTTACTTTAACCGCCGGACTCCCATTCACTTGCAAGAAGGCCATATATCTCGAAATCATGAAGGCGGCCGTTTCTGAACTCCGACCGGCGGAGATGGCCTTCTTTCTTAAACCCGAGTCTAACGGGAATGGCCGAACTTCGCTGGTTTTCGGCCGAACATCGAATCTCGATCCGATTGATCCGCAATTCCCGGATGGCGAAATCGATCAAAAGTGCTGCCGCCTTATAAACAATACCTTTACCTTCGTCTGCGGCCGCGATCCAATAGCCCATTTCAGTTTTCATCGCGGCCCAGTCAAAATAAGTAAAACCGATAGAGCCGATGAACCGGCTGCCCCGAAATATGCCTAGGCTTAGGTTTGTTCTTTCTTCTCTGCCTTTTATGCTCTTGACAATAAACTCTTTGGCCGACCCGATGGAGTAATCTGGTGTTATCCAATCCATGAACGAATGAAGATGTTCGTAATTCGCACTTACGGTCGTGAATACCGCCGCTGCATCACCCTCGCGGAACTCACGAAGAGTAATCTCATCGTCAATGCGAAAAGTTACCATTGGCCGGCCGTGTATTCATAAAGCTCGAGATACTTGCGGGCCGCATTCTCCCAGGAATTATTATCATTCATCCCGTTAAGCTGCAGTTGCCGCCAAGCCTCCTGATCGCCATAGAGGAATAATGCTTCGTATATCTTTTCCAAAAACGCATCCGCGCGGTAGGGTGCGAACTTGAACCCGTTGCCGGTCCGGTTTACGGAGTCATAATTCTCGACCGTATCTTCAAGGCCGCCAACGGCACGGACAACCGGAACTGTTCCATAACGAAGGCTGTACATCTGGTTCAGGCCGCAAGGTTCGAATTTTGACGGCATCATGAACATATCGGCCCCCGCCTCGATCTGGTGTGCAAGAGCTTCGCTGTAGCCGCGATAAATGCCTACCTGGTCAGGAGCATAATTTCTCAGTGCCTGCCAAAACTCTTCATATTTCTTCTCGCCCGACCCTAGGGAAATTATACAGGCACCAGTCGAAAGGATATCACCGGCAGCCTGCATTATCAGATCAATGCCTTTTTGGGCCGTTAGCCGAGTGATATTTGCCAGGATCGGCCGTTCGAGACGGACCGGAAGGGAAAACGTCTCCAACAATCGGCGCTTACATTCTAATTTTCCGGTCAGGTCCGCTGAACTGAAATGGGTCGAGATCTCGACATCGGTTTCCGGATTCCAAACCTCATAGTCGACGCCATTTGTGATTCCGACCAATCGGTCGGCACGCTGACGCACAAGCCAGTCAAGGCCGTATCCGTTCTCCGGCAGCTGGATCTCTCTGGAATAGGTCGGCGAAACGGTTGAAAGCATATCGGAAAGCATTAGGCCGGCCTTCATCGCCGAAGCCGCTCCGTTAGAAGTAAATGCGTTCCGCTGAAACTCTTCGTTAAGTCCGAACCGCCAAAGATCATCGGCCCCAAAAACACCCTGGTATGCCATGTTATGGATCGAAAACACAGTGCGTGTGCCACGCCAATAGCTGTCCCATCGGCGGGCGTGGGCAAGCTCGGCTGCGGCGAATCCGCAGTGCCAGTCGTTTAGGTGGACAATATCAGGTGCCCGGCCGATCCGCTTTAGGAGCGTCAGGGCCGCATGATTAAAGAACGCGAAACGCTCATGGTCTTCGCGATATCCATAAATTGAATCTCGATGAAAATATGACGGAGCGTCGATCAGAAATGTAGGCGAACCACTTGCTTCGCTGTAAAACGCCTTTGCCGGATAGATGCCGCCAAGCCAATCAACATTCAGATCATCAACCGCCGTACTCCAAAGATACTCTCCCTTTGTCTGCAAATAGCAAGGAGTGATCAGGACCGAGTCAACGCCGACCTGGTTCAAGGCCTTCGGCAAGGCTCCGGCCACATCGCCGAGGCCACCAGTCTTCGAATACGGCACTGCTTCGGCAGATATAACGGCAACACGCATAAAATTAAATTTCGTATTTAGTTAATCGTGAAATGGCGGGTTCGTCAAACCTGAATTAAAATGAAGGAGTTCATTTGTGACGTTAGACCGCGAAAGCAGAGCAATTCAGTATCCGGAACCTGCCGGCCTGTTGAAGAATCGCCGGCCCGCAGGAAGGTCCATTTGCCCTTACAAGTTCGGGTCCCGCGGACCCGAGCAAGGGCCGGTCGATCATTCCAGACCAATTTGTTTGGTCATTTCACATCGAAAGAAAAGAAGTCAACCGCCAGGTTGTTGTTGAAACGGTAGGTTTGAATCTTGATCCCCCAAATAAATTCATAAACCCCGCTGTTGCTCTCGGTCCGATAATCGATCCGGTACGAATGCGGAAGTGTTAAGCCTTCGACAGTTTTGAAATCGTCAAAAATCTCGATTAGTTGTATCCTTACACCGGCCTGCCGGCCTAGGGTCCCAAAGCGGTCTTGCGAAGGATTTATCTGATCGCGATACTCACTGCGGACATGACGAAAAGTTTCGCTGTCAAAATACAATCGGATGGTAAATTCCGTTGACCCTAGGCCTTTTGGATAATACTCCAGAAAGTAGAGTTTCTTGCCGTCAATGTTCTTTGTACCCGATGACTTGAGCGTTGCCTTGCGTGATTCCAGATCGAGCAATGCCCAGCCTTCCGAGATCGAACCGGCAAACAAGCCGTCGCTGAGGATCTTCGCGTGGTCCGCAAGAAATGCCCCGAGAGGTGAACGCGCTCCGCCTGTAACCCGGGGCAAGCTGATGCTTCCGCCAAAATTGCCGATCTTCTCAAACGGATATTCCTGTGAGCTAAAACTCGCGAGAAACATCAGGTTTCCGTCGTCGGACGCAACAAGAGCTTTACCTCCGGTACTCTTTGCCGGCAGCTTAGATTCAAAGGTACTCGTTCCGATCGCGATCCTGTTTTTGACCGCTTCCCTTTTTTCCTTGGTACCAATTGATTCAAGATGTTTTGCAACAAGCTCTTCGCTTTTCAGGTCCTGAGCCAAAATTTCAACATAACAGATGGATATTAGGCCTACATAAAATAAGACAAGAATGGTTGGCATCAATTTTCTAAACATATCAGTTACTATGCGATCGACGTCAGGGCCAATGCTCAACAGCGGCCGATGATCACTTTCATGGCTAAATATTCATGCTCGCAACATCAAACTCGGGCGGCCGGAAAAAATACCGCACCATTTTGGCCCGCTCCAAGCAGAAAGATCGTTGAGAGGCATAGGCTGCCCCTCAACGATCAAAAGCTCACGGCAAACCGCCAGCCTAAAAGTTAATACGCAGCAAAAGATCGACCAACCGGCCGCCCGGATCGTTCGATCCGTTCGGGTCCTGATATGACCATCCGCCGCCCATCTGGCCAAATGTTCCTGTGAAGCCGGTGATGTTGTTCACGTTTCCGGTCCATCCGCCAAGGCGCCAGTTGGTCTTGTTAAGAACATCGAACATCGTCACGCGCATTTCGATATTGCGTTTTTCGTCAAATCGAATGCGTTTGATGATGGCCGTGTCCATCTTAAGGAAATCAGGCCCATACAGGACAAACTTCCTGTAGCCGCATGTGCCCGGCGAACGCTGCTGGCAGTTACCGTATCCGGCTGGGGCAATGAACCGGCCGCTTGGGGCCTGGCCAGTGTTGTATCCGGAGACAGTAGATCCGGTTGTCGTAAATGCACGGATCGTATTGTCGATAATGTCAGCCGGCAGCCAGGTAACGTTTGCTACTGAGACGGTCCCGTTTGGCTGCGTGACGGTCGTGTTGTAATAAACACCGACAGCGTCCTGCAGTTCTTTTGCTGACATGCCGACAAGATTGATTCCTTCCATTAAGATCGGCGAACCACTCTGCCAGCGGAGGGTCGGTACAATTGACCATCCACCAACGATCGCGTTAGCGAACCAGTTGTTCGATTTCAGGAATCGCTGGCCTTTACCAAATGGAAGGTCCCATGTGGCGTCGAACTTGAACCCGTGGCGCAGATCGATCTGCGACGGGCTCCGGTCAAGGTCCGGGTTGCGCAGCGTTACATTGCCGGCATTGCTCTGATCGCCGGCCCCAAGTCCGAATAAGGTTGTGCCGGCCGAAGCGTAGGCGTTAGTAAACGACTTCGCAAACGTGTAGCTTGCCTGGAAACGAAGCCCGTCCGACAAACGGCGTCGAACTTCGACAACTGCCGCGTCATACCAGCTTCGCTCACTATTTCCAAATTGGACGCAGAAACCAAGCGTTGTCGGACAATTATGGAAGAAGTTCGCCGGTCGGCCCGCCGCCGCTCCCCGGCCGCGAGTGGTCGCATTGTTTGCAAGTGACGCAGCGAAACCAAGGACGTTCGGACTCGCCGGATTAAGTGCATCCACCAAACCATTGATCGTACCGGTGTTTGTGAAGTTAACTGCGTAACTCGATGCCAGGTTAGGATTCGGGTTTCCGGCTGCAAGGTACGACACCATGATAGGAAGCGGAGAGGTGCCGGTCCAGGTTGGGTCATACGCAAATGTTGCTCCACGGCCGGCGGCCAGATTGGCCAACAGGTTACGCTGAGCGAGCGCAAACTCGGCCCCAAAGCCGTTTTCAATAGCATTCACTTCGTTCAACGAGTGCTGCAGCTGCATGTCGCGTCCGCGGTTGCCGACGTAGCGTACCTCGAAAACCGTGTCCCGATTGATCTCGCGTTGATAACCGAAGCTCCACGAATCAACATATCCCGACCTAAAGTCAGGCGAGAACCCAAGCGCCGAATCCGCGGTAGTCAGTGTTCGCGGAAAAACAGGTGTTGCATTAAACGCGGGCGCTGACAAATTGGAATTGCCCGGTGTGCTCAGCAACGTGCCGACCACGAGATTGCCAAGGCCTGTTGAGCGGCTAAGCGAGAAAGAACCGCCTGGATTCAACCCCACGCTATTTTCGACGGTCAGCGTACCCTCCCGAATAAAAGCACGAGAGAAACCGCCGCGGATCACGCTTGAGCCGTTGCTTCCAAATAACTTGCCAAGGAAGCCGGATCCAAAGTCGGGGCTCCATACAATTCCCACGCTCGGTGCAAAGTTGTTCAAATCATCTTCAAACGCCTTTTCTCCGGCCTCGTTGCCGCGGACCGTTGGTACAGGCCCGCCAATCGTACCCGGTGAGAATTGATTTCCCGGGCCCGAAATGTCATAGACCATGTTCGGGTCTGAGAGTAGAGCATAATTCTGCGTGTTCATTTTCGCACCGCTCTGCGGCTGCCACCTGACACCGAACGTTATCGTGAAATTTGGACGCGCACGCCAGGAATCCTGTGCGAACAATCCGTTTGTGTTCTCCTGGATCTCAAAGTGTCTCGGCCCATTCACTGCGTACTGGCCGTCGGGGCCAAGTACAGCATTCGAACCGGTGGCGCTTATTCGTCCGGTCAAAACCGAATAATAGGTTCGAATAGACGTAAGTTCCGCAGTTGTTGCACCGGGAACGGTCGCCGTCGTGAAGAGATTATTTACAGCCGTGTCACCTGACGCAAGTCCGAGAGTGACCGTTGGTGCAAACAATCCGACTGAATCAGAGATCGTTTGAACCTTCTTGAGCTGTCCGCCAAACGTTAAAGTGTGGTTGCCTTTGATCCACGTCAAATTGTTCGTGAAGTCCTGGGTTGGCGAACTTCGGGAGCTAAACGCGTTCCTGATCGTCGGATTCGAGGCAATTGCTCCGATCGACACATTGCGGCCGCCCATCAAATTGCTAAAGAATTCGGTCCCGCCTACCAGGTCGAAATTTGACGAACCGCCTAACCAACCGGCAAGCTGGGCATAGCGGAATTGATTGACCACATTTGTGCCAAAACTCGACCGCAGGCCAACCGAAACCGATCGCCTGTCGGAATTCTGCGTTCCGGCATTTGCGATGCCGGGGAACGCCGGATCAACGCTGTTTAGGAAATCGACATTTGAACGGAACGGCTGATCGTTGTAAATAACTTCCAGGGAATGGTCCTTGGTAATATTTGCATCGACGCGGGCAACCAAAAATCGGCGCCGCTGCGTGCCGTCGTTTGAGAAAACGAATTGCTGCCCGTTAAAGCCGGTGTTGGCAAAGTTCAACGGCCTAAGGGTGCCAACGCCGCTGCCGACGGACGAGTTGATCAATGCGAGCATTGCTCCAACGGTCGGGTCCAGCGTGTTCGGCAATCCCGCCAACTGGGCAATGTTAAACATGTTGACCTGACTTGCACCGTTGGTACCATAGCGGAAAATTCCGCTCTGAACCGCCGACGTAAGCACGGTCCGCGTTCTTAATGGTGATTGCTCATTCAGGTGGAAGCGTTCATAGTTCACGAAAAAGTAGCGCTTGCCTTTTCCTGAATCCCACCAATTGTTGTCACCGTCGCCAAAAGCAAGGAACGGCAGCGGCCCGCCAAAGCTTCCGCCGAACTGGTTGAGGCGAAGTTTCTGCCGCGAAGCACCTGTGTAGTTAGATTGAAAATTCGCGGCATTCAGGCCCTCATCGCGATGCTGGAAGAACAAAGAGCCTTTGTAATCGTCCGTCCCGCGGCGGGTTGCAAAACTGATCCCGATCGCGCCGTCACCGGAGCTTTCAGCTCCCGGGTTCGACGTCGAAACAGTTACCTCGTCGATCGCGTCAATACGCGGCCGAATAAATGTGAAAAATCCGTCAGACGACTTAAGGTAGTTGTCCTGAACATCCACGCCGTCGATCTGGATCGTGATCGCACTTTTCGGAAGGCCGTTGATCGACGACGTTCGAACAACGCCGGTCGTGTTCGTTCCAGGTAGAAGTGTGATCAGATCAAGAGCGTCGCGTGATTGGATCGGCGTCTCAAGAATTTGCCGGCCCTGAATGTTTGTGCCGATGGTTGCGGTTTGGGTCTGCAAGACCTCTGCGCCGCTTGTGACCACGACCGTTTCGTCAATTTTACCCGCCTGCAGCGAGGCATTGACCGTTGCGGGCGTACCGACATCCACTTTCACATTTTCGACGATAGATGTCTTAAAGTTAGTGGCGGTTACGGTAACCCTGTAAAATCCCGACGGTACCGCTGGGATACTGTACGAGCCATTGTCTTTTGTATTAGCCGTGAATTCCAGACCGGTATCACCCTTTACGGTAACCGTCGCGCCGGGAACCACGGCACCGTTTGCATCAAGCACGGTACCCGAGATCGACCCGGCGGTCTGTGAAAACACCGCCATCTGGCATATGACCAATAATACGCCTGCCGCCAAAAGGCGTAGTGTACTTTCTCTCATTTTGCTCCTCCAAGATATAGAAATCGCTTACCAAATTCAGTATTCGCAAAGAATAAAGACGATCTGATCTCGGCAAAAAAGGAGAAAACCCAGCTTGTAAATTTATAAAAATGGAACTACAGAAAATGTACAATGCAACTAGTATGCCTAATTGATTGCCGGTAGCTTATCATTGACAGCGTTAAATTTAAAGCGCTCATCAGCCGCAGTTAGAAAGGAAAATTAACGTGATTTCGGACAGATTCCATTATTTTGGACAGCTTGAGACAACAATCCAAACAAAAAAGCCGCGCTATCGATGCGCGGCTTTCTTAAAAAAGTGAATGCGGTCCACACTATGTCTGCATCGACGCAAGGAATTCCGCATTGGTCTTGGTCTTCCCAAGCCGTTCCAGTACGACTTCCATTTGCTCAACAGGCGATAGCGGATTAAGTACCCGGCGCATCACCCAAATACGTGCAAGGTCTTCTTTTCCTAAAAGCAGTTCCTCTTTTCTCGTACCGGACCGCTGAAGGTCGATCGACGGGAATAGGCGTTTGTCCGAAAGCCGCCTGTCGAGATGGATCTCGGAATTGCCGGTACCCTTAAATTCTTCAAAGATAACGTCATCCATCCTTGACCCGGTGTCGATCAATGCTGTTGCAATGATGGTCAGTGATCCGCCCTCTTCAATATTCCGGGCAGCGCCGAAGAACCGCTTTGGCCGCTGCAGCGCATTGGAATCGATACCGCCCGACAGGATCTTGCCCGATGGCGGGACGACCGCATTATGAGCACGGGCCAGTCTAGTTATCGAGTCAAGCAGGATTACAACGTCACGTTTATGTTCTACGAGGCGCTTTGCCTTCTCGATCACCATGTCAGCTACCTGCACATGACGTGTCGGCGGCTCGTCAAAGGTTGACGAAATTACTTCGCCTTTTACCGACCGCTGCATGTCGGTCACTTCTTCCGGCCGTTCATCGATCAGCAGAACGATCAAAGTGACTTCCGGATGGTTTTCGGTTATCGAATTTGCGATCGTCTGAAGCAGCACCGTTTTACCGGTCCTCGGCGGGGCGACGATCAACGCGCGCTGGCCTTTACCGATCGGGGTTACGAGATCGATGACCCTGGCGGCGATATTTTCCGGCCCAAGCTCCATTTTGAGCTGTTCGTCCGGATAAAGCGGTGTCAGGTTGTCAAAAAATACTTTCTCCCGTGACTGTTCCGGCGCCTCGAAATTGATCGCCTCAACCTTAATAAGGGCAAAATATCTTTCACCCTCTTTCGGCGGCCGGATCTGACCGGATACCGTGTCGCCGGTTCGCAGGTCAAACTTTCGGATCTGCGAAGGGCTGACATAGATATCATCCGGGCCCGGCAGATAGTTATACTCCGGGGCGCGTAAAAACCCGAATCCGTCAGGAAGCGTTTCCAAAACTCCTTCCGAGAAAATGAGTCCGCTTTTTTCCGTCTGGGCCGCAAGCAGCTTAAAGATAAGTTCTTGCTTCCTCAGTCCTGAGGCCCCCTCGATTCCCATTTCCTTCGCGATATGCGTTAGCTCACTGATCGACATTTCTTTCAGATCGGCGAGATTTAGCAGTTCACTCTTGTTTGCCTGCGCGGCCGGCGGTTGAGGATTGGCTCCGTCGGCAGAGGGAGCTGTAACTGATTCTTTAGACTCGGCGCTGGGATCATTTCCGTCCCGGGCGGGTTTAGGTCTGCGAGTAGGTGTAGTTTTAGTTGCCATTGTGTTCGGTATTTACCGGCATTTTGCGTTCCGTTTTCGGACGCTCATTATCGCCAACGAAGTATTGCAAAAGCCCTATAGAAAACTGGCCTGAAGTATTAAGGTGGAGTTAATCGTATGGACTAAAAGTAGTAAAACAATTGAGCCTTGCTAAAGGCTATGTCAATTTATTCTGGAATAACTGATTATTACAACAAATACAGCAAGAAAGCAAATTATTTTTCAGGTTTTTTTCAACGCCCGTTCTATTTCGGTCCACACTTCATCACGGCCTTTGGCATTAGACGATGAAAACGGCAGGACTTTGCTTTCCGAAAGCAACTTTCTTTTTGCCGCAAGCTGCGTTGTAAGCATATTACTAGAGAGCTTGTCGGATTTTGTCGCAACTACAATATGATCGCGTTGATTCACGATCAGCCAGTCATTGAGCTGCCGGTCAAGTTCCGTTGGTTCATGGCGTGAATCGACCAGTTGGACCATCAACGCGACTGCCGTTTGGCCGCTCAGATATTCGCGGGCCATTGTTCCCCACTCGGAACGCATTGATTTTGAAACTTTCGCGTACCCGTATCCCGGCAGGTCAACGAAATAGAATTCATCGTTGATCAGAAAATAGTTAATGCTTTGGGTCCTTCCTGGCGTGTTCGACGTGCGGGCAAGGCCCCGACGGCCAAGCAATGAGTTCAAAAGCGATGACTTTCCAACATTTGACCGGCCCAGGAAAGCGATCTCAGGCCGTCCGTCCGTGATCCAATGTTTTCTGTCGAAGGCGCTTCGCACGAATTCGGCAGAAGTGATCTTCATTTTTGTACCTGTCGGATCGAACAGCCCGTACCAGGCCCGCACATCCGGCATCCGCCCTTTTTATTCAACGTTTGTAGTAATGTCCGCCGGCCGGTCGGGAGTCCAAATCTGAGGCGTTTCGATCGGATTGACGTCTTTGGCGGATTCGAGGGCAAATGCCAGCACCTCGTCCACGGTGTCCACCAGATGGATCGTCAGGTCCTCGCGTACCTCTTCGGGAATATCAGCCAGGTCCTTTTCATTTTCCTTTGAAAGGATCAGTGTTTTAAGGCCAAAACGGTGAGCGGCCAATAGTTTCTCTTTCACGCCGCCGATCGGGAGTATTTTGCCTCTCAGCGTGATCTCGCCTGTCATTGCTACATCGTGCCGGGCCGGCGTCTGAGTCAAGGCGGAAACCATCGACGTGGCTATGGTGATGCCGGCGCTCGGCCCGTCCTTTGGGATCGCTCCTTCGGGAACATGGATATGGAGGTCCTTTTCACGGAAATCCTTTGGATCAATGCCCAACATCTCCGCTCGTGACCGAACACAGGTCAGGGCCGCTCTGGCGGATTCCTGCATAACTTCGCCAAGTTTGCCGGTCAAGGTCACATCGCCTTTTCCTTCTACCAGCGTTGCTTCGACCTGAAGCACATCGCCCCCAACCTCGGTCCACGCCAAGCCATTTACAAGCCCGATCTCGCTTTTTCTGGCAATGTCCTGTTTGCGGAATCGAATAGTGCCTAACAATTCCTTGACTTTTTCGGCGTCTATTACCATGCGAAAGTCATCTTTAGCCTCGGCGACCACGAATTTTCGAGCGATCTTCCGAAGACACGACCCGATCTCGCGTTCAAGATTCCTGACTCCGGCTTCACGCGTATAGTGACGGATTATTTCAAGGATCCCGTCGTCGGTAAAGACTACCTTTTCCGGGTCGAGCCCGTTATTGACCGCTGATTTATCGATCAGGTGCCGATCCGCGATCTCGGCCTTTTCACGTTCGGTGTAGCCGGATAACGAAAGTATCTCAAGTCGGTCCTGAAGCGGCGGCGGTATCGTATGAAGCACATTTGCCGTGGCGATAAAAAAAACATTCGACAGATCGTAATCTACGTCGAGATAATGGTCTCGAAAAGTATTGTTCTGTTCCGGATCGAGCACCTCGAGCAGCGCCGAACTTGGGTCTCCGCGAAAATCGCGGCCAAGTTTATCTACTTCGTCGAGCAAGATAACCGGATTTATCGTCCCCGCCCGTTTCATTAGCTGAACGATCTGTCCCGGCAACGCCCCGATATACGTCCGTCGATGGCCGCGTATCTCAGCTTCATCATGCACGCCGCCGAGTGCAAGCCGGACAAATTTGCGGCCGGTCGCTTTGGCTATCGACTTTCCAAGTGAGGTCTTGCCGACGCCGGGAGCTCCAACAAAACAAAGGATCGTGCCCTTTGGATTTTTAACAAGCTGACGGACCGCAAGAAATTCGAGTATCCGCTCCTTGATCTTGTCCAGCCCGTAATGATCAGCATTAAGGGTTTTTTCCGCCTCATTCAGATCATCGATCTCTTCTGATCGCTGCTGCCACGGAACATTTATCAACCAATCAAGATATGTCCGCGAAACAGTGCTCTCGGCCGACATCGGAGGCATTGCCTCAAGCCGCGAGAATTCCTGCATCGCCTTTTCCGTGGCCTCTTCGCTCATGCCGGCATCTTCGATCTTCTTTTTTAGATCATCGAGTTCGGCCTTGTCGTCTTTTCGGCCAAGTTCTTTATGAATGGCCTTGATCTGTTCGTTCAGATAGTATTCGCGCTGGTGTTTGTCCATTTGCTTTTTGGTTCGCGAATGGATCGTTCGGTCCAGCTGCCGCTTTTCAATTTCGGCCTCAAGTATCTCGGCCAGCTTTTGAAGCCGTTCCTGAACTGAAAAGGTTTCAAGCAGATCCTGCTTTTCTTCAACGCTGATCCGCAGATGCGAACTCATCGCATCCGATATCTGGGCCGCGGAAATTCCTCTTAGGCTGGCATGAAGGGCGTCAGTGTAAGCATCCGGCGAAACACGCAGAAACTGTTCAACAAGCGAATGTATCTTCTGAAGCAGGCCGTCGGTACGAAATCCGGACTCATCAACCGACTGTACCTTTCGGACATGAGCATAAAACATTCCGTCGTCGTCCTGTTCTACCTTTACCGATTCGCCCCGGTCGCGCCCTTCGACAACTACCTTTATCTGGCCATTATCCTGCCGCTGTGCCTGTAGAATGCGGCCCAGTGTGCCGATACGAAATATTTGGTCGGATTTTGGCTCATCGACGGTAGCGTCGTGTTGGGTTGCCAGGAAGATATCACGTTCCCCGGACATAGCTTCTTCGAGTGCACGAACAGAACTCGGCCGGCCGATCTTGAAAGCTACCTTGGTGTATGGAAATATCACCACATCGCGGATCGGGACCATCGGATAACGCTTGATGTCCGCAGGCATCTGATCTGTAAATTCTTGCATATGACTGGAGAAAACTGCTGAACGGAACCAAAAATACGGCCCTGGGTAACTATCTATTTACTCAAAATCGGCGAACAAATGCAATAAAACAATCGCACGGGCTGACGTTCTTGGCCGCCCGCGGCCGCTTGGGCATTGTAAACTACGATTGACCGCGCCATTTTAGAAGTTTTAGCTAAAATGTCCTTGCCTCACAAAAACAGCACAAGGCCCGGGCGTCGAACAATCATTATGCTCGATGTCCGGGCCCGGATTCGCCAATTACCATTTAACGCCGTCGGCAATGTTCAGGCCGCTTCTTCGATGCGAGGGCCGATCACGTCAAAGACAGGTGCTTTTCGATCGATCATTTCCTTTGTGATCAAAAGTTCCGTGACTTTCTTTTCCGACGGAAGCACGTACATAGACTCAAGAAGGATGTCTTCCATTATCATCATCAGGCCGCGGGCACCGACCTTGCGCTTATGTGCCTCCTGAGCGATCGCTGACAGCGCATCTTCCGTAAATTTGAGTCCAATATTATCAAATTCAAACTTTCTCTGATACTGCCGTACAAGGGCGTTCTTTGGCTCGGTCAATATTTTTATCAGAGCTGATTCATCAAGTTCGCTCAACGTGCCGACAACCGGCAGCCGGCCTACAAATTCAGGTATCAAGCCGTAATGGATCAGGTCTTCCGGCTCAAGTTTTTCCAGGGCTTCATTTTGGCGCTGTTTGGTTGTCTTTATATCCGCCTGGAATCCAAGCGACTTTTTCCGAAATCGTTTCTCGACCACTTTTTCAAGCCCAATAAAGGCACCGCCGCAAACAAAGAGAATATTTGTCGTATCGAGTTGAATAAAGTCCTGCTGCGGATGTTTGCGGCCGCCGCCCGTTGGAATATTTGCGATCGTACCTTCGAGGATCTTCAGAAGCGCTTGCTGAACGCCCTCACCCGAGACGTCACGCGTTATCGACGGATTATCGTCCTTGCGGCATATCTTATCGATCTCGTCAATATAGATAATTCCCTGCTGCGCTTTTTCTACGTCATTTCCGGCCGCCTGAAGCAGCCGAAGGAGTATATTCTCAACATCTTCGCCAACGTATCCGGCCTCGGTCAGGCTCGTTGCGTCAACGATGCAGAATGGTACGCTGAGGATCCGGGCAAGAGTTTGGGCGAGCAGCGTCTTACCAGTCCCCGTCGGGCCGATAAGCAGAATATT
>Ga0138256_10003887_pt1 | contig 15858 bp, 14 predicted proteins | sample KNB2016incub_MG_FD_105486 | JGI IMG/M metagenome (GOLD analysis project Ga0138256, IMG submission 105486) | Active sludge microbial communities from wastewater in Klosterneuburg, Austria - KNB2014incub_MG | ecosystem: Engineered > WWTP > Activated sludge > Unclassified | place: Austria... | reverse complement strand
TGCTGATCTTACTGGTCAAGCAAATCATTTAGGTGTTACTATAGAAGCAGACATCATCAAACAAAAGCTACCAGAAAACAATGGTGGATATCTGGCTTTAAATACCAAAGAATCGCCTTACGGTAAAAATGATAAACTCATTTATGAAAAATTAACCTCCGATCATCCGATAGATCTTTGCCGCTACCAGGTAGCGAATTGCTATATGGGGCGTGCAGGCCTTATCAACAGTGGTGGAGCCTCCAGCGGTGCCAGCGATATGGCTGAAGCTGTAATGACTGCCGTTGTAAATAAAAGAGCGGGTGGCATGGGATTAATATCTGGTCGCAAAGCATTTCAGCGCCCCATGACTGAAGGCGTAGGAATTTTGAACGCCATTCAAGATGTGTATTTGGATAAGGATGTTACAATAGCATAAAGTATTTTATATTTTTTGTAATAAGGTGCGTGGAGACATGCACCTTTTTCTTTTCTGAAATAAAAATCATGAAACAAGATTGATTTGAAACAGAAAAACATCTTTGTAAGATTTATTGCATTAGTGGATTAATCTATTGCCACCAAGACACTAAGACCCAAAGCGACAAAAATAAATTTCTGTTGAATATTAGTATAGCAGAAACAAACTAAGAATTCAATACGCTATCGTATCTTTAATTTGTCAGCAACCTCAGGTTTTGAATTTATTATTTTTACCCCATGATTGAATGGAAAGAAATACTCCTCCGGCTTTCACTTGCAGCATTATTTGGCGCCTTGATTGGTCTTGAAAGAGAAAGAAAAAACTGGACTGCAGGTTTGCGTACACACATGATGGTGTGTGTGGGTGCTTGTCTTATTATGATTGTATCAGCTTTTGGCTTTGCCGATATATTGGGTACTTCCAATGTTACGCTTGATCCTTCAAGAATTGCTGCACAGGTGGTAAGTGGCATTGGTTTTATTGGTGCAGGTACTATTCTTTTCTCAAAACAGGGAACCGTTCATGGACTTACTACTGCTGCCGGTATGTGGACAGTAGCTGCCATAGGACTTGCTACGGGCAGCGGCATGTATTTTGCAGCTGGCGCTACTACTGTAATTGCGCTAATTATTTTATGGGCATTGTTGCCATTGGAGCATTTATTTTCAAAAAAATATAATAACCGGTCATTAAAGATTGTAACCAACTCAAATGCAGATCAGGCAGCAATTATTAATTTACTAATATTGAAACCCGGATTAAAAATACAGTCATTCACGCTGGATAAAAATGAGTATGAGCATATCTATCAGATAAAACTGGAGAATTCGGATAGTTCCATATTAGATGAAATAACAATTGCGTTGAAAGATATTGCAGGTGTAAAAGAAATAAATTGGGCGAACTAACTAATATGCAAGGCAGAAAGCTAAGCCCAACACACATAACCATGCATGGAGACATGGGCATGAAAGGGATGAGCGTAGAAATGATGGGTGGAAAAAATATTCATCAGCTTTGTTTTATGAAGCCAGGGATTGATCATTGGGGCATTCTGACACATGATAAGGATTGTGGCTACTAAATTTGTTTGTTGGTGTTTTTGCAAAGCACAAGCCTGCACGCAACACCAACAAAGGCAGTTCGCAGGTATTGCATATCCAACAAGAGGAAAAAATATATTATTAAAATTGTATTGTCGAAAGTCTGTCTGAGGAAAACAATATTTATAACACTCTTATTATCATGCAGTTGGCAAAGAAGCGAAAAATTGCAAATCAGGAAAGTTTCGTATATTTTTGAGTTATGTGCAACCTTATTAGCGACACTACAAACTTGAAACTGACGAGCATTAACGAACATTTTATGGAATTAAGATGGACAACAACCGACATCGCTTTGAACAGCAACCGCACAAAAAAAAAATAAAAAAAATGCCAACGCACAAAAAAATTCTATTGCCAACGCACATTGCACACATTTGCCTATGCCTGCAAACGCACGAACCAACCCAAAGGCAAAGTCAAAAGAGTGCAATCGCCAACGCTTTATTTTACAACCGAGTTTAACAGTGAAATCAGACAACTATATTTGTTTCATAAACCATATAACAGATGCTATATTTTATACAAGGCACAAACATCATTTCAAAGGACAAATCGGGACAAATAAAATGTTCTGACTTTGCTCCTGCCTTGTATCCTGACAACTACCAAGACCAATTTATTCAGCCGGAAATTTACAAAGAGGCCGCTTGTTCAATTGCGGACAGACTAAAACAAGCCAATAGCAAAGAAACCGATACTCTTATTATAAACGCAAAATATTTCAGACAACCCGGTTTAGTAAAAGCAATTTTTGACCAAGTACCGACAGCATCTCAAATCAAGTCAGACATTGACTTTATTATCAATTCACGACAGCTACAAGCAGGGAAATACATATTCATTGACATTACACAAGAGGAAACCAACATTTACAAATTTGTAGTTGAGAATAATCAATACTCTATTTCATTAAAACAACGAACTGAAAATACAATTCTCAAACGGACACTTGCAGACAAACTGAAAGCAAGTATTTCAGACGATAAATTATTTAATACACTTTTTTCATTTCACAATATTATTTCAACAAACGAACATTTAAAAACAAATCAAATCAGCAAAGAAGACTTTGCTGATTTGAATTTTTCTACTTCCAATGTTGAAATCAAAAATTTCACAAAGGCAGACCTTTCCGCTTTTTTTAAAAGCCTTGCGGCAGTTATTCAAAATTCAATAGATTCCTTTGTTTCTAATGAAACAACAAATATCGTAAAATCTCCTCTTACGAGTTATTTGCCAGTTGAAGAAATTCTAAAACAAAATTCAAATGCAATAATTATAAACGAATTGGAATTGTTGAGCAATTCAACAAATACAACTTCAATAAAAAACACTCCATTAAATGTTAGCTATGAATTGAAATATTTTCCCCAATCTAAAAAAGCCCTTTCGCCATTTTCAATTTGGCTATTATCTGAAACAGATAATTTGAGTTTTGAAATCACAAAAACCATTGGGAAGAAAAATATCGCACTTCAAATTACCCTATCAGATTTGAGAAGTAAATTATCAAAATCCTTTTTTTCACTTGGCGACAAATCACTTGTTAAATATCTTGTTGAATTGAAATCTGATTGCTGTAATAACTTGCATTTAAGAATTCAAACTATAGACAAAGAAGAATTCTTTTTCCTAATAAATGATTAACAAAATGATAAACGAAGAAATAAAAAAGATACTTGATTCAGGGAAGGATATTCAAATGCAATCTCTTGAATTGCAAAAAATCGGGAGGTTGGTTTATGACGAACTGAACAAACCTGCCTTTCAAGTAGCTTATGAAAAGTCACCTGACGGATTGAGAAGTAAAATTGATGCTATAAAAAATGACTGCACAAAAATTGAAAATGAGATAAAGGAAAATAAAGCACTCCTTAAACAAAAGGAAAAAATAGAAAAGGATTTTCAGGATTTGAAAGTAAAGCAAGAACAACTTGCAGAACTGAAAGAGAAAAATAGAATTTTGAATCTTCCTGAAAATGCACCTTCAAAAATCAACACTGATATTTCAAAGTTTTTCGGCAACAAAGAAGATTTAATTAAGAAGCATATTGAAACTTTGCAAAAACTAAATGAAGTGTTGGCTAACGCCAACTCCGATTTAGAAAAGCAACTTGCTTCTAAAATAAATGAGGCAACAAAAAATCTTGTCTCAATTCAAAACAAACAAAGTGATGGACTTAGTAAACTTGACACTACTCCTATTCAAAGCATGTTTGTTGATTTTGGAAACGAAGTAAACAGATTGATAGAAGAATATAATTCCTATGCAGACAAGATAAACAATATCAAAAATGACCTTGAAGAAATAAGTGTAAAACATGATGAAGTGATTAAAACATTCAAAGCACATCATTTGGAAAACAAATTAGTCTATGGTGGATTGGAAGATAAAGAGGGAGTTAAAACCTATGTTACTTTAGTAAGCAATGAAATTGAAGAACGCCTTTTAAAATTTGATACAGAGATAAAAGAAATAGTTCAAAGAAGAAATGATTTGCCAATTTACAAATTAGAAGAAGCAAAGAAATATCAGAGTTGAAAGAGCATATCAACATATTGGATTTATGTGAAACAGGCACAAGAGAATTGGGTCCGGGAAACCGTTATGTTATTTGGGTGCAAGGTTGTCCGTTCAATTGCAATGGATGTATTACACCAGAAGGAATCCCAATTACTGAAAATAATTTGGTTGAAATCAACCAAATTATTTCTGCAATTTGTGAGCATGAAAAAATATCAGGTATAACAATTAGCGGAGGCGAACCATTTATGCAAGCCTCAAAACTTGTAAAGATTTTGTCGGCAGTAAAATCAATCCGACCAGAACTTAATGTTGTTGTGTTCACAGGATTCAGATTGAAAGAACTTGATTGGACGGAAGCAATAGAATTGCTTCAACTAATTGATGTGTTGATTGATGGTAAATACATTGAAAAGCTAAACGATAATAAAGGCTTAAGAGGTTCATCTAATCAACAAGTAAATTATTTGTCAGGCAGAATGAAAGAACATAAGCATTACTTTGAAGAAAGAGAAAGAAGTATTGAGGTTCATGTTTACAACCATCAACAAACAATTATTGGCGTTCCAAATAAATCTATACCTGTTTAAAAGAAATACAATGAGCAGAGCCATAAAAATCACAACCATAAACCAAGCGGAAGAACACATTGACCGCCAACAAAGGCAATTAAGAAACTTAGAAAGTCAATTGCATAATGTTGAAGCGGAAGCAAGGCACGAGGCAATGCGTATTGCTGAAAAAAAAGCAAATGAATTAAGGAGAGAAATGAATTACCAAATTCAGGGCTTAGACCAAGACATGGCTGAAACGGAAAGAAACCACCGTTCGGCAATGAAAAGACAAGCGGATGAATTTTATCAAAACCTAAATCAGTTGCAAGATTGGACTGAAAACATGATTGGTTATTTAGAAAACAGAGTGAATGAATCTTTTGAAAAACAGCAGAAGCAAATAGACGATGTAAGACAAAGTGTAAACCGACTTTACCAAAAGGAAGCAGATGAAAAAAAGAGAGCAGAATTAATGGTAAAGGATTTACGAATTCTAATCAATACTGTAAATGAAAAAACTAATCATAACAAATATGCACCCGGGAAATTAAACCAACTGCAAAACAGATTTCAGAATTTTAATAATGGAAATTTACCATCTGCATCTGTAATTGCATTAGCACAAAGTCTTACTAATGACCTTTGGGAATTGGAAGAAGAAATTTTGAAAAACCAATTACGGTTTGAGGCAATGCACAATTTGGTTTTGAAAGAAGCAACAGAGTTGCTTCAAACTATGGGCAAAAACAGAAATGAAATTTTCTTCACAGACGAAGCAGGTGAAAAAATTAATGATAAAAATAACAATGATATAAAAATTGAAATTGACTATTGGACACAAGGAAAATACAGCGAGTTAGAGAAGGAAGCAACGGCACTAAAAACAGAACTTGAAACACTTCGGGACAAGCCCGAACTAACCGAAGAAAGATTAAAACAAATTCTTTCTGATGTTGCAATATTGAAGGAGGAGCAAAACAGACTTGTAAAACTTGCATTGCAAAGAGGAATTGCATCCGAACAAAGAATTGCAATTAGTGAAGACATAATTAATGCTATGCTGCAACAAGGATTTGAATTGAAGACATTGAACAACGGAGACCCTGCACACAATTACATGGGTGGTGAAACAGAATCAGACCAACGAGAAGGAGTATTTGCAGTTTTGCGAAATGGAAACGGAACTGAAATTTCAATCATCATTCATCCCGATGACACGCTTACTAAAAATCACATTGTATTCCAGCGAAACGATGATAGTTCTCTCAATGAAGGTGAACTTAGAAGAAGCATCAATGAGATAAAAGGCATTATTGAAAAACAAGGTTACAAGATGGGTGATGTTGGTTCACCAACAGGAACAGGAGATAATACTCAATATGAATTAGCAGATGCAAACGCATTAGCAAAAGTGGGAATCAAAAAAGAGTTGAAGGAAAGATTAGGCTTTTCTAAAAAACAAATAACACAGAAATAACAATGGCTGTAAAAAGAATTTCTGACATCAACATTTCACAAAGAGGTTTGTTTACCGCAATCTACGGTAATCACGAAGACTTCTTTGTAGATAGCGATTTGAAGAAATATAGTTTATGGCAACAATTATATCTCTACTTAAAGAGTGAGAATTACGACATTGTATTGTTTTATGATACTAACAATAACTTTCATTCTTATTGCCAATCTGACTTAGTCAAATTTTTAAACCTTAGTGCTGAGAAAGAAAACCAAGAATTAAACAAACCGAAGAAAACATATAGGGCTTCACATATCAAAAGCCCTTTTAAAAATGTTCGGGCAGAAAAAGCAAATACGCCACCACCTAAAGACAATACGAATAACCACCATTACATTTATGATTCACCACTACATCCTGATGATGGTTTTTATAAGTTACACGGGCTTGCACAAGTGTTTGAGCATGTAAGAAGAATTCTAACTGATACTACAAAGAAATCAGCTATCATAATCAAGTCACCAGGGCAATCTCCTTTTCAGAATCAAGAAAATTATTCAACTCTTTTCAGAACAATAAAAGGCGATTATGAAAGACATGACTTGAACAACCGAGTTATTATAGTTTATGAAAGCAATGATGTAAATTCTTTAAACTACCATTTTCAAGCGTATCACGATATGCTTTTTAGTTCCCCATATTTTGGAAATATTTTCATTTCATCTAACACACCACCAGTTAAAATAAATGAGGAAACAACTTACTTTATTGACAAACCAGAAGTTTCAGAAATCCATAATGTAGTTAGCAGTTTCCGAGTTAATAAAAATCTGCCAACAAATTTCATTGACATTGAAATGATTGTTGAAGGACTTAGAAAAAGGAAATTGACAACAAAGGAAATATCTAACAAACTGAATAAAGCAGCACTTCAAAATCTTTCTTCTAAAGATTTATTGGAAAAGGGAATTATCATTCCACCAACAATAGAAATTGATGAATCAGTTTTAACAGAGAACTTAAACAAGGTTGTTGGGCAATCTGAAATAACTCCACTCTTAACAAGAAAATTAAAAGCACATTTCAACCTTCGTAAAAGAGAAAGCCCACTTAGCTTTTTACTTATTGGTACAAGCGGAGTTGGCAAAACTTACACAGCAGAATTGTTGGCTGCATCATTACAAAATTCAGGCTATCGCTTTGTTCCTTTAATGATGAATGAATTTCAGCAAGAGCAAGATGCTTACAAGTTGATTGGTTCACCACCCGGATATGTTGGTAGTGAAACACCGCCAAGACTATTTGACGAATTAGAAAAAAGCAGTCGTTTAGTTATTCTGTTTGATGAAATTGAAAAGGCACACGAAAAAGTAATTACAACTTTAATGCAGTTGCTTGACAAAGGAAAGTTGAGTTGGAATGAAAAGGAAGGAGATTTTACCGACTGCATTTTACTGTTCACATCAAATGCTGAAAGAGATAAAGTCGTTGCTCAAAAAAATCAGCATCTTAAATACTTTCAAGGCAATCCAGTTGATGTTTTGGTAAACGCAGATTTTCAAAACAAGTTAAAAGATATACTAACTCAAAGTGCAGGAGGCAACCAATTTAAACCTGAATTTTGCGGAAGGATAAACACCTATTTGGTTTACAACCCTCTCAAAATTCCTGACTTGGTTAAAATTGCATACCAACACATAAAATCGTTTGCACTTTCTCAATATGAAATCAAACTTAATTTGATACAGCCTTTCTTATTGGGCAAGTTGGCTTTTTCATTCAATGGAAGTTCTTACGGTTTAAGAGATTTGAAAACAAGAGTAAAAGATTTGCTTCCAAGTTTATCAGAAAACATTAGGATTGACACAAAGCAGTTTTACCAAATTGAATGGAATAATCCAAATCAAAACGCTTTGCTTTCGTTATCAAATCTGAATACAGATTTGGATGAAATTCAATTGAAAGAATTGTATTCAGAAGCTATTGAAAACGCTAATGATTTTACAAATAATTCAAAGCAAATAGACACTTCAAAAATTATTGCTTCACTGCAATCAGTGAAAGGACAGAACGATTGCTTTACTTATATCGCAGATAATATTTCCGTTTGGTTAAGAAGGAAAACAAAGCCGCTAAATTTTTTCTTTGTAGGACCGAGCGGAGTTGGGAAAACAGAAACGGCAAAACAAATTACCGCTTCGCTATCAGAACAAGGCTATGAAATACATTTGATTGCTTGCAATAAACTGACTGATGAATCAAGAGTAAATGAAATCATTGGAAGCCCAACAGGTTACATAGGAAGCGACACAGAACCCGAACTGTTCAGAAAACAAAGACTGAACAGCAAACTTGTTATTGTGTTTGATGAAATTGAAAAAGCTCATCCAAAGATTCTGATAAACATAATGACCTTGCTTGATGAAGGGCGTTTGAATTGGAATAATGACGAAAGGAATTTTAATGATTCAATAATAATTTTCACTTCAAATATTGAACGAGAAGCAGTAGTTGCAGAAAAGCAAAGATTAGAAAATGACAACTACACAATAGAAGATACAGACTACCAAGAAGCAATTAAGAATATCATAATTAAAGGTTGGGAAAAGCAAGGATTAAACAACCCCGAAATTTTTGGAAGGATTCAAAATGTTTTGGTGTTTAATCCGCTTCCTCAAAACATCATTTCAGAAATTGTGGTTGCAGTTATCAATAAGATTGTAACTCAAGAAAGACAATGTAAATTATCAAGTCTTGACCAATCAATTATTGATTTGCTTTCTGCAAAATTTCAAAACAACCAATTAGGAGCAAGACCAGTAATTGATTTTATAGTTAAGGATTTGAACCGAGCATTTGATAAATCAGAAATTGAATCAAGTTTGGAAAAGTCGGTTGCAGTTGCAAATGAAGCAGCAGATGGAAGGGTAAAGTTCAGAGTTGAAATAACAGCAGCGATTCAAGAATGAGAACAAAGAAAACCATAATAGCAGCGTATCACCGACCAATCAAAGTAAAACTTACTGATTCGGTTGACACTATCCTTTTGCAAATAAATCGCATTGCAGGAACGAAGTTCACGACTATTAAAAAACCGATTGAACTTCTAAAAGAAATGCCTGCCTTGAAAATTGCAAACAAAGGTTTTTATACAAACGCAAGAGTGAATTTGAAAGTGAATTCAAAATTTGAAGTTGCATCAACCGATGAAATACTTGAGAGGCAATCTATTTTTATGAGAGGACTGCTTGACGAAAACCAAGAAGCAATTAAGAATCTTGCACTTGAAAAACTAAACGAGAGAAACAGAAAAACAGAAGCAAGAAAAACAACAGAGAGAAAGGGAGTTACAGAGGAAATTCAAAACTTATCTGAATACATAAGAACCAACAGAATAATTTTATGGGTAATGCTGATTCCAGTTTTCTTAATCTTACTTCTAATTACAATCTATTTTTTAAACAACTAAATCATTCATATAAATGAAAGAAACATTATCAAACATTGTCCTCTTTTGCGGTGGTGCAAATGTTAAGTTCCTTAGGGAGAATTGCCCAAACGAAAGGCACAAATTTTATCCAATTGGTTTAGGTGTGATTATTACAGCATCATTAGGTTTTATCTCAATGATGTTTGCCACTCATTCAATTTTTGGTGCAAAGTCATTTGGTGAAGAATTAGTGCTATTACTCTTCTCCCTGTTTTGGGCTTTTGCAATCTTTACTATTGATTGGGGCTTAATCAAAACAATGAGAAAGCAAAAGAATGAAGAACCAACCCTTTGGAACAGAACAAAATTTTTTCTTCCAGTTCTCTTTCGTTTTACGGTTGCAATTATTCTTTCCTATTCCATTTCAAGACCGATGGAAGTAAAGATTTATGAGCAAAGACTAAGGGCACAAATTGAGAAAGACAGGCAAGATTTTATTGCAAGAGAATGGACAGCGAGAAACGAAAAAGTCATTGCTATGGAAAATCAGATTAGTCAGATTGCAGCAACTGATACAATGCTATTGAAACAAAAAAATGAGGGACCCAAAACGGAAACATACAAAACGAATGTTACCAATAAAAGCCAATGTGAAACGGAATATAAATCTTTGTATGCTTCAAACACAAAAAGGATAGCAGACAAAGAACAAGAAAGAAGAAACACCTACAACTCATCAGCATCATACTATATAGTAAATTCAACTAACGAGAGAAAAATGTATCAGTGGGCAAAGAATAAAATTAACAGTATCAATAAAGTTGAAATCCCAGCATTGCAAAATGAAATTTCTCAAAAGAAAAAAGAGTGTGAAGCATTCGGAGTGCAAATCGCTGACGAGGAAAAATCATATAAAGCGGATTTTGACCCATTACTAAAAGCAAATTATGATAGCAGACAAGATAAAGTCTTTGAAAGAGAGAAGAAACAAAAGGAAGATTCTTTGGCATTAGCTGACATCGTTAAAGCATCCTATGTTTCATTTGATAAAGTTCACCCCGGATTGATTACTCAATTAGAATCAATGAGCAATTTTGAAAAAACACCCGAAGGCAAATCGGCAGGTTGGGTTAGGTTGATTTTGCTTTTGGTAATCATTTGTATTGATACTGCACCAATCGTAATTAAACTTCTTACAAGGAGAGGTGTATATGAAGATATGCAAGATGCGGACGAGGACAGAATGAAGTTCTTAACCAAGCAAGAAGGCTATTCAAACAATCATTTGATAACACAACTTTCTTTAGCACAGAAAGAGATTTTGACTGAAGCAGTTAAGCGATGGAGAACAAAGGAGAAGGATAGAGAAGGAATGGAAAATGACTATGTAAATTCTAATCAACAAAACAATGGCAATGGAAACGCATAATCAAGATTGTCCAGTTTGTGACAGCCCAATCAAAAACGGGAGTGTTGAGTTTTGTCCGAAATGTAATTGGGAGTTAGTTGTAATTCCCGATAAAGCATCAACAGAATTGAGACAGTATTTGGAGAATAAAATAAAGCTGCACAAAAAAACATTTTCCCAAACCAATAATTTGAGAGAAGAAGTTTCTTCAAAAATACTAAGCATAGAAAATTTGGAGAAAGAGAAAAAAGAACTTGCAGCAAAAATCAAAACACTTAATTCCGACCTTGCAAAAAAAACTGACGAGTTTCAGAAGGTGAAAGTAAAAGCAGATGATACAGAAGACAAGCAAAAGAAAATAAAGGAACTTGAAAAGAAAATTGTAGCATTGGAGAAAGAGATACTTGATAACAGATTAAACAACACTATTCCAAGAATATAATTATGGCAACAATTCATAAATGCCCCTTCTGCCTGTTTTCTTTTGAAAGGGCAACTGCAATTCCTGAAGATGTCAATGACGACATTACGGTTTATAAGTGTCCAAATCCAAGAGAAGATGATTTTGGAACAAAGTTTTGTGGTAAGGTATTGCCATTAAATTTCTTTGATGCAGAATCAACAGTTATTTCAATTGCAGGTAGCAGATATGTTGGCAAGACTAATTACCTGATAGCATTGCTTATGCAACTAAAGCATAACAAGAGTTTTCAACGACTTGGCTTTTCAGGTAAATTGGTTGGTGATAAAAGAGCCATTGATGATATTTTACAAAAAATTGAAATAATTGAAAAGAAGAAAGAAGCTTTAAAACCTACTTTACCAGAAGATGAAGCACATGAAAAAGCATTGATAGTTGACTTATCAATTAGCACGGGAAAATCAACAAGGCATGTTTATTTATCATTCTTTGATACGCCAGGCGAAGTTTATTCCGACATTGAAAAAATGTATAGAAACTTTCAGTGTATCTATAAAGCAGATGGACTTTTGTTTTTAGTTGAGCCAATGCAGATTCGTTATTTAAGCAAACCCATTCGTGAATCAAACTCATATTTATATTCTAAAAGTCAAAACCCTCATGACTTACAAGAAGTATTTTACAATGTTTTGCAATTGCTAAAATATGTTCAGAAGAATAAAAAGCAACCGAAGCCTATTCAGAATGCTAAAGCCCAAGAACCAGTTGCAGAACCAGTATCAAATGAACAAGCACCAAACGAACAGGCAAGCCAAGATTCAAATGTAAATGAACCTCCAATAGTTGAACAACCTTTAAAGGCAAGTGAACCCGATTTCAAAGAAACTAAGCAAACTTTTTGGCAGCGGCTTTTTGGAAACAATGATGTTCCTGAAATATTACACGACAAAATAAAGTGCCCCATCGCTATTGGGGTTACAAAGATTGACCAAATGAGGGATTTAATGTTTAATGATATTCCATTTGACTACACAGATTTTGAATCAATGTATTTAAGCGGAGATAAAATAAACATGGAATTGATTGCTGATATTTCAGAAGAACTGAAAGGAATTATTTTTAATGAAGAACAAGGTGAAATAAGTGTAAAAAATATGCTTGAGGCTGAACTAAAAAGCTATGAATTTTTTGGAATCAAATCTGGAGACATTAGATTGAAAAGAGGTGATAAAATCCTTAAGTTGGAGCAAATTCAAAATCTGAATTTATCAGAGGAAGAAAAAAATATTATTTACCTAAATTTAGAGAATCCGCAAGGTGTTTTATTGCCTCTAATTTGGTTATTGATAAAACTTAAATTATACTAAAAATGATTGAATATAAAATAGGTGAACATTATTATACTGCCTCTAAGTATAAGAACGGATTTGACACATTAGACTACTCAAAATTTTTGAGTAGCGATGAAGTTAGAATTATTGCCAAGCTTGCACTTTACAAATCTGCCGCAGGACTTAGCAACAGTCCAACACAAGAAGAAATACAGGAAAAATTTCCAGTCAATATTGCTTTTTATAAAATTCCCACAGCACCGAACCGATATGTTTACTTACATTCAAACTACACAGGAAAAGCAAATCACACCCCTGACCGTGATGGAAATTACTTTTCTCATTCAGTAATTTTGAAGGACACCGAAGCATTGTGTCCAGCGGTTTTTGTATTTGATAAATTCAAGTTTGAAACCAAACTTACTATAGAACATGACGAGGCTTATCAGCCAAAACTTAATGAAAGCATTTTGGCAATTGACGATGATGATTTAAGAGTTTACAGCCAATATTTTTTGAAGTATTGCAGTGAGTTAAACGAAGATGATTCTATTCACTTATTTGCAAAGTTGCTTGATTTGATTGTTGATGGAAAACTTGCAGTCAGAACCAATAGAATTTCTATTTGCGGAGAGCATAAGAAAGTTCAAAAAGTAATTTTAGCGTTAAACTTTTTTCTACCCCAACATCTTGCAAACAAAATTTCATTTGCGACTTATGTAAACGACCCAACAGGTTCACCTTTTCAAATCACAGGAATTATTCCCGAATGTGGCATTACCTCATTGAGCGATTCTTCCCATTCTCTAATAAATGCAACTACAATCATTCAACACGAACCAAAGAATGACTATACAAAATTTATTCTTGAAATAATAAATTCAAAATCGCAAAACGCACTGAATGATTGGAGGAAATACAATAATTCAACATTGCGTGAGTTTTCGGTTTTAGAACCTGATAGCCGTCTTAATTCCCCAATTCTTTTTTACAACTTTATCAAAGAGCCTTTAAGCAAGACCATTCAGGATTTCAAAGCATTGATTAATTCAAATCTTCCATTAGAAAAGGAACTTGAATTAAAGCGAGTTACGGCAGATCGAAATCCAGAGTTGTATTTGAATTTTGTAATTGATGAACTAAGAAGAAAGTCAGGGAACACATACACATTCCGAGATAAGAAGGAAGTATTTCAAAGAACTTACACAGACCATTTAGACAACAACAATCTATTCAGGCAAAATTGCCTTCCGCAGATTGGAGATGTATTTAGAGAAATTTCAGGGAACGAGAAAAGTGAAGCAAGCCTTTTCATTTTGCTTACTGCCAAATGTTCAGATGTTATTCCTTCAACATGGTTAAATGAAGTTTTTCAGTTAGCCGATGAATACTTTACGCCGGAATACATGAGCATTGAAAATAAACTTGAACCGGTTAGAACTCTAAACGAAAAATACAATCTAAATACTTTTCAAGATATAATTCCAAACATAATGAAAGTAAAATCATTTGATGACATTCGTAAAGCAGCAGAGAAAGATGACTTTGTAAGGAACATAAGAAACCACAAAGACTTTCTTAGCAAGGCTACAGACAAAGAGAAGTTGGAACTACTTCTTTTGGGCTTTAATCACGATGCTTATTTTTTAAAAGGCAAGTTTCAAAACTTTGATAATTATATAAAGGTTGTGAAAGAGTATTTACCCGAACAACAACCTCAATTTTGGTATTACTTCTTTGATAATAACCGAAATTTCAATAAAGACAATAATCCTAAAAAGCATTCATTAGATTATTTAAAGAAGAAATTTGTTTCACTCATTTTTCTTAATCAAAATGAAAACCATGAGTTGTTTAGCAAAATCAATTTGGAAGATGGATATACAATCCGATGGATTGAAGAAGATATAAGAGAGAACACAACAAGAGAAGCAGTATTACAAACCTTTGCAGAAGCCTTTAAAGATTATACTGCAATTAGACAAAGCTCATTTTGGAGTTTCTTTAGAAAAAAATAATAATGGGCAGATATGTAAACAACAATCTTTTCAGAAATGAGCAAGTGATATTTGAAACCAATTATCATTGGGTTCACTATTTCAGTTGGGTTGGACTTTTTACTTTGGGCATCTACCCTGCCATTCAAAACTACACAGACGAGTTTGTTGTAACCGACAGAAGAATTGTAATCAAGAAAGGTTTGATTTCCTACTTCACACTTGAAATGAATTTAGGAAGAATTGAAACCGTAAATATTCGGCAGAGTGTAGGCTCCCCAAAAACATTACGTTTTAAAAGTAGACAAAAGTCTTAATTTTAAAAATCGCAAAAAATGAAAAAAAGTCAATTCACCGCCACACATATTACCATCAAATGGAGACATGGGCAGGAAAGGGATGATCGTAGAAAATTATGGGCTGAAAAAAAATAGTGTTGCAACACAACACCATTTTTTAAAGAAATTACATATCAAAATTTTATTTATCTCAAGTCCACTTCCTCTACCCCTGGATATTTGCTTTTATTAAAAGCAAATTCAGTGTCGGCAATTGTTTTGTTTGTCTTCATTGTACTTACGGTGTATGTATAGCGATTGCCTGCATTTTCCAACACTTTGGTACTGTAAATTGTTTTTGCAGCTTTATCCACCTGTACATATACTTTGTGAAATGGCTTGCTTTTATCCGTAGGCGTCATTTCTATTTCCTGAATGGTTTTGCCACTTACTTTCTTTTCACCGGTAAGAGTGTATAAAAAATCTTTATCATAGAAATTAGTAAAAAGCTTCTGAGGTGTTATCATACCACTACCCGACTCTACTTTGCTGATCGTAACTTCATTGGCTCCTTTATCATAATTCCAAACCGTTTTGCCATCACAAAATATTTCCTGACCGTTAAAGCTTACTCTGTATTTCGTTCCCTTTAGTTTAATAGCACCACTTTTATTACTCAATGCCTTACCAGCAGCATTTTCCACCTTGTAAGAAAAAGTGGCATCCACTGTTGTATAGGTTTTGAATTTATTACTTACGCCGTCCAGAATGGTTTTTGCCGCCGGATCGTTCTTGCCCTGGGCAATCGCAAGTATGGGTAGCGCAATCGCTATAAAAAGTATAAATTTCTTCATTTCCTTTGGGGTTTGGTGACTGCTTTTTAAAAAGCG
>Ga0138256_10003886_pt1 | contig 15859 bp, 14 predicted proteins | sample KNB2016incub_MG_FD_105486 | JGI IMG/M metagenome (GOLD analysis project Ga0138256, IMG submission 105486) | Active sludge microbial communities from wastewater in Klosterneuburg, Austria - KNB2014incub_MG | ecosystem: Engineered > WWTP > Activated sludge > Unclassified | place: Austria... | reverse complement strand
CCCTGAAACCCATATAACCAGGAGGTTAGCGTGAATATCAACGCTACACTGATTGGCCAGGCAATCTGGTTTGGACTCTTCATCTGGATTACGATGAAGTTCGTCTGGCCACCGCTCCAAAAAGCGATGGCAGACCGTCAAGCACAGATCGCTGATGGCCTGGCTGCAGCAGAACGTGGCAAGCATGAGCAAGAGCTCGCCGCCAAGCGTTCGGCTGACGCCCTGCGTGAAGCCAAGGAAAAGTCCTCGGATTTCATCGCTCAAGCTGAAAAGCGTGCGCAACAGATCATCGAAGAAGCCAAGGGCGCTGCCAAAGTCGAAGCTGACAAGGTAGTTTCCGGTGCCAAAGCCGAAATCGAACAGGAAGTTGAACGCGCCAAGCAGCAGTTGCGTGAGCGTGTCGCTGAACTGGCGGTTGCCGGCGCTGAGAAGATCCTGCGCAAGGAAATCAACGCGTCCGTGCATGCTGACATGCTGGGCACGCTGAAACAGGATCTGTAAGCCATGGCTGAATCCGTCACTATCGCCCGGCCTTACGCCGAAGCCCTGTTCCGGGTCGCGAAGGAAAGCGGCAACTTGGCCAAATGGGCCGAGCGCTTGACGCTGCTCGGTCAGCTAGCCGCCAATCCTGAAGTCCGTGCGGCCATTGGCGACCCCAATGTCGCCGCAACCCAACTGGTTGACCTGTTCGGGTCCGCCTGTGGTACGGCGGTAGATGCGGAGTTGTCGAACTTCGTCCAGTTGCTGTCGAAGAATGATCGCTTGTCCTTGTTGCCCGAAATCGCTGCCTTGTACGAAAGCTACAAGCAGGCTGAAGATGGTATTAAACAAGCTGAAATCATTTCGGCCTTCCCGATTGATGCTTCCCAAGTCAACGCACTTGTTCCGCAACTCGAAGCCATTTTCAAGACCCGGCTTGAGACATCGGTGTCGGTTAATCCGACACTGATTGGCGGTATCAAGGTGGTCGTTGGCGACCAGATGCTGGATGCTTCAGTCCGCGGCAAGCTCGACGCCATGGCAACGGCACTGAACCACTAGGAGAATTTCATGCAGTTGAATCCTTCCGAAATTTCTGAACTGATCAAAAGCAAGATCCAGAATCTGCAAGGCGCATCGGAAGTGCGCACGCAGGGCACTGTGGTCTCAGTCACCGACGGTATCTGTCGTGTGCACGGCCTGCAGGATGTTATGCAGGGCGAAATGCTGGAATTCCCCGGCAACACCTTCGGTATGGCGCTTAACCTTGAGCGTGACTCCGTCGGTGTCGTTGTTCTCGGCCCCTACGAGCATATTACAGAAGGCGATATCGTCAAGACGACCGGTCGCATTCTGGAAGTGCCCGTCGGCCCCGAGTTGCTTGGCCGCGTCGTTGACTCCCTCGGTCAGCCGATTGATGGCAAGGGTCCGATCAACGCCAAGGAAACCGACAAGATCGAAAAGGTCGCGCCGGGCGTTATTTGGCGTAAGTCTGTTTCCCAGCCAGTTCAAACCGGCCTGAAGTGCGTCGATGCGATGGTTCCAGTTGGCCGTGGCCAGCGCGAACTTATCATTGGCGACCGTCAGACCGGCAAGACCGCTGTTGCCATCGATGCCATCATCAACCAGAAGGGCAAGAACCTTTTCTGCGTTTATGTTGCTGTTGGTCAGAAAGCATCTACCGTCGCCAATATCGTGCGCAAGCTCGAAGAGTATGGCGCAATGGAATACACCATCGTTGTTGCTGCGACCGCTTCTGAATCGGCTGCACTACAGTTCATTGCGCCGTACTCCGGTTCGACGATGGGCGAATATTTCCGCGACCGCGGTCAAGATGCATTGATCATTTATGATGACTTGACCAAGCAGGCTGTAGCTTATCGTCAGGTTTCCCTGTTGCTGCGCCGTCCGCCGGGCCGTGAAGCTTATCCCGGTGACGTTTTCTATCTCCACTCACGTCTGCTGGAACGCTCCGCTCGCGTTTCCGAAGCTTGGGTTGAAAAGCTCAGCAATGGCGAAATCAAAGGCAAAACCGGTTCATTGACCGCCCTGCCGGTGATCGAAACGCAAGCCGGTGACGTTTCCGCCTTCGTTCCGACCAACGTGATTTCGATTACTGATGGCCAGATCTTCCTGGAAACCGACTTGTTCAACGCCGGCATCCGCCCAGCGATTAACGCCGGTATTTCTGTGTCCCGCGTCGGTGGTGCTGCCCAGACCAAGCTGATCAAAAAGCTCGGTGGCGGTGTCCGTCTGGCTCTGGCTCAGTACCGCGAACTCGCGGCGTTTGCCCAGTTTGCTTCCGATCTAGATGAAGTAACCCGCAAACAGTTGGAGCGTGGTCGTCTGGTCACCGAGTTGATGAAGCAGGCTCAGTACGCGCCGATGAGTATCTCCGAAATGGCCGTCACGCTGTATGCGGCTGAAAAGGGTTATTTCGACGATGTCGAAGTGAAGCGTGCTCTGGAATGCGAAAAGGCCATGATTGGCTACCTGAAGGCAAATGCCGCCGACCTCATGAACAAGATGGAGTCTACGGCTGATCTTGATGGCGAATCCGAGAAGCAACTCGCTGCAGGCATCGTTGCCTTCAAGAGCAGCTGGGTCTGATCTAGGAGAACGCCATGGCTAACGGCAAGGAAATACGTACCAAGATCAAGAGCGTCGAGAACACGCGCAAGATCACCAAGGCCATGGAAATGGTGGCCGCATCCAAAATGCGCAAGGCGCAGGACCGGATGCGGGCTGCCCGTCCCTATGGCGAAAAGATCCGGCGTGTCGCAGCCAACCTGTCACATGCCCTGACCGAATACAAGCACCCGTTTTTGGTTAACCGCGAGCAAGCCACTGTCGGCTTGGTCGTTGTTACCTCGGACAAAGGCTTGTGCGGTGGTCTGAACTCCAATCTCTTGCGCCTCGCGGTCATCAAGATGAAGGAATTCGATGCCCAGGGTAAGAAGTTTCAGGTTGCCTGTATCGGCAACAAGGGTCTCGGCTTCATGCAGCGTGCTGGCGCGAAAGTTGTGTCACACGTCACCGGTCTCGGCGATACGCCTCACATGGAAAAGCTGATTGGACCCGTCAAGGTTCAGCTTGATGCTTACATGAAAGGCGAGATTGACGCGCTTTATATTGGTTACACCCGTTTCATCAATACGATGAAGCAGGAGCCGGTATTCGAGCAGTTGCTTCCGCTGTCTGGCGAGTCGATCGGCTCTGCCAAGACCAAGTGGGACTATATCTATGAACCGGATGCCAAGGCCGTTATCGACGATCTGCTCATTCGTTACGTAGAAGCGTTGATTTACCAGGGTGTGGCTGAAAACATGGCCTCCGAGCAGTCAGCCCGGATGGTTGCCATGAAGTCCGCTTCCGACAATGCGAAGACCGTTATCGGTGACTTGAAGCTCATCTATAACAAGACCCGTCAGGCTGCGATTACCAAAGAACTGTCGGAAATTGTCAGCGGCGCCGCCGCGGTTTGACGCGTAGATTTTAATTTTTGGGGATTTGAATATGAGTCAAGGTTCAATCGTTCAGTGCATCGGCGCCGTTGTGGACATCCACTTCCCGCGCGACGCGATGCCGAAGGTCTACGATGCGCTCAAGCTGGATGTATCCGAGGCCAATGGTATGGCCGAAGATGGCCTGACCTTCGAGGTTCAGCAGCAGTTGGGTGACGGCGTCGTTCGTACCATTGCGATGGGTTCTTCCGATGGCCTGCGCCGTGGGATGAAAGTTAACAACTCTGGCGCGCCGATTTCGGTGCCGGTTGGTGAAGGTACGCTGGGTCGTATCATGGACGTGTTGGGTCGGCCGATCGACGAAGCCGGTCCGATTGCAAGTACTGAATTGCGTCCGATTCACGCTGCTGCGCCGAAATTCGACGAACTGTCGTCTTCAGTGGAGCTGCTCGAAACCGGTATCAAGGTTATCGATCTGATCTGCCCGTTCGCCAAGGGCGGCAAGGTTGGCCTGTTCGGTGGCGCTGGCGTTGGCAAAACCGTCAACATGATGGAACTGATCAACAACATCGCCAAGCAAAGCGCCGGTCTATCGGTGTTTGCTGGCGTCGGTGAGCGGACTCGTGAAGGTAATGACTTCTATCACGAGATGAAAGATTCCAACGTTCTCGACAAGGTCGCGATGGTCTTCGGTCAGATGAACGAACCGCCGGGCAACCGTCTGCGCGTCGCGCTGACAGGTCTGACCATGGCCGAGCGTTTCCGTGACGATGGCCGTGACATTCTGCTGTTCATCGACAATATCTATCGTTTCACGCTGGCCGGTACCGAAGTTTCCGCACTGCTCGGCCGTATGCCTTCCGCCGTGGGCTATCAGCCGACGCTGGCTGAAGAAATGGGCCGTTTGCAAGAGCGTATCGCTTCGACCAAGGTCGGCTCGATCACCTCGATTCAGGCGGTCTATGTGCCTGCCGATGACTTGACCGATCCGTCACCGGCGACCACCTTCCAGCATTTGGACTCGACGGTTGTGCTGTCGCGTGACATCGCCTCGTTGGGTATCTATCCGGCTGTCGATCCGCTCGACTCATCCTCGCGTCAGCTTGACCCGTTGGTGGTTGGTGAAGAGCATTACGCCACCGCCCGTGCGGTTCAGATGACCCTTCAGAAGTACAAGGAACTGCGTGACATCATCGCAATTCTGGGTATGGACGAACTGTCTCCGGAAGACAAACTGGCTGTTTCCCGCGCTCGTAAGATTCAACGTTTCCTGTCCCAGCCGTTCCACGTGGCTGAAGTCTTCACTGGCTCTCCGGGCAAGTACGTTTCCCTCAAGGATACGATCAAGGGCTTCAAGGGCATTTGTGCTGGCGAGTACGATGATTTGCCGGAACAGGCGTTCTACATGGTTGGCGGTATCGAGGAAGCAATCGAGAAGGCCAAGACGCTGCGTTAATGTGGCATCAGCATAGGAGCCAGCGATGGTTATGACTGTTCATTGTGATGTTGTCAGCGCCGAAGAGTCTATCTTCTCCGGTCTGGTCGAGATAGCCGTGTTTCCCGGCGAAGCCGGGGAACTTGGTATTTTGCCTCACCATACGCCGCTACTGACCCGCATCAAGCCCGGTACTATCCGCCTTAAAGTGCCGAACCAGGCGGAGTATGAATTGGTCTATGTATCAGGTGGTATGCTTGAGGTTCAGCCCGACATGATTACGGTGTTGGCTGATACGGCGGTCCGTGCCCATGATCTAGACGAAGCCAAGGCGATGGAAGCCAAGAAGCTTGCCGAGGAAGCTCTTGCCAATCGTCAAGCCGAAATGGACTACGCTTATGCTGAGATCGAACTGGCGCAGGCTATTGCCCAGTTGCAAACTATTCAGCGTTTGCGTAAGACGCACTAGATTCCTTCCGGGGAATAGAAAAAGGGCAGCTTAGGCTGCCCTTTTTATTTGCCTTGAATTGAATAGCAGATTTTTACAGTTGCTTGATCCGTTTTTCCAAACGAGCAGTATCGTCACGCAAATTATCAACTGCCAGACAAAACTCATGGATATCCCGACTCGCTGTCAACAATTGTGAATCTTCCGTTGAAAATTCAACGAAGTTCTGAGAAATCCGCTTTGCACTATCCTGCAATTGATTTCCGAGCTGAGTTCCTTTTTGCGCGAGGCGTCTGGCAGGAATATCGCCAAGAATGGATGCCAAATCGCTTTCGATATCCCAATGCAGATTACGGAACACAAAGGCCAGGCACTCAGCCAGGTCAGCCGATCCCGAGAGTTTTATCGACGAAAACAGTGCATTTCGGTCAAAGAAAAATTTTATGGGAGCATCAGCCGGCAGGGCCAATTGGACATCGGCCGGCTGTGCAATATTGGCGAGTGCGAACAGGCCTTGCTCATTGATACGAAGATTCAGTTGAATGCTGCCGGCGGCAATAAGCAGTTGGGATCCGGAGAATTGACGCAAGCGCTCCCTGGCCCAGCTTTCGTTTTGCACCAGATGATTCAGCGCCGGAAAAATAATCCGTTCAAAACCTGCCATACCCAATAGCCCCGGTTTTTGAAATGATCTTTAGAACTTGAAGCCGCGATGGAGTGCCACAACCCCCAAGGCCAGGTTAAAGTACTCAACCTTCTCCAGGCCGGCCGTTTCCATCATGCTCTTGAGCTCCTCCTGCCCGGGATGGACGCGGATGGACTCCGAGAGGTAGCGATAACTATCCGAGTCGTTGGTTACCAGTTTGCCAACGCGAGGAATGACCTTGAATGAATAGAAATCATAGAGCGGTGCCAATGGCTTCCAGATTTGCGAAAACTCGAGAACGAGCAGACGGCCACCCGGTCGCAAAACGCGGTACATCTCGGCAAGGGCAGCGTCCTTGTGGGTCATGTTGCGGAGGCCGAAAGCAACAGTGACGCAGTCAAACCAGTCATCGGGGAAAGGAAGTTTTTCGGCATCGCATTGAGCGACCGGCAGCATGTAGCCTTTGTCGAGAAGACGATCTCTTCCCCAGGCCAGCATTGCGTTGTTGATGTCGGTCAGCCAGACCTGGCCGCTTTTCCCGACACGCTTGGCGAAGGCAAGCGAGAGGTCGCCGGTGCCACCAGCGACATCGAGAACCCGTGAGCCTTCGCGAACACCGCTGCGCTGGATGGTGAACGCTTTCCAGAGTCGATGCATGCCAGCCGACATCAGATCGTTCATCAGGTCATAGCGACTGGCAACAGAATCGAAAACATCGGCGACGCGACGGGCTTTTTCCTGCTCGGCAACGGTTTCAAAGCCGAAATGAGTGGTGTCGTTTTTCATGGTTTTAATGATGTTGACCGCAGCTGCCGCCGGCCGGGCGGGATGAGGTGTCGATATCGCGAGACAGGCCCTGGGCATCGATTTGCTTCAGGTAGTCCTGCCACAATTCTGCGTGGTGTTTGCCCAGGTTATGGATCAGATCCCAGGAGTAGAGGCCGCTATCGTGACCATCTGAAAAGACCAAACGTAGGGCATAAGTGCCTACCGGTTCGATCCGGTCAATAGTCACGTTACGTTTTCCCGTTTGCAATGTTTCCTGACCGGGGCCATGCCCGCGAGCCTCTGCCGATGGGGTGAAGACACGCAGGTATTCAAAATCAAGCATGTAATGCTCACCGCTTTCGTATGAAATCTCCAGCAAGCGAGATTTCTGGTGCAGTTTGATTTCGCTCGGTATCGGCGTGTCGTGTTCAATGCCAGCCATGTGGTCCTCCAGGAGAAGAGCCCCATTTTATCCTACTCAAGTCTGGCCGCCAGAAGATACGTCAAAGAGCCTGATAGGCGATTCGGTCGAAATCTGTACCACGCTGAATGATCCGAGTCAGCCGTAACTGCCACTCCCCATCTGTGCTGAAAACTTCAAGAGCACGCGTTGTGTTATACATTCCGGAGGGTAGAACGATTGATTGCTCTTCCTTGAAAACCGGCATCGCGGGTAACAGAAAGGCGCGAACGAGAGGCTCGTTGTCGCCACTGTTGCTTGAGGCAAAACGCGCGCCGAGGCCAAGCGGCAAGCCCGGCAAGGTTGCGACGCCGATGATCATCCCTTGCGAGGCTTCCTGCATCAGCCAGGTGGCTTGGGCGAGCAGGAAATGCTCTCCGTCATGCGGGCACACGGCCAGCAATTGGCCATGGCGGATTCTTTGCCGGGGAGTATTGTGAGCCAGGCGAAAGCCGTTGGCAGAATGGTTGATCACCGACCAATCCTCGATGGGATAATTGGTTTCCGGATGAATGTTCAGGCTCTGTCCTGGAATGGCGCGATCACCGAAGGTAAATAGCTGGTCGAACTCACCGCGTGAATAGGTGTTTGCGGAAACAGGTTGCTCGAACTCCTTGCCCGTTACAAAGAAGTGAATGGCATCAAATCCAACTGCCACACGGGCGATGCCCTCGGAAGTAAAGCGCCGGAATTTGCGCGGTGACGCCGACTGGCTCCACGGGCGGGACAGGCGTTCCAGTAGTTGAATAACGTGACCACTGGTTTCTTCGCCCAAGCCGAGTTGGGAGGGTGATATACGTTGTCGCAATTGGCTGAGCATATGGTTGATTTGCAAGCCAAGTCGGGTTGTGTCAAGCCGCCGGGCATAACTGTCCGGCTCTTCGGTAAGGGCGCTTGGATGTAGCGGAGAGTCCTTGATCAGCTCGACGATATATGGGGGGATCTCCAGATCGTCATCCAGTTTATGGATTGAAATCAGTGGTGCCCACATTGCAGCCCAGCGCCGGATCAGGTTGAGGTTGCGGACGCTGTTGCTATAAGGGCTGGCGACATCAATCAGCAACAATGTGGCGTAGGCCGCAGCGCAGTGGGTAGCCTGGAAAGTGCTTTCCAGTGAATCTTCGACGGGTGTGTAGGCCAACCCCCATTCTTCAGCCGTTTCATAGAAGCCGTGCAGGTCGAGCCAGATACCGCGGGGCAATTCTCGTCGAGCCCTGTAGTGCTCGATGATGATCATTCCGTTGTAGTAAATGCAGCGATGCAGAATGGATGCTATCAACGACGCATGCCGAGGGTTATCAGCCGCCGGTTCTTCAAGGCGAACACATAAGGCGTAGGCTTTGAGCATTTTTCGCCAGGCTGTCACCACTTGCTGAAAACTGGCTTCTTCCTGCTCGGTCAGAACCAGCGGTTTGTTGTGATAGAGCCGTGCCATTTCCTCTTCGACGAAGCAGAGCGGCACCCGGGCATGTTCGAGGAGGCTCAGCATGATGCCGGGTTCTGGTGGCGCGACGAGCAGAGAATCGATAAACCGCATAAGCTGCTGTTCGGCCACCAACGGATTGGCCAGAGTCAGCCCGGCAAGATAGTCCATGCCGGTTTGTAGATCGGTGATGCGCAGGAGAGGGGGGTTGAGAGCGGCGTTCATGAGACGTTCAGCTTCATTTTTCAGCCATCTTGAGCGCATTGGCGAGCGCCGCAGCTAATTCGCCATTGCCGACAACGGGACGCGCGATGCTTCCCTCGCGACGCACTGAGCCCCAGATCGGTTCCGGGAAATGCCTGTCGTCCTGCCAACGGGGGATGACGTGCCAATGCACATGCGGTACCACATTGCCGAAGCTGGCGAGGTTGATCTTGTCGGGTGAAAAGAGTTGCCGCACCACGCCTTCGAGTGCAAAAACGACGGACATCAGGTATTGCTGCTGCGCCGGGTCGAGGTCGGTCATCTCGCGGGCGTGGGCGTTCCAGATAACCCGGCAGAACCCCAGGTAGTACGGATCATCTACCCGAACAATTCGGCAGGGAGGAGATTCCCAAAGAATCTCCCCGCCTGGGGTGGCACACAATTCGCAGCGATTCAACCCGCTATTCACGTTTAAATACTCCGGTTAAAGCAATGATTTACACCGGAGTAGTTGTACCGCAGGCAATTACCTCAAAGCAAACAAGAATTTCACGGTCGACGTCGAAAAACGGCAAAAATCAGAGTAAAACGCGCTCAATTCCGCCGGTATTGGCTTTGGCTACGAAATCTGCCATCCAGTTTTCACCGAGCAAATGCTTGGCCAGCTCAACCACGATGTAATCCGCCTGGGTGCCGGCATCGTCATCGTAACGGGAAAGCCCTTGCAAGCAGGCCGGGCAGGAGGTCAGGATCTTGACGTCGCCCTTGAAACCATCGGCCCGCAGCTTGGTTGCTCCTTTTTCGATTTCTTCCTGCTTGCGGAATTTCACCTGGGTGGCGATATCCGGGCGGGAATAGGCAAAAGAGCCTGAATCGCCGCAGCAGCGATCAGTCAGCGGCACGTTCTGCCCCATCAAGGTGCTGGTCACCTGTAGCGCCGCGTAGGACTTCATCGGCGTGTGGCAGGGCTCGTGGTACATGTAGCGGGTACCTTCGACGCCATCCAGCTTGAGGCCCTTTTCCATCAGATATTCATGGATGTCGAGCAGGCGGCAACCGGGGAATATCTTGTCGAACTGGTACTTCAGCAACTGATCCATGCAAGTGCCGCAGGACACGATTACCGTCTTGATATCGAGATAGTTCAGCGTATTGGCAACGCGGTGGAAGAGGACGCGATTGTCGGTCGTGATCTTCTGGCCCTTGTCCTCGTCACCGGCCGAGGTCTGCGGGTAGCCGCAGCACAGGTAGCCGGGCGGCAGCACGGTGGTGGCGCCGACCTCGTAGAGCATGGCCTGGGTCGCCAGACCGACTTGCGAGAACAGGCGTTCCGAACCACAGCCCGGGAAGTAGAAGACCGCATCCGATTCTTCGGTCGTCTTGCGCGGATTGCGGATGACCGGGATGACCTTGTCGTCCTCGATATCGAGCAAGGCCCGCGAGGTGCGTTTCGGCAAGTTGCCCGGCATCGGCCGGTTGAGGAAATGGATGACCTGCGTCTTGACCGACGGTGCGCCGAGCGAGGCGGGCGGATGGGCACGGGTCTCCTGAATCAGGCCAATCGCTTTCGCCGCCTTGTGGACCAGACGTTGCGCCTTGAAGCCGAAATCCATCATGCCGAAACGCATCAGCTTGATCGTTGCCGGGTCTTTGAGATTCAAATAAGTCATGGCGGCAGCCGTGCCCGGGCTGAAGCGCTTTTTCTCCTGCTTGCGCAGGAAATTGCGCATGGCAACGGAAACATCGCCAAAATCGATGTCGACCGGGCAAGGTTTGACGCAGCGGTGACAGATCGTGCAATGGTCGGCGACGTCGTTGAATTCGTCGAAATGCTTCAGCGAAATGCCGCGCCGGGTCTGCTCTTCATAGAGGAAGGCTTCGATCAGCAGGGAGGTGCCGAGAATCTTGTCGCGCGGCGAGTAGAACAGGTTGGCGCGCGGTACGTGCGTTGAGCAGACCGGCTTGCATTTGCCGCAGCGCAGGCAGTCCTTGACCATGTCTGAAATCTTACCGATTTCCGACTGTTCCATGATCAGCGATTCGGTACCCAGCAGGGAAAACGACGGCGTGTAGGCATTGCCCATGTCGCCGCCGGGCATCAGTTTGCCCTTGTTGAAACGGCCTTCCGGGTCAACCTTCTGCTTGTAGGCGCGGAATGGGGCAATTTCGTCCTCGGAAAGGAATTCCAGCTTGGTGATGCCGATGCCGTGCTCGCCGGAAATCACACCATCCAGCGCCCGGGCCAAGTGCATGATGCGTTCGACGGCGCGATGGGCCGTCTGCAGCATCTCGTAGTTGTCCGAATTGACCGGAATGTTGGTATGCACATTGCCGTCGCCGGCGTGCATGTGCAGCGCAACGAAAACGCGGCCGCGCAGCACTTCCTTGTGAATCGCTTCGACCCGCTCGACGATCGGCCGATAGACGCCGCCGTCAAAAATCTTGGCCAGCCGGGCGTGCAATTCCTGTTTCCAGGAGACGCGGACCGAGTAGTCCTGCAGGCGGTGGAAGAGGCGCGGGTTTTCCGCCCGGTTGGTCAGTTCGCCGGCCTGAATGCCGTAGGCCGCGAAGCGCGTTTCGGCTTCGGCCAGAGGCAGATCGAGGTTTTCCAGTAGCCATTCCCAGCGCAAGCGAACCGCCTCGACATAATCAATCGCCGCTTGCTGGCGATCGCCAACCAGCACGTTGCTATCGAGCGTCGTATCGCCGCGATGCAGCGGCAGCTCGCCCTTGAGAAACTCGCACAGCGCGGCGCACAGCGCCAGCTTGTTGCGGATCGACAGTTCGATATTGATGCGTTCGATGCCATCGCAATAATCGCCCATCCGCGGCAGCGGAATGACGACATCTTCATTGACCTTGAAGGCGTTGGTATGGCGCGAAATGGCGGCGGTGCGCGAACGGTCGAGCCAGAATTTCTTGCGTGTTTCAGCGTCGACCGCGATAAAGCCCTCGGCGGCGCGCAGATTGCACATGCGAACCACTTCCGAAGCGGCACTCATCACCGCTTTTTCGTCATGGCCAACCAGATCGCCGATCAACACCATTTTCGGCCGACCGTGGCGCTTGGCCTTGGTCGCATAGCCGACCGCTTTGACATAGCGCTCGTCGAGATGCTCGAGGCCGGCCAGTTGCACGCCAGCCGCATGGCCGATGCCACCCGGTTTGAAGTAATCGGTGATTTCAACAATGGCCGGCACGGCTTCGCGAACCTGGCCAAAAAACTCCAGACAAACGGTGCGCGAAACGGGCGGCATCTTGTGCAGCACCCAGCGTGCCGCGACGATGATGCCGTCAGTGCCTTCCTTCTGCACGCCCGGCACGCCGCCGAGGAATTTGTCGGTGACATCCTTGCCCAGCCCGGTCTTGCGACAGGCGGCGCCAGGCATGGTCAGCGTCTCTTCGCCGAGCAATTTCTTGCCACTGCTGTCGAAGCGCTTGAGGCGGAATTCGACGTCCTTCTGCTCGTGAATCTTGCCGTAGTTGTGATTGACCCGTTCAACTTCCAGCCAGTTGCCGTCCGGATCGACCATCTTCCACCAGGCCAGGTTGTCGAGAGCGGTGCCCCACAGTACGGCCTTCTTGCCGCCGGCATTCATTGCGATATTGCCGCCGATGCAGGAAGCGCTGGCCGACGTCGGGTCGACCGCAAAAACGCGACCGGCCAGCGAAGCAGCTTCGGAAACGCGTTCGGTGATGACGCCGGCGCCGGTACGAATCGTCGCGTAAGGCGTCTGGTGGCCGGCCAGCACGAGGTCTTCAACCGAGCCGATATTGATCAGCTTTTCGGTATTGATCACCGCCGAGTAGGGGGTCAGTGGCACGGCGCCGCCGGTGTAACCGGTACCGCCGCCACGCGGGATGATGGTCAGACCGGCTTCGATACAGCCGCGCACGAGATGGCCGATTTCCTCCTCGCTATCCGGATAGAGGACAACAAAGGGGTACTCGACCCGCCAGTCGGTGGCGTCGGTAACGTGCGAGACGCGGGCCAAGCCATGAAAGGCGATATTGTCCTTGCGGGTGTGTTTGCCGAGGATTTTCTGTACCTTGCGGCGCAGGTCGATGCTTTTGCCAAAATGTTCGGCAAAACGGTCGACCGCCAACTGGGCAGCTTCGACCAGACGTTTGACCTTGGCCGAGCGCTCGGGATCTTCGCTTTCGGTGGATTGACGGCGCTTTTCCACCTCAACCAGACGATGGCGCAATGCCGCAATCAGCGCTTCCCGCCGCTCGCGATTGTCGAGCAGATCGTCTTCGAGGTAGGGATTGCGCTGCACGACCCAGATATCGCCCAGCACTTCGTAAAGCATGCGCGCCGAGCGGCCGGTGACGCGTTCGCCCCGCAGTTCATCGAGCGTCGCCCAGTTGTCAGCGCCGAGCAGGCGGATAACGATCTCACGATCGGAAAACGAGGTGTAGTTGTAAGGGATTTCGCGCAGGCGGGCAGTCATGGAAGCAACCGGGGTCCGTCAAAAAGTGAATTTTAGCGTATTGCGGCGCAACACACGGGTCCGATAGACCGGCTAAAGCGGCGAAGAGTTCAGTTTGGCAGGGCGGTTTGAGCCACCAGCCAGTAGCGGACAAACTTGCCAAATGCCATGAACAGGCAGCAAGGCAGCCAATGCAGACGCAAACAGCCGGCGGCAAAACACAAGGCATCGCCGATCAGGGGCGCCCACGCCAGCAACAGGGCGGGGCTGCCCCAGCGCTCCAGCTTTTCCTTGTGTGGCAGCTTATCCAGCTTTTTCCAGCGGGGCAGGGCGTAGCCGCACCACCAGGAGGTCATGCCGCCTGCCGTGTTGCCCAATGTCGCCAAGGCCAGCGCCGAGCTGTATTCGGTGGGGTGAAGTTTGAGAAAGCCCCAAAGTAGGGCTTCCGAACCACCGGGCAGCACCGTGGCCGAGAGAAAACTGGCGGCCAGCAGGCCCCACAAGCCGCTTTCCGCCGTGACGTTTAACCACTCCACCCGTAGAATCTCCCTTTTGCCTTAATGAGTTGCGCCCAATGCACCCGGATTATCTCGAAAAAGTTCTCAACGCACAGGTCTACGATGTGGCGATCGAAACGCCGCTCGACCTGGCCGGCAACCTTTCGGCCCGGGTCGGCAACAAAGTTATCCTGAAGCGCGAGGACATGCAGCCGGTCTTTTCCTTCAAGCTGCGCGGCGCTTACAACAAGATTGCCAGTCTCTCGGCCGAAAAGCTGAAACGCGGCGTCATCTGCGCCTCGGCTGGCAACCACGCCCAGGGCGTCGCGCTTTCTGCGGCCAAGGTCGGTTGCCGGGCGGTCATCGTGATGCCGACCTCGACGCCGGGCATCAAGATCGATGCGGTCAGGCGGCGGGGCGGTGAAGTCGTCCTGCATGGTGATTCTTATGATGACTCCTATGCCCATGCGCTGGAATTGGAGAAATCCGAAAAACTGACCTTCGTGCATCCCTTCGACGACCCCGAAGTGATCGCCGGGCAAGGTACGGTGGCGATGGAAATCCTGCGCCAGCATTCGCGCCACAATGGGTCGATTCACGCTATTTTCTGCGCCATCGGCGGTGGTGGGCTGGCCGCCGGTGTGGCCGCCTACATTAAGCGCCTGCGCCCGCAAATCAAGGTCATCGGGGTCGAAACCTACGACGCCGATGCGATGAAGCAATCGCTGGCCAAGGGGCATCGCGTTCGGCTCAATCAGGTTGGCCTGTTTGCCGATGGCACCGCGGTCAAACTGGTCGGCGAGGAGACTTTCCGCCTGTGCAAGGAATACCTCGACGAGGTCATCCTGGTCGACACCGACGCCATCTGTGCGGCGATCAAGGATGTCTTTGAGGACACCCGCTCGATTCTCGAACCGGCCGGTGCGCTGGCCGTCGCCGGGGCCAAGGAATACGCCCGCCAGCACAAGCTGAAGGACAAGAACCTGATCGCCATCACTTCCGGCGCCAACATGAATTTCGACCGCCTGCGCTTTGTCGCCGAGCGGGCCGAAGTCGGCGAACGGCGCGAAGCCGTATTGGCCGTGACGCTGCCGGAGAAGCCGGGGGCCTACAAGAAATTCCTCGGGCTGATCGGCAAGCGCAACGTCACTGAATTCAACTACCGCTACCATAACGCGGGCGAGGCCCACGTTTTTGTCGGTATTCAGGTGGTAGACCGCAGCGAATCAAACAAATTGGTGGACCAGCTGGTCAAGCACGGCTACCCGACGCTCGATCTGACCGACGACGAAATGACGAAGAACCATATTCGTCACATGGTCGGTGGCCATGCGCCGCAGGTCTGCAATAACGGCATGAGCGAACTGCTCTACCGCTTCGAATTTCCCGAGCGGCCAGGCGCCCTGATGAATTTCCTGACCCAGATGAGCGCCGACTGGAATATCAGCCTGTTCCATTACCGCAACCACGGCGCCGATTACGGCCGGGTGCTGGTCGGCATGCAGGTGCCACCGGGCGAGATGGGCGAATTCAAGGTGTTCCTGAAAAATCTTGGCTACACCCATTGGGATGAGAGCCAGAATCCGGCTTACAAGCTGTTTCTTGGCTGAGCGTTCAATTCAGGTGTTCGGCGACGCAAGCTGTCGTCGAACGCCTGAATGAACAAGCAAGCTGCTGCAAATAGCCTGGTCTGGCTCAAATATCGAGACAGATCTTGCCGAAATGCTTGTTGGATTCCTGATGCCGGAATGCCGCGACGATCTCTGCCAGCGGGAAATGCCGGTCGATGACCGGACGCATGCCGTTCGCGTCGATGGCCCGAATCATCTCGATCTGATGCCGGCGACTACCGACCAGCACGCCTTGCAGGCGTAATTGCCGGACCAGTGCTGAGACCACCGATAGTGATCCGGCAAGGCCGGTCAGAATGCCGATCAAGGCGATGTGTCCGCCAATCCGGCTGGCGATCATCGATTGCTCCAGCGTTGCCGGTCCGCCGACTTCGATGACATGATCGACGCCGCGTCCCGCGGTCAAACTGCGTGTAGTTTCGCCCCAGGCCGGATCTTTTTTGTAGTTGATCAGATGATCGGCGCCCATGG
>Ga0138256_10003885_pt1 | contig 15859 bp, 13 predicted proteins | sample KNB2016incub_MG_FD_105486 | JGI IMG/M metagenome (GOLD analysis project Ga0138256, IMG submission 105486) | Active sludge microbial communities from wastewater in Klosterneuburg, Austria - KNB2014incub_MG | ecosystem: Engineered > WWTP > Activated sludge > Unclassified | place: Austria... | reverse complement strand
GTATCCACCACTCGTCGAAAACTGCACTAAAGGGTCGGTGGGCATGAACCTGACGGTCGAGTCCGCCGAGGTCCCGTAACAGCTACCGGCGAGGGAATTCAGGCCCACGAAATCGGCCGAAACGCATGCGGCAGCCTGTACGCCTCCGGCTACTAAGAACCAACCCGAGGCCATCGCGCCAGCCAGGAGGCGACTGTTTCGACTAAGCATCAACAACTCCATTGGTCGTGCAAGTAGACCGTGATGGTCCGAGAAACTGAAGCGGCTGTGGCCACTGTCAGGGCGAGTCAACGCGGAGCTGGTCGGTCACTGCCGACCGCGGGCGTCGGCTCTCCGGTCGCTCGACTTGGGGGGCAGCTTTCCGGCGGTGAGATCGTTCACCCTGCTGTTGCTGACCGACCCATTGCTGCCGGCCGGCAGGCCAGATTGCTTGCTCGATAGCAGCCGCTCGATCCGAGGGGACCACTGCTTCAGGGTGGTGGTATCCGTCCGCTACACGTTGGCACTTGGCGATGCGTCCTCGCGTATGCGTATGAGCGCGGAGACTTTCTCCGCCAACGCAGGCGTCACCTGGGTGCTGTGCACTTCGGCAGCGTGTTCCGCCGCCCGCATAAGCACGTCTTCCTTCGTCGCGCCGTGCACCACGCCAGGGCAGTCGAAGCCCACATCCCTGCAGCGCAGTTCGTACATCGCTGTCTCCTTCAAATATGCCGACCGGCGCACTGGTCGAACCAAAGGGGTTCGACATCCGTCGTGGTCGTTGTTCGAAGTGAAACACCGGGCCGTCACGAGCCCGTCACGGGCGGAAGATCACGCCAGCACGATCTCCACTGGCGCGGCACGCGACAACGTCGTGTAGACCGGGCAACGCGTCTTGAAGGCTTGCAGCAGCAGTTCGCGCTGCGCGGCGTCGGGGCCTTCGAGGGCGAGCCTGAGCTTGAAGGACTGGAAGCGCGGGTCGACGGCTTCGCCGCAGACCCCGCGCGGATCGAAGTCGCCGGCGGCGGTCACGCTCACGGACGTGAGTGCAATATCCAATTCCCGGGCTGCGCACTCACAGACGAAGGCGGCACAGCCCGCCAGCGCGCAAAGCAGCATCTCCACCGGGTTGGGCGCCTCGTTCGGCCCGCCCAGCGTGGGTGGCGAATCGGTCACAACATGCTGCCCGCGCACGGTGAGTAGCGCGCGGCCGGGTTCGTTGGACAAGCGGCAGCTCGCCGATGCGGTTGCAAGTGTGGTTGACATCGTCGTGCTCCTCATTGAATGAATCCGTTGCATGATCATGCGCCTCACAGCATATTGACCCCCCGTCACGGAATAGTCACCTCGCCCGCTGCCATGAGCCCGTTGACCCTGCGCCTTCTCGGCCCCGGCGTGCTGAGCGCCGAAGGCGCTGCCGTACGCACGCATTCGGCGCGGACGCTGGCGCTGCTGTCCTTCCTTGTTCTCGAGCCAGACCGGCCGCATTCGCGGGCGCGACTGGCTGAACTGCTGTGGGAAGGCGTGCCGGAGGCCCTGAGCCGGCAAGGCCTGCGCCAGGCGCTGTATTCACTGCGCACGCTCGGGGCGGGGCAACTGGGCAGCTGCCTGCACGTCGAGTCCGAGTGGGTGCAGTTCAACTGCCCTGCGCCGGACGCAGCCGTCGACATCGATGTCACGCGCTTCCTTGCCTCCGTGCGCAGCACCGATGAAAGGCTGTGGCGAGATGCGGCCGCCCTTTACAAGGCACCACTACTGGAAGGCCGTCATCTTCAAGCCTGTCCGGACTACGAGACGTGGCTGTCCGCAGCGCGCGAACGTCTGCATGCACTGGCGATGCACAACCTGGGCCGCCTGGTGGTCGGCTACATCGCCAGCTCCGATTGGGAGGCGGCAAGCGGATTCGCCGAAACCATGTGCGCACTCGACCCGACGAATGAGGCCGCGTCGCAGTACCGGTTGAGGATCTACGCCGCGACGAACCAACCGCTTGCCGCCGATGCCGAGTGGTCGCGACTGTGCCGCCTGCTGACGCAGCAGTTCGGCATCGAGCCCTCAACCGAGACTGCGCAGCTCTACAGCTCACTGCGTCGACGCGACGGCGGTTCACGGATGCCGAAAACCACGATGCCTGCGGGGGACGCCGGCCACAGGCCTGACGCGCCCGCGCCCGTGGCGTCGTGCGATATCGAGTCCATCGTGCGCGCCGGCCAGGCCGCGGAGCGCGTGCATGCGTTCAGCCAGGCTGCGGACCTGTACCACCGGGCGCTCAAGCTGATGCAGCAGTTCGCGCCTGTGCTGCAGGAGCGCCTTGCCGATGTGCTGCTGCTGCACGAAGCGGTGCTCGAACGGCTGGGTCGTCGCGCCGACCAGGAACAGGTCATTGCCGAGGCGCTCTCGGTCGCCGAGGCGCTGGGCGACGCAGCGCGCGTCGCGACGGTGCTACTGCGCCGTGCCGGTGCCTGCGCCTATCTGGGCCGTCACGCCGAAGCGTGCCGTGCCGCGGAGCGGGCGCTGCAGATCTATCGTGACCTGGGCGACCTTCCGGGCGAGGCCGAAGCGCTGCGCGACCTCGGGTTCGTCCACTGGCACGCCGGAGACCATGGCGCCGCATTGCAACACGCCCGCGAGGCGGTGGCTTTGCACCGGCAGATGGGCGACCTGGCCGGCGAGGCCACGGCGTTGCACAACCTGGCCGAGATTCACCGCGACCTGGGAAGTCCGCTGCAGGCCGTGCAATGGTTCGAGCAGGCGTTGCAGCTCCATTGGTCGGCGCACAACCCCGCCGGCGAGATCCTCAGCCTGTTCGGCTGGGCACAGGCCTTGCGCCAGAGCGGCGACCTTCGCGGGTCGACAGAGAAGTACGAAGCCGCCTTGAAGCTCAGCGAGCGCAGTGGCGAGCGCGTCATGCACTCGCGTGCATTGCACGCGCTGGCCATGCAGCATGCCGCAAATGGCGCGCTGGACACAGCCCTCGCCCACATGCGTCGGGCGATCGAGATCGACCGCGTGATCGGCTATGCCCACGCGCTGGGGCACGACCTGGTCGAACTGTCCTACATCCATGCGCTTCGAGGCGAGATCGCTCAGGCCCGCGTGGCACTGCAGGAGGCGCTGGTGTGGTTCGGCTTCACGGAGGACACCGAGGCATTAGCCTCGACCCGCACGAGGCTCGTCGAGCTCGAAGCGAACGGCGGCATGCCGCCCGTGCAGACCGTGCTACGGCGCAGTGTCAAGAGCCACCTGCCACTCAGCGAAGGCAAGGTCTACTGCAAGTTCGAGTCGCCTGCCGGTCGCCAAATGCCAGGCTGAAGCACCGCTGGCTGTGTCAACTCCGCAATCCGTGCGGCACAAGAGTCGACGGTTACGAACGGCTCCCCGCCGACCGCCGGAGGCCACGAACGGCAGCTTCGTAGATCCGGAACGTGAAGGATCCGGGCCGGTCGTCGGGCAGCTTCGGAGCGTGTCGATGGGCTGGTATTGTTAAGGCTTGTGTGACACCTGCCCTCACGCGCAGGCGGTCGCGCTACCCCAGCGCATCCGGGCAGGTGTTGCATAAGCCTTAACACGAAGAGACGCTCGCCGACCGACGTCGTACAGCGCGACATCCCGAGGGGCTGGCTTCACGCGTGGCAGAGAGCCTGCGCCCAACACCCTCCTTGTCGCGACGTACGTCAAGGGACGGCGTCGCCCCCGCCGCTCAAGCCTTCACTTCGACTACCTGTTCGAAGCCGCCGAAGATCATGCGCTTGCCATCGAAGGGCATGGGGGGGTTGCCGGGTGTAGACGGATCCATGCGCGGGTCTTCCATCATCTTCTTCATGCCGACGTCGCGCGTGGGCTTGTCCGGCCATTCGACCCAAGAAAAGGCCACTGTCTCCTCGGTCGTGGCCTGGACTGCGCGGCGAAAGTCGGTGACCTTGCCGTCTGGGACGTCGTCGCCCCAACTTTCGATCACGCGGATTGCGCCCAACTCGATGAACATTGCGTCGAAATGGCGCGCGTGCTCGATGAACTTCTGCCTGTTGGCGGTGGGGACCGCGATCACGAAACCATCGATGTATGACATGTCTTCACTCCTGTTGGCTTGATCGATCGGCGTGCCTGCCCGAGGACGCATCGTGCCCCATCGACGAACGACAGGAAGCCAAATCGACGCGGCCTACCCGAAAGTAGGACACGAGCTCTGCAGCGGCGCTGGACCAGCGCCGCTGCAGACTACCTTCCGGGTCCAATGACAGGGATCTTCCGCAGCCATCCGCCCCGGCAACCGATGAAATGGCCGGTTTCGGCCGCCGCCGTCGTCCGCTTGCCAGATCCGACCGGCCGCACCCAGTCTCAAGCCACCTACCACCCCACCAACCAGAAAGGCGCCCGCAGGCGCCTTTCGATCGCACGCAAGGTCGCGACCGTTAATCCCCTTGCAGGGCGCGCCCTCGCAGAGCTCGGGCCCCTCCTGAGGCGTTGAAAGGTCCGCAGGGACCTTTCAACGTCCTCAGTCGGCTTGCTTCCTCAGAAACGCCGGAATCTCGATCTCGTCCATCCCATTGCTCGACAGCGCTTCGACCTTGGCCGCCGCTTGTGAACGCGCGTTGCGCCACACGCTGGGCGTGTTCAGCCCGGTGTAGTCGGTGCCACCGGGCTGGCCCGGCTGGCCGGCCTGCATGGGCTGGTTCAGGATCGGCAAGTTGTCGGTTCCGGTGCGCAGCTGGGTGGTCATCTGCGGTTGCACCACGCTCAGGGGCGGTGTGCGACTTTCAGCCCTCCGAACGCTGCTCAGGCCGGTGGCGATGACGGTTACGCGCAGCTGGTCGCCCAACGTTTCATCGTAGGCGGTGCCGTAGATCACGTGCGCATCGTCAGCGGCGTAGCGGCGGATGGTGTTCATCGCATTGCGGCTCTCGGCCAGCTTGAAGCTGGTCTTGCCGGCCGCGATCAGCACCAGCACGCCCCGTGCGCCGCTCAGGTCGATGCCTTCCAGCAGCGGGCAGGCCACGGCCAGGTCAGCGGCCTTGGTCGCACGGTCAGGGCCGCCGGCGGTGGCCGTACCCATCATCGCCTTGCCGGGCTCGCTCATCACGGTCTTCACGTCTTCGAAGTCGACGTTGACCAGGCCCGGGATGTGGATGATGTCGCTGATGCCGCCGACGGCGTTCTTCAGCACATCGTTGGCATGTGCGAAGGCCTGCTCCTGCGTCACGTCGTCGCCCATCACCTCGAGCAGCTTTTCGTTCAGCACCACGATCAGGCTGTCGACGTTGGCTTCGAGTTCACTCACGCCGTCTTCGGCCTGCTTGCCACGTTTGCGCCCCTCGAACTCGAAGGGCTTGGTCACCACGCCCACGGTCAGGATGCCCATGTCCTTGGCCACACGAGCGATCACCGGCGCGGCGCCGGTGCCGGTGCCGCCACCCATGCCGGCGGTGATGAACAGCATGTGCGCGCCGGTGATGGCCTCACGGATCTTCTCCACCGCATCTTCGGCCGAACTGCGGCCGACATCGGGCTTGCTGCCTGCACCCAGGCCCGATGTGCCCAGCTGCACCAGGCTGCGCGCATTGCTGCGGTTGAGCGCCTGCGCGTCGGTGTTGGCGCAGATGAAATCCACGCCTTGCACGCCCTGCCCGATCATGTGCTCGACGGCATTGCCGCCACCGCCGCCCACACCGATCACCTTGATCTGGGTGCCCTGGTCAAACTCTTCAATCATTTCGATCGGCATGTGAACCTCCTAGGTTTTGCAGTTGCCAAACTAAAACCAACACGTGAACCAACACTTCACTTCGTCATCGCCGGGGCCTCGAACGGGCACCCCTTTTTGAAACTCAGAAATTGCCCAAGAACCAATCCTTGGCGCGGCCGAACAAGGTGGACACCGACCCGGCCTGCGCTGCTGCCTTGTGCCCTCGCGCCCGCGCCATGCGCGCTTCCTCCAACAAACCCATCACGGTGGCCGACCTCGGGTTGGCCACCATGTCGAACAAGGCGCCGCTGTAGGTGGGCAGGCCTCGGCGCACGGGCTTCAGGAAGATGTCCTCGCCCAGCTCGACCATGCCCGGCATCACGGCGCTGCCGCCGGTGATCACCACGCCGCTGGACAGCAGCTCTTCGAAGCCGCTCTCGCGGATCACCTGGTGCACCAGCGAGAAGATCTCTTCCACGCGCGGCTCGATCACGCCGGCCAGCGCCTGGCGGCTCAGCAATCGCGGCGCACGGTCACCCAGGCCCGGCACCTCGAGCTGCTGGCTGGCATCGGCCAGCAGCTGCTTGGCCACGCCGTACTCGACCTTGATCTCCTCGGCGTCCTTGGTCGGCGTGCGCAAGGCCATCGCGATGTCGCTGGTGATGAGGTCACCGGCGATCGGGATCACCGCGGTGTGGCGCACGCTGCCGTCGGTGTAGATCTGCACGTCGGTGGTGCCGGCGCCGATGTCGACCACGGCCACACCCAGGCTCTTCTCGTCCTCGGTCAGCACGGCGGCGGCACTGGCGCTGGGGTTCAGCACCAGGCGCTCCACTTCCAACCCGCAGCGGCGCACGCACTTCAGCACGTTCTCGGCCGCGCTCTGCGCGCCGGTGACGATGTGCACCTTCACCTCGAGCCGGCTGCCGCTCATGCCGATCGGCTCTTTCACCTCGTGGCCATCGATGATGAATTCCTGCGGCTCGACCAGCAGCAGCCGCTGGTCGCCGGGGATGTTGATGGCCTTGGCGGTCTCGACCACACGCGTCACGTCGACCGGTGTCACCTCGCGGTTGTCGCGCACGATGACCATGCCGGTGCTGTTCTGGCCGCGGATGTGGCTGCCGGTGATGCCGGTGTAGACGCGGTCGATCTTGCAGGCGGCCATCATCTCGGCCTCTTTCAGTGCCTGCTGGATGCTTTGCACGGTGGCGTCGATGTTGACGACCACACCACGCTTGAGGCCGTGCGTGGGCGCAATGCCCAGCCCGGCCACGCGCAGCTCGCCGTCGGGCATCACCTCGGCGGCCACCACCATCACCTTGGCAGTGCCGATGTCCAGCCCGAAGATCAGGTCCTTGTTTTCTTTGGCCATAGGTATGCGGTGCCTCAGGGCTTGGCGCCGGGCAAGGTGGTGGTGACACCGCGCAGCCGCACGGCATAACCGTCGGCGTGGCGCAGGTCGGCGTATTCCAGCGGGGCGTGGTAGCGGCTGGTCACCTGGCTCAGCGTGCGCACGAAGCGCTCGCTGCGCGCGGCCACCTCGTCTTCGCTGCCGCGGCCCAGTTCGATCGTGGCGCCGCTGTCCAGCAACACGCGCCAGGATCCGCGCGTGGACAGCTGCATCTGTTCGATCTCCAAGTCCAGCGTGCGCAGCGTCGGCAGCAGGCGCCGGTACATGGCCAGCACCGACGCCGCACTGCCCGGTGGGCCGGCAAAGCTGGGCAATGCCTCGTCCTCGACGTCGCCGACGTTGGCGCTGAAGACCTCGCCCTGCCGATTCACCAGGCGGTCGTCACGCTCGTCGCCCTGCCACAGCGCAGCGGCATGGTGTTCCTCGATGTGCACCACCAGACGGTCAGGCCAGACCCGGCGCACCACGGCACGCCGCACCCAGGGCACGGCCTCGAAGGCGGCGCGTGCACGGCCCAGGTCAGCGCTGAAGAAGTTGCCGGCCAGGCGTGGCGCGGCATTGGCGCTCAGCGTGTCGCCGTTGATGCGCTGCAGGTCGCCGTCGATGCGGATGCTGCGGATCGCGAACCACGGTGAGCGCGCCAGCCACAGCACCAGCGCGGCCAGCGCAGCCAGCGCGGCCAGCCCGTAGAGGGCGGTCGACACCATGTTCATCAGGCGCACGTCGCCGGGCAGCACCAGCGGCAAGGCGGCGCGAGTGGCGGGGCGGGTGAGGCGGGCGGTGGCCATCGTCGTTGTTGTTGTGGTTGCGCTCAGCGCGCCGAGTCGAGCGTGGCCATCGCCAGCAGCTGCAGGCACAGCTGTTCGTAGCCGATGCCGGCTGCACGTGCCGACATTGGCACCAGCGAATGGCCGGTCATGCCGGGGCTGGTGTTCATCTCCAGCAGGTAGGCGCAGCCGTCCTGGTGGCTGAGCATCAGGTCGGCGCGACCCCAGCCGCGGCAGCCCAGCGCACGGTAGGCCGCCAGCGTGATGCGCTGCACCTCGGCCTCGACCTCGGCGCTCAGCCCGCTGGGGCAGCGATAGCCGGTGTCGTCGGAGTAGTACTTGTGGTGCATGTCGTAATTGCCGTCGGGCGCGTCGATGCGCACCACCGGCAAGGCCTGCGCCTGCGCGCCCTGGCCCAGCACCGGGCAGGTCAGCTCGATGCCGTCGATGAACTGCTCGCACAGCAGATCGGGGTCGTAACGCGTGGCCAGCGCGGCAGCGTCCTGCATCTGCGAATAACCCTGCACCTTGGTGACACCGATCGACGACCCCTCGCGCGGCGGCTTGACGATCAGCGGCAGGCCCAGTTCGTCGGGCACCTTCAGCAGCCGCTCGCGGCCCTGCTCGCCCGGTGGCAGCCAGCACCAGCGCGGTGTCGGCAGGCCCTCGGCCAGCCAGACGCGCTTGGTCATCACCTTGTCCATAGCGATGGCGCTGGCCATCACGCCCGACCCGGTGTAAGGGATGCCCATCAGCTCGAGCGCGCCCTGCACCGTGCCGTCTTCACCATGGCGGCCATGCAAGGCGATGAAGACACGCGCGAAGCCCTGGTCCTTCAGCTGATGCAGCGGCCGCTCGGCCGGGTCGAAGGCCTGGACGTCGACACCCTGCGACTGCAGCGCGGCCAGAACGCCGTGGCCCGACATCAGCGAGACCTCGCGCTCGGCGCTGTCACCGCCCATCAGGACCGCCGTCTTGCCCAGGGAGGTGTTGGCCATGTTCACGAAGTCGGTCATTGTGCCGCCCCCACCGTCGCATCCAGCAACGCGACGATCTTTTACGGCAGGTCGCAAATCGACCCCGCGCCCAGCGTGATCAGCACATCACCGGCCAGCGCACGCCCGGCAATCAGCGCCGGCAGCGCGGCGAGGTCGGCCACGAATTCGAGATCGACACGACCGGCCACACGCAGCGCCGTCGCCAGCGCCTGGCCGTCGGCGCCAGCGATGGGCACTTCGCCGGCGGCATAGACCTCGGTCAGCCACAGGGCGTCGGCCTGGCCGAGCACGCGCACAAAGTCGTCGAAGCAGTCGCGCGTGCGGCTGTAGCGGTGCGGCTGGAAGGCCAGCACCAGGCGCCGGCCTGGGTAGGCGCCGCGCGCCGCCGCCAGCACGGCCGCAATTTCCACCGGGTGATGGCCGTAGTCGTCGATGAGCGTGAAGTGCCCACCCCGGCGCGCCGGCAGATCGCCATGGTGCTCAAAGCGCCGGCCGACACCGGCAAACCCGGCCAGCGCACGCTGCACGGCCGCGTCGGGCAATTCGAGTTCGGCCGCCACGGCAATCGCGGCCAGCGCATTGCGCACGTTGTGCTCGCCAGCCAGGTTCAGCTCGATGGCCAGCGGTGCGCGGTCACGACGATCGACCGCGAATGCCATGCGGCCGCCGGGCAGCGCGCGCAGGTCGCGTGCACGCAAGTCGAGCCCGGTGCCGAGCCCGTAGCGCAGCAACGGCCGCTGCACCCGTGCGGCGACGGCGCGCACGCCGGCGTCGTCGCCGCAGACGATGGCTGCGCCGTAGAACGGCAGGCGGTGCAGGAAGTCGACGAAGGCCTGCTGCAGCCGGTCCAGGCTGTGGCCGTAAGTGGCCATGTGGTCGGTGTCGATGTTGGTCACCACCGCCAGCACCGGCAGCAGGTGCAGGAACGAAGCATCGCTCTCGTCGGCCTCGGCGACGATGAACTCGCCACTGCCCAGCCGGCTGTTGCTGCCGGTGGCGGCCAGGGTGCCACCGATCACGAAACTGGGGTCGAGCCCGGCTTCGACCAGCACGCTGGTGACCAGCGACGTGGTGGTGGTCTTGCCATGCGTGCCGGCAATCGCGATGCCCTTTTGTCGCCGCATCAATTCGGCCAGCATCTGCGCGCGCGGCACCACCGGCAGGCCGCGGGCATGTGCAGCCATCCGCTCGGGGTTGTCGGCACTGATCGCACTGGACACCACCACCGCCTGCGCCGTGCCGAGCTGGGAGGCGTCGTGGCCGATGGCCACGCGCAGGCCCAGCGCCTGCAGCCGTTCGGTGCTGGCGCTGGCCGCCTGGTCGCTGCCCGACACCGTGTAGCCCAGCCGGTGCAGGATCTCGGCAATGCCGCTCATGCCGGCGCCGCCGATGCCCAGGAAGTGAATGCGCTGCAGGGCGTGCTTCATGCGCCGCGCCCCTTGACCAGCTTTTCGATTTCATCGGCCACACGCGCCGCGGCCTTCGGCCTGGCCAGGGCGCGCGCCCGGGTGGCCATGGCCAGCAGGTTTTCGCGCGTCATGGCGCTCAGTTCGGCGGCCAGCCGCACCGCGGTCAGCTCGGCCTGCGGCAGGTGCACCGCCGCGCCCTGGCGCGCCATGAAATCGGCGTTGTCACGCTGGTGGCTGGTGGTCGACACGATCAGCGGCACCAGGATCGCCGGCACGCCGGCGGCACAGAGCTCGCTGACCGTGATGGCGCCGGCACGGCACACCATCAGGTCGCAGCGCGCCAGCTGAGCGGCCATGTCGTCGATGAAGGGCAGCAGCTCGGCACTCACCCCGGCCTCGTCGTAGGCGGCCTTCACGTCGGCGTGGTGCGCGTTGCCGGTCTGGTGCGTGATGTGCGGCCGCTGCGCCGCCGGGATCAAGGCCAGCGCCGCGGGCAGTGTGCTGTTGAGCACCTGCGCACCCAGGCTGCCGCCGACCACCAGCACGCGCAACGGGCCGCTGCGGCCAGCCCAGCGGCGCTCGGGTGGCAGCAGCGCCTCGATCTCGGCGCGCACCGGGTTGCCGGTGACGACGGCGTTGCGCGTCTTGCCGGCGGTCTCGCCGTCGAAGCCGAAGGCTACGCGGTCGGCCAGCGGCAGCAGCCATTTGTTGGACAGCAGCAGCGCCGCATCGGCATTCACCAGCATCAGCGGCTTGCTCAGCGCCGACGCCATCAGGCCGCCGGGAAAGCAAACGTAGCCGCCTATGCCCAGCACCGCGTCGGCGGCACGACGGCGCAGGATGGCGTGGCAGGTCCAGAACGCCTTCTGCAGCCGCAGCCCGCCGGTCAGCCAGCCGAACCAGCCCTTGCCCCGCAGGCCGCTGAAGGCGATGGTGTCGAGCGCGATGCCGGCCTTGGGCACGAGCTGGTTTTCCATGCCGGTGCGCGTGCCCAGCCAGCTGACCGACCAGCCGCGCGCCTTCATCTCGCGCGCCACCGCCAGCCCCGGGATGATGTGGCCCCCGGTGCCGGCAGCCATGATCACCAGATGACTCATGCTTTGCCACCCCGCATCAGCGCGCGCGTTTCGCGGTCCACCCGCAGCACGATCGCCAGCGCGACCAGGTTCATCAGGATCGCCGACCCGCCGTAGCTCATCAGCGGCAGCGTCAGGCCCTTGGTCGGCAAGACGCCCAGGTTGACGCCCATGTTGATGAAGGCCTGCGCGCCGATCCACAGGCCGATGCCCTGCACCATCAGGCCGGCGAACACACGGTCGAGGGCAATCGCCTGGCGGCCGATCATGAAGATGCGCCGCGTCAGCCAGAAGAACAGCACGATCACGCTGGCCACGCCGACAAAGCCCAGCTCTTCGCCGATCACGGCAAGCAGGAAGTCGGTGTGCGCCTCGGGCAGGTAGTGCAGCTTCTCGACGCTGGCACCCAGGCCCTGGCCGAAGATCTCGCCGCGACCGATGGCGATCAGGCTGTGCGTGAGCTGGTAGGCCTTGCCCTGCACGTACTTGGCGTTCCAGGGGTCCAGGTAGGCCAGGATGCGTTCGCGCCGCAGGTCGTCGAAGGCGATGATGATGGCGAAGGTGGCCACCAGCACGGTGGCGATGAGCAAGAACATGCGACCGTTGACACCGCCCAGGAACAGGATGCCCATCGCGATGGTGGCGATGACGATGAAGGCCCCCATGTCGGGCTGGCGCAGCAGCAGCACGCCGACGACGGCCACCGCCACCACCATCGGCCACACCGCCTGGAAGAAGTTCTCCTTCACGTCCATCTTGCGCACCATGTAGTCGGCGGCGTACAGGGCGATGGCCAGCTTGGCCAGTTCGCTGGGCTGGAAGTTCATGATGCCCAGCGGAATCCAGCGGCGCGAGTAGTTCACGACCTTGCCGACGAAGGGCAGCAGCACGATCACCAGCAGCAGCAGCGCAAGCAGGAAGACATGGCCGGCATGGCGTTCCCAGAAGGCGATCGGCAGTTGCGCGACCACCAGGGCGCAGACCAGGCCGATGCCGATCGCCAGCAGGTGGCGACTGAGAAAGTAGGTCGCCGAGTAGCGCGCGAACTTGGGGTTGTCGGGCAGCGCCACCGACGCCGAATAGACCATCACCAGGCCGAAGGCGACCAGGGCCAGCACCACCAGCACCAGCGCGTGGTCGAAATCGGCCAGCCGCACCGGCCTTGCGCCACCCAGGCGCACGCTGTCCTGCACCGGCAGGCCGAAACTGCGGTCGCGCTGCGCCGCGACGCGTTCGCGCAGGCCCTGCCAGCTCATCCAGCCGCGAAGCGCCGAGGCGGCCATCAGATCGACTGCCCACGGTCGGCCGCCAGCGCCCGCACCGCGTCGACGAAGACTTCGCCGCGCTGCACGTAGCTGCCAAACATGTCCAGGCTGGCGCAGGCCGGGCTGAGCAGCACGGCATCCCCGGCGCGCGCCTGCTCGAAGCACCAGGCTACGGCCTCGGGCAGACTGACGTGATGCTGCATCGGCACGCCGGTGTCGGCCAGCACGGCCGCGATCGTGGCGGCGTCGCGGCCGATCAGCGCGACGGCGCGCGCATGCTGTTGCACGGGGTTGCGCAGGGGGCCGAAGTCCTGTCCCTTGCCGTCACCGCCCAGGATCAGCAGCAGCTTGCCCGGTGCCTTGTCGCTGCCCAGCCCTTCGAGCGCGGCCACGGTGGCGCCGACGTTGGTGCCCTTGCTGTCGTCGAAGGCCTCGACCTCGCCCAGCGTGGCGATCCATTGCACGCGGTGCGGCTCGCCGGTGTATTCGCGCAGCCCGTGCAGCATCGGTGCCAGCGGGCAGCCGATGGCCGTGGCCAGTGCCAGCGCGGCCAGCGCATTGGCGGCGTTGTGGCGGCCGCGCACACGCAGCGCGTCGGCCGGCATCAGGCGCTGCAGATGGATCTCGTCGACCTCGTCCTTGCGCCGCTTCAAGGTCTCGTCCACTGGCAAGGCACGCACCAGCCAGGCCATGCCGTTCTCGACCACCAGACCAAAGTCACCCGGCCGCTCGGGCGGCGTGACGCCGAAGCGCAGCACACGTCGCGCCGTGCTCACCGGCTTGCCGCGGCCGACCCTGCTGACCACCGGCGCCGGCACCAGGGCCTCGACCTGGGCATCGTCGCGGTTGATGATCATCGTGGCCTGCTGGCCGAAGATGCGCGCCTTGGCCGAAGCATAGGCGGCCGTGTCGCCATGCCAGTCGAGGTGATCCTGGCTCAGGTTGAGGACCGCCGCGGCGCTGGGCTCGAAGGGGCCAGAGTCGGCCAGTTGAAAGCTCGACAGCTCGAGCACCCAGACCTGCGCCCAGTCATCACGCGGCCGCTCGAGCATGGCGCCCAGGCGGTCGAGCATCGTGGGCATGATGTTGCCGGCCATCGCCACGCGCCGGCCGCTGCGCTCGATCAGCAGCGCAGCCATCGCGGTGGTGGTGGTCTTGCCATTGGTGCCGGTGATCGCGACGATCTGCGGCGCGTAGGCCGGGTCGGGCGGCGGCGGCGCGACCAAGACCGGCGCCGGTTCGTCGTCCACGTCGCTGTGGTCGCTGTCGTCACGGTCGTCACTTTCGTCCACCACCACGACCACGTCGTCGGCGCGCGGCTCGGTGGTCCCGGCCACTTCGGCCGCCATCGGCGTGGTCTGCAGCTTGAGGTCGGCCAGTGCCTGCACAAACAGGTCCAGCTCGGCCATCACCGCCACACCGGTGGCGCGCGCGCTGGCCAGCAGCGGCGCGATGCGCATGTCGTGCGGCATCAGGCCCGGGCTTTTCAGCACGAGCTGCACACCCGTGGGCAGACCATCGCCCAGGTCGCCGCTGAGCCGTTCGACCGTCGGCCATTCGGCGCGCAGCGTATCGGCATGCGGCGGCTGGTCGCGCGAATCCCAGACCCGCACCCGGGCGCCGTGGCGCGCACACCAGCGTGCCATGGCCAGCCCGGACTCACCGAGGCCCAGCACCAGCACATCGAGGTCACGCAGGAAGTTCATCGATGGCTCACCGCAGCTTCAGGCTGGCCAGGCCGACCAGGCACAGCAGCATGGTGATGATCCAGAAGCGCACCACGACTTGACCTTCGGCCCAGCCCTTCTTCTCGAAGTGATGGTGCAGCGGCGCCATCAGGAAGATGCGCCGGCCTTCGCCGTAGCGGCGCTTGGTGTACTTGAACCAGGCGACCTGGACCATCACGCTCAGCGCCTCGGCGACGAACACGCCGCCCATGATGCCGAGCAGGATTTCCTGCCGCGTGATGACGGCGATGGTGCCCAGGGCACCGCCCAGTGCCAGTGCGCCCACGTCGCCCATGAAGACCTGCGCCGGGTTGGTGTTGAACCACAGGAAGGCCAGCCCCGCGCCGGCCATCGCGGCGCAGAACACCAGCAGCTCGCCCGCCCCCGGGATGTGCGGAATCAGCAGGTAGCGGCTGAACACCGCGTTGCCGGTGACGTAGGCGAACACGCCCAGCGCCGAGCCGACCATCACCACCGGCATGATGGCCAGACCGTCGAGGCCGTCGGTGAAGTTGACCGCGTTGCTGGCGCCGACGATCACGAACCAGGTCAGCGCGATGAAACCGAACACGCCCAGCGGGTAGCTCACCGACTTGAAGAACGGCACCATCAGGTCGGCACGCGGCGGCAGATCGTTGGAAAAGCCGCTGCTGATCCAGCGCAGGAAGAGTTCGAGCACGCGCAGGTTGGATGTCTCCGACACGCTGAACGCCAGGTACAGCGCCGCCACCAGGCCGATCAGGCTCTGCCAGAAGAACTTCTCGCGGCTGCGCATGCCTTCGGGGTCTTTGTTCACCACCTTGCGGTAGTCGTCGACCCAGCCGATGGCACCGAAGCCGAAAGTGACCAGCATCACCACCCAGACGAAGCGGTTGCTCCAGTCGAACCACAGCACGGTGGACACGCCGATGCCGATCAGCACCAGCACACCGCCCATGGTCGGCGTGTTGCGCTTGCCCAGGTGCGCCTGCACGCCGTAATCGCGGATCGGCTGGCCGATCTTCAGCGCCGTCAGCCGGCGGATCACCCAGGGCCCGAAGGCCAGGCCGATCAGCAACGACGTCAGCGCCGCCAGCACCGAACGAAAGGTCAGGTACTGAAAGACGCGCAGGAAGCCCAGCTGCTCGGGGTACAGACCCAGCAGGTATTGTGAAAGGCTAAGCAGCATGGGCATCTCCAGCCGCCGGCGCGAAGCCGCGCACCACGCGTTCCATGCGCATCGAGCGAGAGCCCTTGACCAGCAGCGACGCCGCGGCCGGGCCGGTCGGCAGCGCGGCCATCAAGGCGTCCATCTGCTCGAAATGGCGGCCACCACATTCGCGCGCTGCGCCGGCGCTGGTGGTGCCGAAGGTCCACACGGTGTCGATGCCGCGGGCGGCGGCGTGGCGGCCCACTTCGGCGTGGAAGGCCGCACCCTGCGTGCCGACCTCAGCCATGTCGCCCAGCAGCAGCCAGCGCGGGCCGGGCAGTTCGGCCAACACGTCGATCGCGGCCAGCACCGAATCGGGGTTGGCGTTGTAGCTGTCGTCGACCAGGGTGGC
>Ga0138256_10003884_pt1 | contig 15859 bp, 15 predicted proteins | sample KNB2016incub_MG_FD_105486 | JGI IMG/M metagenome (GOLD analysis project Ga0138256, IMG submission 105486) | Active sludge microbial communities from wastewater in Klosterneuburg, Austria - KNB2014incub_MG | ecosystem: Engineered > WWTP > Activated sludge > Unclassified | place: Austria... | reverse complement strand
GGCCATGCCCGATTACCAGGTCAAGATTGTCGATGCCTTCACGACACGGCGCTACGCCGGGAATCCCTGCGGAGTGGTGACACGCGCCGAAGGACTCAGCGACCCGCAGATGCAGGCCATCGCCCGCGAGCTGAACTCGAGCGAGACCGCCTTCGTCTTCCCATCCGCGGTGGCGGACTTCCGCGTGCGGTTTTTCACGCCGCTCAAGGAGATCCCCCTCGCCGGGCACCCAACCATCGCCACGATGCATGCACTCGCCGAGGAAGGGCGGATCGACCTTTCTGGGGGGCCGCGCCGCGTTACCCAGGAGCTCAACGCCGGCACACTCCCGGTCGCGATCGAGCCGCTCGCGGTGGGGGGATGCCGCGTGACCATGACCCAGGCGCCGCCCCGGTTCCTTCAGGCGCTCGACCCGGGCCCCATCGCGGAGGCGCTCGGCATTGCCCGCGCCGATCTCCTCCCCGGAACGCCACCGCAGGTCGTTTCCACGGGGACACCCCAGGCAATGGTCCCCGTGCGCTTATTCGGCGTTCTCCGCCGCATCCGCCCGAACCTGCAGCGGCTTGGCGAGCTGGAAGTGGAGGGGGACTACTTCGGGGCGCACGTCTTCGCGCTTGACACGTTCGAAGCGGCGAACCGGACCCACGCGCGGCACTTTGCCGCGGCGGCCGGGATCCCCGAAGACCCCTGCACCGGGAGCGCCACCGGCGGGATGGCCGCCTACCTGTGGAAGCGCGGCCTCCTGCGCCAACCCCGGTTCACCGCCGAGCAGGGGCACATCGCCGGCCGGCCGGGGCTGATCGAGGTCGAGGTTGATGGACAGGGCGCTGAGCCGTTGGAGGTACGCATCTCCGGCACGGCGATCACCGTCCTGACGGGCGTCCTGGCGGTCTGAGCGGCCGCCGGCCCGCTGGCTCTGGTAAGCTCGAAGGGTGACCACGGGCATCGACTTCGCCGAAGCCGAGGCACTGCTCCGCGAAGCCGAGTTCCTCGATTGCCGCCCCATCTGGTACTCGTCGAACCACGTCTACCTCGCGCGCGCCTGCGCCCGCGGCGAAGAGTTCGCCCTGGTCTACAAACCGAAAAAGGGCGAGCGCCCGCTCTGGGACTTCCCCGATGGCTCGCTCTACCGCCACGAGGCCGCCGCCTACGAGCTTTCGAAACTCCTCGGCTGGCCGTTCGTGCCCCCAACCGTCGTGCGCGATGGGCCAGAGGGGCCTGGTTCCGCCCAGCTCTTCATCCCGCACGACCCGGAGCAGCACTTCTTCGAGCAGCGGGAACGTCCCGAACTGGTCCCGCAGCTGCGGCGGATCTGCGTCTTCGACGTCATCGCGAACAACGCGGACCGCAAGGGCGGCCACTGCCTCCTCGACGAGTCCGAGCGCATCTGGTGCATCGACCACGGCCTCTGCTTCCACCCGCAGGGGAAGCTCCGCTCCGTCATCTGGGATTGGGCCGGAGAGGAAATCCCCGCCGCCGACCTCGCGGATATCGAGCGGGCGGGCGCTGCGATCGCAGCCGGCGACGAAGCGTCTGCGGCCCTGCTGACGCATCTCCACACGCACGAGGTCACAGCATTGCTCCACCGGATCGAACGGGTGCTGAAAGAGCGGAGGTTCCCGCAACCCGGGCAGGAGCGGCACTACCCATGGCCCCTCGTGTAGAGAGACTCAGCCGCCGGTAGCGGGCAGCTCGACCAGGTATCCGGCGGCGCGCTCGGCATGGACGTCGCGCGCATCGATTTTCTTGCCGCAATGCGAACAGACGAGCACCGCATCGGGTTCGTGCCCGCATTCGTGGGTCAGCTTCAGGGGAGGGCCATCTTCGCCAGCCGTCCAGCGATCGCCCCAGGCGAGCATCGAAAGAAGCACGGGGTAGAGGTCGCGCCCCTTCTCGGTCAGCCGGTATTCCCAGCGGGGGGGCCGTTCCTGGTACTGGCGGCGTTCCAACACTTCGTGGTCGACCAGGCGCTGGAGGCGCGCGGCGAGGACATTGCGCGCGATACCGAGGTGGCCCTGGAAGTCGTCAAACCGGCGGACACCGTTGAACGACTCGCGGATGACGAGCATCGTCCACCATTCGCCCACCACCTCGAGGGTGCGGGCGACGGAGCATTCCATATCCGCGAAACTGGTGCGCCGCACAGCGATACAGTACCACAGGACGCCCCCATCCCGCCCGCGGGTCGAACGTGGGAAGGGTGGAAGTTAAGCTTTCCCGTACCACCCTCTGGAGCCGCTCCTATGAACACCGATCCCCGCGCGCGCAGCCGAATCATGGTCGATGGCCCCGGCCGCGCACCGGCGCGCTCCTACTTCAAGTCCATCGGTCTCACCTCCGATGACCTCAAGAAACCACTCGTAATGGTTGCCCACTCCTGGATCGGCACCATGCCCTGCAACTTCAACGAGCGCGAGCTGGCCCAGGAGGTGATGGCGGGGGTGCGGGCCACCGGCGGCACCCCGATGGAGGTCAACACCATCTCCATCTCCGATGGCATCTCCATGGGCACCGAGGGGATGAAAGCCTCACTCATCTCGCGCGAAATCATCGCCGACTCACTGGAACTCGCCGCCATCGGCTACTCGTTCGATGCCGCTGTCATCATCGTGGGTTGCGACAAGACCATCCCCGCCGCGGCGATGATTCTCGCCCGCCTCAATATCCCGGGCATCATTCTCTACGGCGGGTCCATCGCGCCCGGCTCCTACAAGGGCCAGGACATCACCATCCAGGACGTCTTCGAAGGCGTTGGCCAGCAGGCTGCCGGGACGATCACCGAAGCCGAGCTCGAAGAGATCGTCGATGCAGCCTGCCCCGGCGCCGGCGCCTGCGGCGCACAGTACACCGCCAACACGATGGCCACCGTGCTCGAGTTCATCGGCATCTCGCCCATGGGCAGCGCGACCGTCGGCGCGACCGACCCTCGCAAGGAGAGCGTCGCCCACCAGGCCGGCGAACTCGTGATGGATGTGGTCCGGCGCGGGGTGCTCCCGCGCGACATCATCACGCGGAAAGCGCTGGAAAACGGCATCATCTGCGCTGCTTCCACAGGTGGCTCAACGAATGTAGTTCTCCACCTCCTGGCCATCGCCCGCGAGGCCGGCGTAGAGCTGAACATCGATGACTTCGACATCATCTCGGACCGCACCCCGCTGATCGGCGATATGCGCCCCGGGGGCCGCTACGTGGCGCTCGACATGGATCGCGCCGGCGGAACGCGCCTGCTGGCCAAACGGTTGCTCGATGCCGGTAAACTCCACGGCGACGTCATGACCGTATCCGGCAAGACGATTGCCGAAGAAGCCGCATCCGCCTGGGAAGAGCCGGGCCAGGATGTCATCCTCCCGGTCGAGAAGGCACTCAAGCCAACCGGCGGGCTCGTCATTCTGAAAGGCAACCTGGCGCCGGACGGGTGCGTGATCAAGGTGGCTGGCCACGAGCGGCTCTTCCACCAGGGTCCGGCCCGCGTGTTCGAAGGGGAGGAAGATGCCTTCGCCGCGGTTTCGGCCCGCCAGATCCACGCTGGTGACGTCGTGGTCATCCGCAACGAAGGCCCGAAGGGCGGACCGGGCATGCGCGAGATGCTCGGCGTGACCGCGGCACTCGTCGGCGAAGGGCTGGGCGAACACGTCGCCCTGCTCACCGATGGGCGCTTCAGCGGTGCGACGCGGGGCCTGATGGCCGGGCATGTGGCGCCCGAGGCTGCGGTCGGGGGCCCCATCGCCATGGTCCGCGAAGGCGATACCATCACCCTCGACATCAAGGCCCGCAAACTGACCGTCGAGGTGGACGAGGCGGAACTCGCCCGCCGCCGTGCGGAATGGAAGCCGCGCCCGCCGAAGTACACCCGCGGCGTCTTCGCAAAGTACGCGGCGAGCGTTTCGAGCGCGGCCGAGGGCGCAGTCACAAGTTAACCCGGCACGGAGGCTGGCCATGTCCACACCTGGACCTTCAACACCAACGGCTCCCGTCGCGAAGGCAATCAAGCTGCCTTTTGTGCTCCAGGAGGATGAGGCACTCCTGGTGGTGGCGCGCCGCCACTGGCTGTACTTCACGATGCGCATGGCCGGCACGGCCGCTGCCGGTGCCCTCGGACTGATCATCGGGATCTTCCTCGTCCGCTGGACCTTCGGATTCGATGGCACGGCGGGCCGGGTCGCAATCGCGGTGCTCGCGGCATGGGTGGTGTACTGGGGGATCCGCGGCTACTTCACGTGGTACCGCTATCACTACGATCTCTGGGCGGTAACCAATCAGCGAATCGTCGACTCGATTCGCCGGCACTGGTTCCACCACCGGATGTCCTCGGCCGACCTGGTCGATGTCGAGGACATCAACGTGGTACGCGAAGGAATCCTGCCAACCATGTTCAACTTCGGCGATGTGCGCTGCCAGACAGCGGGTGAGGTACCCAACTTCATCCTCGCCGGGGTGCCGCATCCCGCCGAGATCCTGGCCACCATCGATGCGGCGCGCGATGCGGCCCGGCGCTCACTCCGCGCCCCGTACTGAGCGCGATTTTACAAACTTCGGGTGACGCCCAGCCGGTCAGGCGGTACCTTGGGCCCATGTTGAGCAGGAGGCAGTTCCTGGCGGGCACCTGCGGGGGCCTCGTGGCTGCCTCGTTCAGCCGGCGCTGGCTCGCGATGGCGCCCGCCCCGGAAGCCGAGTCCGTAGCCGGAGCAACCTACGCCCTTGCCGGCCCGCCGTACCGGGTAGTAGCGCCGGCCATCGGCGCGGATGGCTTCCACCCCGAGGTGCGCCTTTCGCAGGACAACCCCTACCAGGGCGGCGCAATCCTCATCACCGCGGCCCATGCGGTTGCCGGCACTGCCAGCGTGTTCGGGCGCCAATACCTCCTGGCGCCGGGACCGGAAGGCGTCGCCGGTTTCATCGGTTTCGGCACTGAGGATCCGCCTGGCCCGGCTACCCTGGTCACCTCGGTCGTCGATGGCCTCGGAGCGCCGATCACGGCCGCCCACCCCATTCGCATCCGCACCACCAGTTGGACCTTCGACGAGATCTACATCCCGCCGCCCGATCCGAACGCCCCGCCATCGACGCGTCCGCCGCTCGCAAACGAGCAACCTCGCCTCGACGCCCTCTACGCGACCGTCACGGCCCGGCAATGGAGCTCGCCGTGGATCATCCCTATCGATCTCGGCGGCGAAGTCTGGATCAGCGGGTACTTCGGCGAGGAACGCTCGTTCAATGGCGGCCCACGGCAGGGGCACCACGGAGGAACGGACATCGCCGCTCCTGAAGGAACCCCCGTCCGCTCCACCAACCATGGCACGGTCGTCCTCGCCGAAGAGACCCTCATCCGGGGCTTCCTCGTCGTCGTCGACCACGGCTCGGGCGTCCTCTCGTGCTACGGACATATGCGCGAACTGCGCGTCGCGGCCGGCCAGGTGGTCAGCCGTGGCCAGACCGTGGGGCTGGTCGGCAGCTCGGGGCTTTCGACCGGGCCCCACCTTCACTGGGAACTGGCCACCGGTGGTGTACTCATCGATGGACTCCGCTGGCTCGATGGCACCCAGGGGTTCTAACCCGCCGCGGATCGCGAGCTACCGGAAGTTCCCGGTGGCCACCCATTCGTTCTTGAGGAGCGACCACCAGTCAACCGCGAGGCTCCGGAGGACGTACTCGTACGGGAGCCAGCCGTAGCCGGCCGTCCCCCAGCCCACCCCCCAGGAGTTCCTGATGAGCAGCGCGCCGGTCGTCTCAACGCCTCCCGGTGAGCTGTTCTTCACCTTCTTCCCATCGTCGTAGCCAATCGCGACGACCGCGTGCCCACCCACGACATGTTCGCCCGCGGTAGGCAGGGGGAACGCGCCGCCGTTGGCGTTCGCCTGGCCATAGGAGCTGTAAACCGTGAACCCGAACATGCTCGGCAGGCCAACGCGGAGGTGTGCCTTCACCCGGTCGAGCAGCAGCGGGCGAGGAGTCCCGGCCGGGTCCAGCCTGTAGTACGTGATGGCCTGGTAGTTCTGGGCGAAGGAGTAGAGGAACGGCGTGGGTTCCTTGTCGAAGTCCGAAATGACGTACGGCCAGTACTCCTCCGGCGGTACCCCGAACAGGGTCATCGCGCCCATCGTCGTCCGCAGCCAGGCGCCCGTGTCGCCGGTCAGCTTCAACAGGTTGCGGGTGGTCTTGTAGAGGAACAGCCGCGACCCATCGATCTCCCTGCCGAAGGCCCGCCGTTCGAAGTACTCGATAAGGCCAACGCCCGCCTGCGCCGTGCACGATCCAAGTGCCGCCTGGTCTTCGATAGGCGAACAGAACGGGCGCAGGTCGATGGTTGCTGGCGGCGCCTTGGGCCTGGCCCCGGCGCCCCCGACGCCGAGCTTCTTGAGCATGTCGGAAACCGGCGGCTGATCGAGCGACTGGAGGCGTGGGTTGACCCCGGCCGTCTCTACAGTGAAGTCCCGGAAATCGGGCAGGTCGGGCAGCCAGCCCATCCCGGGTTGGGTCGAGCTCTCCATTTCGAGCTCCCCCTTCCATTAGAAGTAAGCGGGGATGAGTACGGCGTCTTCACGCCCCAACATCACCGCTCCCCCGACGGAGTAGCACCGATCAGGAGGCATGGCAATTCTTGTCCGCAATAATTTCACAATACTACGTGACTCATTTCACAGTTCGGCTTCAGCGTTCGCTCTTGCTCCACCGCTATGGGCCGCACCACAGGTGCGCAATAGCAGCCGCCTGCCTATGTGACGAAGGCAAAAATATTACTGGAAAAGGCATCCTAAACAGTAAACTCGGTTGCGCACCACTTACCGAGGATGCACGCTAAGGGCGGACGGCTGACGGGCCCAAGGGCCCGTCGATGCAGAGCACGTGTTCGGCGTCCCGAGCGCCGGAAAGGCAACCGTTTCCGCAATGATCCTCGCGCAGCGCCTGGCCTTCCTCACCGCCATTCTCACCCTCGTCCTCGTCGGCGTCGGCGTCCTCGTCCGTGCGACCGGCTCCGGCCTCGGCTGTCCCGATTGGCCGACGTGCCACGGCCAGGTTGTCCCGCCCGGGCAACGCGAGGCGCTGATCGAGTTCTCCCACCGTTTCGTCGCCTCGATTGTTGGGGTACTGGTGATCGCGGTCGCGATCCTGGCCTGGAAGTACTACCGCCATGTCCCGTTCATCACCTGGGTCGCCACGGCGACGGTGCCGCTGGTGGGCTTCCAGGGGCTCCTGGGGGCCATCACCGTCGTCCGCGAACTCCCGCCGGAGGTGGTGGCAACTCACCTGGTGACGGCAATGGTGGTGCTTTCCTGCACGGTGGCGGTCACCATCGCCATGTACCGCGAAGACCCGGCGCGGCAGTTTCCCGCGGCGGCGCCAGCGAACGCGGCCCCGATCGGACGCTGGGCGATGGCAGCCATCGCGTGGCTCGCCGTCACGTTCTGGATCGGCGCCTATATGGCCGAGAGCGGCGCCGCCACGGCCTGCTCCGGCTGGCCGCTCTGCAACGGGGGCGTCCTCCCCGCGGCCGAGGACCAGGAGATCACGCACATGGCACACCGCTACCTCGCGGGGGGCTTCACGCTCATCGTCGTACCTCTGTTCGTAGCCGCGTGGAAACGGCGAGACCGGGTTGCCTGGGCGCGACCCTTTGCGGCGGCGCTGGGCTTCCTGTACGGTGCGCAGATTCTGATTGGGGCGCTCAACGTGTGGTACACCTTCCCCGACGAACTGACAGTCACCCACACGGTCATCGCCGCCTCTATCTGGTTCACCGTTTCCGGTGCAGTCGCGCTCACGTACTACGTGCCCGCGGGCGAGCCCCGCGCACGCTCGCTGGCCAACGCGGCGGGAGCACCAGCATGACCGCCAACGCCATCGCCTTCACGGCTCCCGCGCTTTCATCGTCCATCCGGGGCTACGTCGCCCTCACCAAGCCGCGAGTCATCTCGCTGCTGCTGGTGACTACCGTTCCCGCGATGGTGGTGGCCCATGGCGGCTGGCCCTCGACCTGGCTGGTTATCGCCACCCTGATCGGCGGCTCGCTCTCCGCGGGAGGCGCAAACGCCATCAACTGCTGGTACGACCGTGATATCGATGCCATCATGCGGCGCACCCGCGGCCGTCCGGTCGTCACCGGCGCCATCGAGCCATGGCGGGCTCTCACCTTCGGCATCGGGCTCGGCGCATTCGCCTTCGCCTTTCTCTGGGCGACCACAACGCTTGCGGCGGCGGTACTGGCCCTCGCGGCGCTGCTGTTCTACGTCTTCATCTACACCATCTGGTTGAAGCGCCGCACCTCGCAGAACATCGTGGTCGGCGGAGCGGCCGGCGCCTTTCCCCCGATGGTCGGGTGGGCGGCGGTCACGGGTGGGCTCGAGTTGGCTCCCTGGGTGATGTTCGCGATCATCTTCTTCTGGACTCCGCCGCACTTCTGGGCACTCGCTCTCCGGCTCGAAGGCGACTATGCCGAAGCCGGCATCCCGATGTTGCCCGTCACCGATGGCGCGGCCGCTACGCGCACACAGATCCTCGCGTACACGTTCGTGCTGGTCATCGTCACGCTGGCACTGGTGCCCGCCGCCGGACTGGGAGCCATTTATGGCGGATCCGCCAGCGCCCTCGGGGGAGTCTTCTGCTGGCAGTCGTTCCAGCTCTGGCGCCACCCCGCGACGGTTGCACCGATAAGCCTCTACAAGTTCTCCCTGCTCTACCTCGCGCTGCTCTTCGTGGCCATGGCCGCCGATGTGGTAGCGCTCCAATGAGCGGAATGGTCCAGGCAGACCCTGGCCGCCCGGGAAGGAGCGCTCTCCGCGCGCCGGGAGCCACCCCGCGATTCTTGACACGCTCCCGGGGGCGGCCTATAAAGCCGTTTGTGACACAAATAACGAATGGAACGCCACGGAGCGCGTTCCCGGAGCAGGGGCTGCCGGGCAACGAGGTTCCCGATCATCGATACGCCAGCTGAGAGGCTGGACACGGGGGTAGCATCGCATGGACGACCAGGGCAATGGACATGGGCATCACAACGGCAACCGCCTGCCGGATCCCGGCATCTGGCCGGTCGCAGCCGGCCTCGCCGCGCTCATCCTGGGCGCCGCGCTCATGTTTTGGGGGCGCGATCGCTCGAACGACTTCGCGGGGCCGTTCCTCGCGGCAGCAATCATCGCGGCATTGATCGCGGTCATCGGTTGGGCGGTAGAGGACATGCGGATGCGGCGCAAGGCCGATGCCGGGGTTCTTGGCCCCGCCCGTGCGGCCCGCTACACCCAGGTGGTGACCTTTGCGATCGCCGAAGGCCAGTTGGCGGCAGCCCGCGCCGGCGTGCTCCAGCGGATCGAGTCCTCGGACAGCCAGCTTCGTTCGCTCGAAGGTTTCCAGGATCTCCGGATCATCCTCTCCCCGGCCGAAAACGGTCCTTCCCAGGCGCTCGTCGAGACGACCTGGTCCGATCGCGAGGGGCTCGCCACCTACGACGAAACGCGGAGAACGGTCCTCGATACCCTCGCCGGGCACCCGGGCGAAGTCGTGCCCGGCTCGGTCCAGGTCTTCGATATGGAAGTGGTGCGCGACACGAAGGAGATCGTATTCCGGTTCGGGGCCGGCGCGGCCTTCTCCGTCATCACCGCCTTCCTGGTGGGAGGATTCATGGTCGGCGCGGGCCTCAGCCTCTTCACGGATGAAGGCACAGGCGGGAGCGCCGCAGTCGAGACGCCGCCCGCCGAACAGCCCTTCCGCGTGGTCGCGACCGACAACAAGTTCGATAAGCGCGAAATCACCGCCGGTCCGAACGCCGGGATCACCATCACGTTCGTAAACAACGGCAAGGCGAAGCACAACCTCCACTTCACCGACAAGAAGGGCGGAGCCACGCTCGCCGATGGCGCCCAGGGGGCCATCATCGATGGGAGCACCGAGACCACGGTGACCTTCACGACCCCCGCCGCCGGCGAGTACTACTTCCTTTGCGACCTCCACCCGGATGAGATGAACGGCACGTTCAAGGTGGCCGATGGAGGTCCGACGGGCACGGGTTGATGCCGGGACCGCAGCGGCCAAGGCAGCCAGCAATGAAGAAGCCCGGCGCGATTGCACCGGGCTTCTTCATTGACCGGTTGCGAGAGCGCTATTCAAGCGCCCCCGACGCGAGTAATTCGACGAATTCCTCCTCGCTCAGCCCCAGGATCTCCCTGTACACGTACTCGTTGTCCTCGCCGAGGCAGGGAGCCGCACTGGTCAGCTCGGTGGGAGTACGGGAAAGGCGGAACGAAGGCCCGTCGTAGGTTCGTGTGCCCATGACGGGATGCTCCAGCTTCCAGTAGTGGCCCCGGTGTTCAAGCTGCGGGTCGGCGCGGAGGTCCTCAGCCGATTGGACGATACCGCAGGGCACGCCAAATGACTGCATCAGCTCGACCACCTCGGTTGTGGTGAACTTCCGGACTGGCGGGCCTTCTACACCCTCCTCCGACTGGAGCGCGGGCTCAACCTCGAGGCGGGTGAAATCCTCGAACCAGTAGCCGAGGTGCCGGTCGATCTCCCGCAGCTCGTTGATGCGCTGCCAGCGGCGCCGCATGCGCTCCATGTCACACCACTCGGGGCGCCCGAGCGCCGCCTTGAGCCCTTCCCAGTGCTTCTCGGTGGCACAGGCAATTGCGACCCACCGGCCATCACGGCAACGGTAGGCGTTGTGCGGCGCCGCCTCTGCATCGTGGTTGCCAAGGCGGCCCTGTTCGTGCCCGTTCGCCGTCCAATCGAGGATCGCCGTCCCGAGGCCGTGAACCGCTGCCTCCATCTGCCCGAAGTCGATGAACTGGCCCTTGCCCGTCCGCCGCCGGTAATCGAGCGCGGCGATGAGTGCCGTGGCTGCGAAGTGCGGCACCAGGAAGTCGGTGTAGGCGATCCCTGTGCCGATCGGTGGGCCATCGGGCCAGCCGGTGAGGTGGTTGTACCCGGACGCGGCCTGGAGGACGTGTCCGTAACCCATGTAGCTCGCCCACGGGCCGCTCTGGCCGTACAGCGGCATCGCGATCATCACCACTTCCGGGTTGACCGCGCGGATGGATTCATAATCCAGCCCGAACCGGGCCATCGTGCCGGGAGTGAACGACTCGGTGACCACATCGCACTTCGCGATGAGCCGCCGCATCAGATCCGGGCCGCGGGGGTCTTTCAGATTCACCGTGATGCCGAGCTTCGAGCTGTTGAAGTTGGCGTAGTAGCCCGAGCGGTCGATGCCGGGTTTGCCATCGACAAACGGCCCAACCCGGCGGAGCGTCTCCGGATACGTGCTCGATTCGATCCGGATAACTTCCGCGCCGTGGTCGGCCAGGTACTTCGAGACGATCGGTCCCACGCCAACCCAGGCAAAATCAGCCACGCGGAGCCCGGCGAACGGTTTCATCGGTGCATCAGCCATCTCCCTACACCACCATCTTCATCTTGAGGCGTCTGAGCTCGGCCTCATCCAGGCCGAGCATGCCGCCATAGATCTGCAGATTATGTTCACCAACGCGCGGCGCCCGCCCCCGCTGCTTCCAGGGCGTTTCGCCCAGGCGGAACGGCGGGCCGGGGTACACGAATGATTCGCCAATATCCTCGTGGTGGACACGCACCCAGTAGTCGCGCCCGGCGAGTTGCTTGCTTTCCACCACCTCACGCGGGCCAAAGACGGGCGCCCACCCGGCGCCCCGCCGCTGTGCCTCGGCAACCAGCTCTTCCTTTTTCCGCGTCCGGGCGAACGCCGCCAGGGTCTCCTCCACGTACTTCGTCTCTTCTTCCGAAAGCGGCTGCAGGGTAGTGAGCCGTTCGCGCCACAGCGCGGAATCGAGGCCGCGTGCCTCGCCGGATTCGGCAAGCCAGTCGATAAGCACGTTCGCTCCGGTGCCGGCCAATCCCCCAATTCGAAGGCCGGCCACCCATCCATCGGAGGTTTCGAACAGGTAGCGCTGGCCGGGTACGCCATCGCTATTCCGGTAGATGCCCGGGCCGGCCGGATTGACGCGCAGGATATCCCAGGTCTGCTGCGTGTTATCGAGGGCGGTGGCGACGGCTTCCTGCATCGAGACATCCACGTGTTGCCCCTCGCCGCCGCTCGCGCCGCGCGCGTAGAGCGCAATCATCGCGCCGGCCGCGGCCTGCATGTTCGCCTGCACCAGCGCCTGGGGAGCGGTCACCCGGACGGGGCCGTGCCCGGCATCGCCGTTGACGTACATCAGCCCGCCCATCGCCTGGCCGACGATGTCCGTTGCCGCCCACTTCGCCCGCGGTCCGGTCTGGCCGAAGTTGGTGACACTGACCAGGATGGCCGCCGGGTTCGCCGAGCTGATCGACGGAAAATCGAGGCCAAGCGGGGAGGCCTCACCCGGCACATTCGTTTCGATGACGATATCGGAGATGGCGACCAGGCGATGCAGGATTTCGCGGCCCGCCGCCAGCCGGAGCTGAAGCGTCACTGACCGCTTGCCCGCATTCATGGTCCACCAGTACAGGCTTGTCTCGGGGCCGGTCTCGCCACGGAAGAACGGACCGTTCTGGCGGGTGGGATCACCGTCGCGCGGCGGTTCCACCTTGATGACGTCGGCGCCGAGCTCACCGAGAATGCGGGCGCAAAGCTGGCCCTTCTCATCGGCAAGGTCGAGCACCCGGTAGCCGGCGAGCGGGCCGGCCGGGTGTTCCAGTGGGATTGTGGGGCTCTCAGGATTCATATAGGGGTGTTCTACCGGTTCGCCGGGCGGCATTCAAACGACGGAACCTACCAACCCGGCGCGCGGACCGGAATCACCATCCAGATCGCCGTCGAGTGCGTCCTGGATGCGCTGCCTCAGCATCTCGATTCCCCAGCGCCGCGCCGAAGAAATGACGACAACACCCCGGGGCGGCGCGCCGGCACCCTGCAGCACCGCGCGGGCCTCATCGAAGTCGGCCACCTGTGCCCCGTCGTCGTTCTGGAGCAGGTCCACCTTGTTCAACGCCAGCAGGCGTGGCTTCGATTCGACGCCGAGGTCCTTGAGCGTCGCATCCACCGTCTGGGTCTGTTCGAAGGCGTGCGGGTGGGCAATGTCGATCACGTGGAGCAGGAGATCCGCCTCCTCCAGTTCTTCCAGCGTCGCCCGGAATGCCGCAACGAGTTGGGTGGGGAGTTTCTGGATGAAGCCCACGGTATCGGTCAGCAACACGACTTCGCCGGAAGGCAGGGAGATGCGGCGGGTGACCGGATCGAGTGTGGCGAAGAGCTTGTCTTCGGCCAGGACATCAGCGCCGCTCAGCACCCGCATCAGCGTCGACTTGCCGGCATTGGTGTATCCGACCAGCGCGACCACCGGCATGTTGTTGCGGGCGCGCCGCCGCCGGTAGAGATCGCGCTGGGTGCGAACCTCTTCCAGGTCCCGCCGGATCTTCGCGATGCGTCCGCGGATGAGCCGCCGGTCGGTCTCGATCTGGGTTTCGCCGGGGCCGCGGGTGCCGATTGCTCCCTCCATCCGTTCGAGGTGGGACCACTGGCCCGCCAGGCGCGGCAGGAGGTACTGCAACTGGGCCAGCTCGACCTGTGCCCGGCCTTCGCGGGTCTGGGCGCGTGTCGCGAAGATGTCGAGGATGAGCGCGGTGCGGTCGATGACCTTTACCCCGAGGATGCGTTCGAGGTTCCGCTGCTGCGATGGGGAGAGTTCGTCATCGAAGATAACCACGTTCGCGCCCAACTGCTTACGTGCTTCTACCACCTCATCGACTTTGCCCTTGCCGATATAGGTTGCGGGGTGCGGGTGTTCGAGTTTCTGGGTGGCAGAGCCCGCAACCTCGGCGCCGGCGGTCTTCGCGAGTTCGGCGAGTTCCTGCAGGGACTCCTCGGCGGGGAGCAGCGCGCCGGGCGTTTCGGCTGCGACAAGGTAGGCACGGTCGATGATTCGGGCGGTGGATTGGAGGGGTCGTGGCATCTGGTGCTTCTAGCGTAGCCGGTCGCCGGGGTGGGGTGCGAACGTGACACGGAGGCTGTGGCGGATCGCCGCCCGGCCAGGAGGTGGCCGCTGGAACTCCAGCGCAGGGCACCGCGGAAGCTGCGGCTGTTGGATGTGGCCGAACACCTTGACGACCTGCGCAATCCGCCGGGGAAAAGGCTGGAAAGACTGCGGGGAGGCCGTGCCGGTCAATCCAGCATCAGGGTTAACGACCAACGGAGGATTTGCTTCAGGTGGTCGGAAGGAGATGCCTGCGATGTCGAACTCTGCGACTACCACGGTTGAACGGCTGGCGCCGGTTCACCCCGGGGAGATCCTGCTGGAGGCGTTCCTTAAGCCGATCGATATGAGCCAATACCGCCTGGCTCGCGGGATCGGTGTCCCGCCGCGCCGCATCAACGAGATCATTCATGGGAAGCGGGCGGTTACTCCGGACACGGCACTTCGGCTGTCGCGTTTCTTTGGGCTGTCCGATGGGTTCTGGATCAACCTCCAGACCAGGTACGACCTCGACATGGCGCGCGATCGGCTCGGCGACCGGCTAGACCGAGTGGTCGACCCGCTGCGGCGGCCCGCGTAGGGCTCACAAGGCGAAAAGTTTCTGGAGCGTACCGAGGACAGCGTCCGCCGCCTGGCACGCTTTTTCCGAACTTCGGCTCAGTTCTGGCTCAACCGGCAGATCGACTTTGACCTCCGCAGGGCCAAACGAGGCATGGGCGAGACCATTGAACGCGAAATCGAGCCCCCCACTCGGCGGGCGCAGGCTGAACGGCCGAGTCCTCAGCGGGAGCGGCTTCCCTCGTTTGGCCGCGGCGCGAACCAGCGAGCCGGCTTCGCGGCCGCGTTCCGCACCACAATCCCCTTCGCCTCGAGGTCGAGCTGAACGGTCTTGGTCCACCACATGGCCTTCTCCCCGCCTGGCCAGAGTGCCTGTGGGAGACGGGGAAGCACGGCCGAGCCCATTTCCGCCTGCGTCATGCCCGGCCCGTTTCCCGGCAAGACGGCGAGCAGGGCCATCCGCATCGCCGCATACTTCTCCGCATCGACATTCGCCGTGCGCCCCGGGGTGTTCACGTTTTCCACGACGACCATCATGCGAGTTGGCATAGTCGATTTCCTCTGTGTTTAGCGTGTTATCCGGGGAGAGTATCGGCCTTACGCTGCCGCGCTGTCCAGAGGTGACGCTCGTTCACTAAAGGCGTGCCGGGCCGGGTTCTCACCAGCCGCGCGGCCTTCCCCCGGTCCGCGGCGCGTTGGTAGTCTCAGACGCCGGGCGCTGCGCCGGGGGAGCGGCAACCCCATGCACCGGGCCCGTCCCGCCGGGCCTACCGGTGTTGACGACCACAGTCCCTCCGAGCACGTCGTGCAATGCCCTTCGGCGGCGGTTAGTCATCATGGTTGCGAGCTCCGCCAATGACCAGAGCCAGCCAAGCACGGCAATGACCACCATCTGCCAGGTCGGGAATGCTGCATGGAGTGTGTCGCGGTAGATCTGGAGGAATGACGGTGGTGCCTCCGGGTCGTATTCCAGGGCAGCCGGCGGGCTGAAGATTCGGAAGCCCTCGGTCTGCTCAGAACTGACCAGCTGGATGAGGAGGATTGTGTACAGCACTCCAAGCACGATCGCGCCGGAGTCGCGGCGGATCGCCGCCCGATAGCCGCAGGGGCCTTCATCGCTGGCGCGGACCACGGCGATCTCCATGATCCGCTTGCCGAACGTCGCGCCCCAACGCCCATGGCAGTACGCCGTATAAGCCCACGCCACCGGGAACGTGCAGGTGAGCCAGGCAATCGCAACCGGCCGGGGCCCGTAGCCAACGAGCAGCGTCGTGGTCATCGTAACCGGGCTTAGCACCGCCCCGTCGATCAGGCTCGCCACAAAACGCTGGAGTAGTGTCTTATACCGCTCGTCCATCCCGCCCTCACAGCGAAGCTGTCATGGGTAT
>Ga0138256_10003883_pt1 | contig 15862 bp, 10 predicted proteins | sample KNB2016incub_MG_FD_105486 | JGI IMG/M metagenome (GOLD analysis project Ga0138256, IMG submission 105486) | Active sludge microbial communities from wastewater in Klosterneuburg, Austria - KNB2014incub_MG | ecosystem: Engineered > WWTP > Activated sludge > Unclassified | place: Austria... | reverse complement strand
GGCCAGAAGCGTAGCCGTCTTTCCGCGGTGGAACGAAGGAGCGAGCCGCGCGTCCCGCTGCGAGGAGCTACTTCTCGCTGAACGGGAACTCCCGGGTGCGGACCATCGCGATCAGTTCCTGGGCTGCCGCCTCGGCGTTCGCGACCACGTCCTCCGGGTAGCCGTACTTCTCCCGGTGTGCGGCGAACTCGTCTTCGTCCAACAGCTCGCAGCAGCGGTTGGGGAGGACTTTCACGTCCAGGTCCAGGTCGATGTAGCCGATCTGGCAGCCGTCGAACTGGGGAGGCGTAGTCACGTTGCAATACCACAGCGCCAGCGGGCAACCCGGCCGCGAAAGCCGGAACACGTTGAACCAGCGGTCCCGCCAGAAGTAGACGAGCGAATCGTAGGGCGAGCGGAATTCACCTCGGCTCGTGTAGATCGGCGTCCGCGCCCTGTACGCCGCTATCAGCAGGTTGCCGTCATCCGAAACTACCTGGAATGGCTGAATCCAGTGCGCCGTGCCGTCGTACTTGGTCGCCCGCAGCAAAACGCGGGTTCCGGGAATCGCGCGGGGGCCGGTCTGGACTGCCATCAGGAGATGATACACGTCCCGGCCCCGTGAAAAGTCTCCTTACGTGAAGTGGGGGAAAAAAGGAGCCAGCCCCGCAATTCCGCGAGCCGCCTCGCCGTGGCTCAGTCCGTCCCGTCGCCGCTGGCCGCCCCGTCTCGCGAGATCCGGCCCCGGCCCTCGTCCGTCAATAGCCCGCTGAGCACCAGCTGCGAGAAGATCTCGACGAAGTCGCCCACGGGCACGCGCCCATCGGGGTCGTACCAGCGAGCGCTCCTGCTAATCGCCGAAATGATGATGAGCGCGATGATCTTCGGATCGCCGTCCCCGAAGAGCCCTTCTTCCTGGCCCCGCGCGATCAGGTCGGCGAGAAGCCGCTCGAACTCGCGCTCCTCCTCGCGTGCCTTCCTGCGCATCTCCTCGTCCAGCGGGATCATCTCCTGGTACCAGAGGTAGCGGGAACGAGGGTTCTGGGCGGTGCTCAGCGTGTTCTTCAGGAAATCCCGCAGGCCCTGCGCCGGGTCGGTCTTGTATTCTGCCCGGTCGCGCAGCCGCTGCTGTGCCCGCTGGAGAGCCGGCCCCACTACTTCCCAGTACAGGGCCTCCTTCGATTCGAAGTGGTAGTAGATTGCCCCGCGCGTCAGTCCCGCCTGGGCCGCGACCTGGTCGAGCGAGGTCGACATATAGCCCTGTTGGGCCAGCAGCTCCGCCGCCGCGTCCACAATCTGTTCCCGGGTGGCTTGCGAGCGCCCGCGCCGGCGGCGGACACCCCCGTTGTTATCCATGGCGTGGAGTGTCGCCTATCGTTCCGGCCCGTGCCAGCGCCACCCGCCGGCTGCAGGCAGTCCCGTTCGCGCGCTCGCCCTTGACTGGGTCCCCGGAGAGAAACAGAATCCTCATCCAACACCGATGTCTGTACTCCTGTGTACAGACAAAATGGTCGAAAGGCAACGTATGGCCGGGGACTCCCAGGACGAAGCCGTCCTCTTCGAACAGCGCGGCAGGGTCGCGCTCCTCACCCTCAACCGCCCCGAACGGCTTAACGCCTGGTCGCCCGAAATGGCCTCCGCGCTCTATCGCCTCGTTGGCCGGGCCAACGACGACCCCGCGATCGGCGCCATCGTCATCACCGGTGCTGGCCGCGGCTTCTGCTCCGGGGCCGACCTCTCCGGGCAGCGCCCGGCGGGACCCGCGCAACGTCGCGGCCCCGTCCGGCAACAGGAGCCGTTCCCGGCTTTCCTGCAGCGTTCAAAGCCGCTGATTGCCGCCATAAACGGTCCGGCCATTGGCGTCGGGCTGACCCTCACCCTCTGCTGCGACATCCGCGTCGCCTCCGATCGTGCCCGCCTTTCGATGCGCTTCGTTCGAATCGGCCTGACGCCGGAGCTGGGATCGACCTTCCTCCTGCCCCAGATCGTTGGGCTGGCCTACGCGAATGAGCTCAGCCTGACCGGCAGGATCATCGATGCCGTTGATGCCGGGCGGATGGGCCTCGTGAACCGCGTCGTTCCACACGATGTCCTCGTCGATGTCGCGATGGAGATCGCCGCCGAGATCGCGGGCAACCCCACCGAACAGGTCAACTGGGCAAAACAGTTGATCTACAGCAACGCCGCGAACGACAACCTTCGCTCCGTCTTGCAGTCCGAAGACGAGATCTTCCGGCAGGCGGGGCAAACCGAGGCCCGCCGCGAAGCCGCTATCGCCTTCCGCGAGAAGCGCGAGCCCGAGTTTCACCGCGAAGGCGGGGCTCCGCAGGCCTGATCCCCGTTTCCCGCCGTCTTCCACCGTCCAACAGGCACACCACCGAGGAGTTGTTCCATGGAGTTTCGCGATTCGCCCGCACAATCTGAATGGCGCCGCGAGGTGCACGCCTTCCTCCAGGAAGAAGCACCAGGCGTCGCCGATACCGACCCCCTTGCCCCTGACCAGGGCGGCCGGCTGAAAGGCTGGCGGCAGAAGCTCGTAGCCCGTGGCTGGATAGCCCCCGCCTGGCCCAGGGAATACGGCGGCGCGGGCCTCAGCGTGGTTGAGCAGTTCATCCTCAATGAAGAATTCGCCGAAGCGCGCGCGCCCCAGATGGGCGGCGGCGGTGTTGGCATGCTCGGCCCCACCCTCATCCAGTTCGGCACCGAAGAACAGAAACAGGAGCACCTGGGCCGCATCCTCAGGGGCGAGGCGCAGTGGTGCCAGGGCTATAGCGAACCCGGCGCCGGCTCCGATCTCGCCAGCCTCCAGACCCGCGCCATCCGCGATGGCGACGACTTCGTGATCAACGGTCAGAAGATCTGGACTTCAGGCGCGCATCGCGCCGATTGGATGTTCATGCTCGCCCGGACCGATCCCGATGCCCCAAAGCACCGTGGCATCAGCTACTTCCTTCTCGATATGAAGTCCCCGGGGATCACGGTCCGTCCGCTCATCAACATGGCCGGCCGGCACCTCTTTAACGAGGTCTTCTTCGAGGATGTCCGCGTGCCCGCCCGCAACGTCGTTGGCGATGTCAACCGCGGCTGGTATGTCGGCGCCACGACTCTCGACTTCGAACGCAGCTCGATCGGGAACTCGGTCGGTCAGCGCCAGCTCATCGAGTCGTACCTGGTGCACTTCCGCGCCAACCCGCATCTCCTCAGCGAGGCGGTCCGGGCGAAATTCGCCGAGCTCTGGATCGAAGCGAACGTGGCCAAGCTGCTCAGCTACCACGTCATTTCGCTGCAGGCCAACGGCGGCGTGCCGAACTACGAAGCCTCGATCGCCAAGCTCTTCAACTCGGAGCTCAGCCAGCGAATCGCAAACGCCGCCGTTGGCGCCCTGCGATTGAACGGCCTCGTCGTCGATCCCGTTCGCGCGCCCCTCCGTGCCCAGGCCCCCGAAGCCTACATGGGTCGCGTCTCCGCCACGATCGCCGGCGGCTCCAGCGAAGTGCAGCGAAACATCATCGCCACTCGCGGACTTGGTCTCCCCCGCGCCTGATCGCGTGCCCGGGCGCATCCCTGCGCACACCACCACCGTGCGCGCCGCTGCAAGTGGAGGTCTTCAGCCATGGCAGGTGCACTCGATGGGATCAGGGTGCTCGACTTCAGCGAAATGATTGCCGCACCCGTGGCGGGCATGCTCCTCGCCGATATGGGCGCCGACGTCATCAAGCTCGAGCCGCCTTCCGGCGAGCCCTGGCGGACCGCCGGCCAGTTCATCCCCGGCGAGAGCAAGGTCTTCATCGCCCTGAACAGGGGCAAGCGCAGCCTCGCTATCGACTTGAAGGCGCCGGAATGCCGCCCGATCATCGACCGCCTCGTCCGCGAGGTGGATGTCATCCTCGTCAACTACCGCGCCGACGTTCCTGCCCGCTTCGGGCTCGATTACGAAACCGTATCGCGCGTCAATCCCCGTGTGGTCTACTGTGGCAATACGGCCTTCGGCACCGAAGGCCCCGATGCCGGCAGGCCCGGCTACGATCTCGTCATCCAGGCGATGAGCGGGCTCTTGGCCGCCGAACGAAAGCTCGATGCCAGCGGTGCGCCGGCGACCGTCACGTCATCCGCCATCGCCGATTACGCCACCGGTCTTGCGATGGCCTGGGCCGTTTGCGGCGCACTGTTCGCCCGCGAGCGCACGGGCCGCGGGCAACGCGTCGATACCACGCTGCTCGGCACCGCCCTCCTCATGCAGGCCTCGCGCCTGGTCAAGGTCGTCGAGCACGATGGGCCCGCGGTCGATAGCTTCCTCGAAACGCTCGCCATCACGCGCGATGCCGGCTGCACGTGGAAGGAACTCCTCGATCTCCACGCGAGCCAGCGCCCCAGCGGAGTCACCAACCCCTGCTACCGCTCCTATAACACGAAGTCCGGCACGGTCACCATCGCCGCGCTCTCCGCGCCACTCCGCGCGAAGGCCCTGCAGGTCATCGGCGTCGATGATCCGCGCATGGCTGCCCCGGATATCCGGCCCGGCACACCCGAGTACACAAGCATGAACGCCGAGCTCACGCCCCGCATCGAAGCCATCTTCCTCACACGAACCTGTGAAGAGTGGATCGATCTCTTTGCCGCCGCCGGCGTACCCTGCGGACCAGTGCGCTTCATCGAAGAACTCCTCATCGACCCGCAGACTGAGTCCCAGGGTCTCATCGCCCGCTTCGATCACGAACTCGCAGGCCCGGTCGAAACCGTCGGCCCTGTCATCCGGATGAGCGACACACCGGTCCTTCCGCCTCGCACCTCCCCTGCCCTTGGCCGCCACAACGACGAAATCCTCTCCGAACTCGGCTTTTCGGGGGATGAGGTGGCCGCGCTGCGCGAACGGCGCTTTGTCCTCTGATAGCGGCGGCGGTATAGCACCCTCCGCCGGGCAGCCACCTGCCACCGGGACCTTCGCCGCACTGCACTACCCGGGCTACCGCCGTCTCCTGCTCGGGACCACGCTGGCAAATGCCGGCCAGTGGCTCCAGCAGGTCACCATCAGCTGGCTCGCGTACGACATCACCGGCTCGGGCGCCACCCTCGGCATCGTGAACCTCGCTCGCGCCGCCGCGACCGTCGGCTTCGCACCGGCTTCCGGGCTTGCCGTCGATCGCGTCCCGCCACGCCGCCTGATCATCATCGTGAACACGTGGCTGGCTCTTGTGAGCGCCGCGCTGGGACTGGTGATCCTGTTGACCGGCACCGAAGTTGCCTACCTCGTGGCGTTCGCCTTCCTCAGCGGGCTCGGCGCCGCCGTCGATCAACCGCTTCGCCAGGCCGCCGTCTTCATGCTTGTTCCGCGCTCCGTCGCTCCCAACGCGGTGGCCCTCATGCAGACGGGCTGGGGCGTCATGCGTTCGGTCGGCCCCGCCATCGGCGGGTTGCTTATCTGGTGGGCAGGACCGGGCGGCAACTTCCTGCTCCAGGCGGGTCTCTACCTCCTTATCCTGGCGAACGGGCTGACCATTGCGTTCCCCGTCCGCCCTCGCTCGGGAATGGGTGCACCGTTCCTCGATAACCTCACCGGAGGCGTCCGCTATCTCCGCCACGATGGCCGCGCGCGCGCATTTCTTTTCATGGGGTGGGTGCTCCCATTGCTGATCATCCCGGTGTTCACGGCTCTCCCGCCCATTTACGCGAAGGAGGTGTACCACGGTGGGCCGCTCACGCTCGGGCTCCTGCTCTCCTCGGTTGGCGTCGGCGCGATATTCGGCGGCTTCGTCGCGGCGTCCCTCGAACGGGTCGACCGTCGCGGGCTGGTCCAGCTGGGGGCTCTTTTCTGTCTAAGCCTCTCGCTCATCGCCTTCGCCGCCGTCCGCACGCTGGCGCGCGCCATGCCGCTGCTCGCCCTCGCCGGCTTCTTCGAACTCCTCTACCTCACCTCCAACCAGACCCTCCTCCAGATGTCGATACCGGATAGCGTGCGCGGCCGCGTGACAAGCATCGTGAGCCTGAATGCCGGCCTCTCGCCCCTCGGCGCCCTCTACGCCGGGCTTGCATCCGACTTTGTCGGACCCGCCTGGACCACTATCGCGCTCTGCACCGTCGCGGCCGCAATCTCGTTGCTCGTGTTCCTCTTCTCCACCTCCGTCCGGGATTATCGCCTCAGCGAGGTCCTCCGGGAGGTCGCCTGAGCGGGTGGCTGAGCGCGCACCGGGCCCTGGCGGGAGCCCGGCGTGTGAACTGAGTCACAGAAGAGCTTGCGATGGGGGCATATGAGGTGTATACCCCGGCGCGATGGGCGCGCGAACCGCAACCGCCGCGAGTTCGCGCGCATCGTGGGGGTGCCCATGTCCACAGGCCCCGGGCGATTCCCGTTCCCGCTGGCCACATGGCGCGCGCTCGCTGAGGCAACGGGCTGGCTTGCCGCGCGCGTCCAGGAGAGCGTGATCACCCGGCCCTGGGCTTTGTGGTTCTTCAGCGGGCTCACGGTGCTGGGCATCGTTGCGCTCCAGGAAGTGTCCGCTCTGCTCGGCCAGGTTGCCGCGCCCGGGAATATTTCACACGATGCCGGCGTCTTCACCGGTCCCCGCGTGAACCCCTTTGATACCGTGGATCTCCGCACGACCATCCACTTCTGGCACGATCTCGCGGGGCCCGGGTCGCCCGCCGAAGCCTCGGTCTCCGTGGATCACATCGTTCGCGCGCACATCATTGGTGACCTGTTCTTCATTCCCGCCTACACCCTCTTGCTGGCCTGTCTTCTCTTCCGTCTCAACATGCCCGGCCGAGCATGGTTCTTTGTGCCGCTCGCCGTGTTTCTCGCCGATATGGCCGAGACGCTCTGGACAGGTGTCGCACTCTGGTCGCTCGAACCACCGGCGAACATGGAGCGGCTCATCCCGTGGCTTTCCAATCTGAAGTTCGCCACGCTCGCAGTGGCCCTGTTCTTCATGGCCTGGTTGCTCTTCCGGACTGTGTTTGGCGAACGCAGGATCCTGCCGCAACGATCCCTGGTCACAGGCGCCGTGTCTCAATCCCTGGATTTTCCGCCCGTATCGCTTGCCTGGCTTTTCGTTCTGATTGCACTGTTCGCCGTGTTCGCGGCCTACCCGGGCAGCGGCACGCTCAATCAGATACCTGATGCCCTCCGCTACCAGATGATCGAGGCATGGCATGGCGACTGGTGGCCGCTCGCCTTTGCGGTTGTACTCATCGCCTTGCTTCCTTTTGTTGTCGCCGGCGGCGGTTGGTTGGCGACGATGCGCCCGGGCGGCCCGGGGTCCGGTGCCCAGGACAGCCCGCGCGTGCTGGCCGTGGCCGCAATGCTCTCGGTGGCACTGCTCGCTTTCCAGTGGCTTGTCGATGGTGGACCGAACGGCCTGACCTGGGCCGCGCCACTGCTGGTGGTCGCGGCAATTGCCGTGGCTGGCTGGCTCATCAATCTGGCCGGTCCGGAACTCGTCTTCAAGCGGGACACCGGAGGCTCGATCGGGGAACGCTCGGAAAACGATGCGTTGTGGGCAGCGGGGCTGGCGGGGGCCGTCGCAGTTGTCGGCGGCCTTGGCCTGGTCCGCGCCGCAGTACCCGAACTCGTCCTCGCCGATGACTGGGATGATGCCCCGTGGGCGGCCCCGGCCATCCTGGGCGCCGTGGTCGCCGCTTTCGGCGGATTGGTGCACCAGGGGCTATTCCTCGCGTGGGCGCGTCGCTATCAGAGAGTCCGGTCCTCCTTCGCTTCCCGCTCCACCAGTGCCCGCCAGTTCCAGGTTGCAGGCAGGTCGCTCACTCTGCCGGACCCGCGAAGCGAGTCGGAGGGGCGCTTCTTTCGGCTGGCGCTGGCCATCTCCGTCATGATTTTCCTGTTGGCTGCAATCTTGCTCGCGCTCAGGCCCGAAGAGGCCAGGCGCTTTGGGACCACCGGCACAACCGCCCTCGCCGTCGGCGCCTACTGTTTCCTGATCGGCGCGGTCGTCCAGGCTGGCCGGCGCCTTCCGCAATGGTCGGCAACCACGAGGCTCGGATTCGGGGCCGATATACCGCTCCTCAGCCTGGTCATCGCCACGTCGTTCGCCGCCAGCATCCTCAACCGCGAGGGTGGGTATCACGACGCCCGGACTATTTCAGACCCGGCCAACGCCAGCCCGGCTCACGGGAGCCTCGAATCGGCGATTCAGCAATGGGTCTCGGCCCAATCGGGCCAGCCCGGGTGTGAGGACGGCCGGGACGTGCTTCCGATGGTGTTTATCGCTGCACCCGGCGGTGGCGCCAAAGCCGCCTTCTGGACTGCCGCAAGCCTCGATGCGCTCTTTGGTGATCCCTGTTCTGCCCGCGCGGTATTCGCGATCAGCGGCGTCTCGGGAGGCTCCGTCGGTGCGACTGCATGGCTGGCCGCGGGCGGGCAACCCTCCGCGGGGTCCGCCGTGCGCAGGATGATGGCCGATGATGCGCTCGCCGCGGACTTCGCCGGGCTGTTCTTCCGCGATGCGCCTCAGCCGATCCTCGGGGTACGGAGCGGTTGGCGTGACCGGGCCGCCCTCATGGAGGACCGCTGGATCGCCGCCAATCCGTCACTCGGCACTTCCGCCCGCCCCACTGCTTTTGGAGCGCTTACCCTGGGCGGGTCGGGCTGGACCCCAGTCGTTGTCCTGAATGCCAGCTCCGTGACCGATGGGTGCCGCATTCTCCTGGCGAACGTCGATGGCCTCCCGGCCAGCGGCGGGCCAAACTGCTACGGGTCATCCGCACCCGGGAATGCCGCTGGCGGCGGCGTCAGCGGGTCGCTCGATGGTCTCGCCGGCCTGTATGGCCGCGGTGGCCCGGCTTCCGGGGCCTGCGATGAGGCCGATGCCGGGCGCGGAACGGCCGGTCTCTCGGCTGTCGCCGCCGCCCTGCTCTCCGCCAGGTTCCCCTACATCTCTCCTTCCGGTGCGCTCCACCGGTGTGTCCTTGCGCAGGGCCAGGACGGAAACACCATCGCTGTCGATGACACCACGTACGCCGTTGATGGGGGATACCTGGAAGGCTCCGGCATCCTCACCGTGCTCCAGCTCTGGATCGGCGTTCAACGCTTCGTCCGCGAACATAACGCGCGGGGCGAAACCTGCATCGAACCGTGGCTGCTGGTCCTTTCGAGCGGGTACCAGAGCGTGGGAATAGAACCCGAAGCGGGCCGCCCGTTCGAACTCTTCGCCCCCCTCGCCGCGCTCGGCGCTGGCAAGAGCGTGTTGTCCGAAGCCACACTCCAGCAGACCGCTGCAAGCGTCTTCGACCCTGCTTCCGTGCCCTGCGGCGCCGGCGATGCAGAAGCAGCCAGCACCACACGCGTCATCAGGCTGGGCCTGACCCGCAGGCTCGAAGTTGCCGCGCCGCTCGGCTGGGTCCTTTCCCAGCGCAGCACCGATAACATGTGCAGGCAGCTCGATCGCCGAATCCGCGATGCATACGCCTCTGAAGGCATCCTCGCGAGCCTGTTGCGGGCGGTCGGCCACAGCGAAGCGCCGGGCGTCCCCTGCAGGGCACACGAATGATGCCGGGCGTTCGCGCGCCGTCTTCCCCCTTTCCGATCAAGGAATTTGCCCGGTATCAACCGCATCTACAGAAGTGGTAAGATTCGCGCTCTCGCGACCGTCCCTGCCGGAGACCCCCGGATCGGAGGGGCGCGAGGCCGAAGGGATGCGATGCGCCCGTCAGCCGATCGAGTGGCGGAAACGGTCGCCGGACACCGACCTGCCCGGCCGGTTGTTCGTGCGTCCGGCATCTCTACCGGCCTGCTCCTGTGTTCGCTTTTGTGTCTGGTGGTCCTCTCCGTTTTCGCACGTGTCCCTGCTGCATACGCGCAACAAGACCGATTGGTGCGCGTTGGCGTCTACCAGAACGAGCCCAAGATCTTCATCGATGGCAATGGCAAGGCTGCCGGCATCTTCATCGAGCTACTCGAAGCGATGGCCAATGATGCCGGCTGGCAGCTCACCTACGTTCCCTGCGAGTGGAGCGCGTGTCTCGCCGCCCTCGAAGACGGCCAGCTCGACCTGCTTCCCGATGTCGCCTACACGTCCGCCCGCGATGAGGTCTACGACTTCCACCAGACCCCGGCGCTGAAAAGCTGGTCACGCGTATATCGCTCGCCAGGAGTACCCATGGCGGACTTTGCCGACCTGGATGGAAGGCGCGTGGCGGTCCTCCGAGGCTCGGTTCAGCAGTCCACGCTCGACCAGCTCGCCACGGGATTTGGCTACCAGGTCACCCTGGTCGAGGCCGAATCGTTCGAGCGAGCCTTCCAGATGACGGCCGATGGCGAGGCCGATGCCGCCGTAACCAACCACTTCTTCGGCGAGCATTTCTACCGCCGTTACGGGCTCGAAACCACCTCCATCGAGTTCAATCCCTCCTCGCTCTTCTTCGCCGCCCCGGCCGGAAGCAATGCCGACTTGCTCGGCGCCATCGATGCCTACCTCGATGAATGGATCCCCGCGGACGATTCGCCTTACCACGCGGTCCTCGCGAACTGGATCAAGCAGCCGTCCAGGACGAGCATCCCTGCCACCGTCTACTGGCTCATCGGAGGGATCGTCGCGGCCCTCCTGGCGATGACCGCCACCGCCCTTCTGTTGCGGCGCGAAGTCCGCCGCCGAACCCGCCACCTGGAAGAAGCGAACGCAGGGCTCCGCCGAAGCGAGGAGCGCCTCGGCCAGCAAACGCGCGAACTGGTCGCGCTCAACGCGCTCGGCGACCAGGTCACCCGCTCGCTCACCCTCGATGACGTCATCGCTACGGCCACCGGGGAGATCATGAAGGTCATCCGGCCCGATGCCGTTGTCATGCTCCTGCGCGATGGCGAACGCCTGATAGAGCGGTCCTTCGCCCCCGCTGAAGAGCGTGCCAGCATGGAGCCGTTCCCCGAACACCGGGTCGGCACCTGCCTCTGCGGCCTGGCGATAGAAGATGGAAAGCCGGTCTATTCGCTCGACATCTTCGCCGATGGGCGGTGCACCTGGGAGGAATGCAAGCGCGCGGGCTTCCGTTCCACTGCCGCACTTCCTCTGCGCAGCGGTGATGAATCAGTTGGCGTGCTCGGCCTCTTCAGCCATGGCGCGCGGGATTTCGAAGCCCAGGCGACCTTCCTCGAAACGCTGGCCAGCCAGGTCTCGACCGGCGTTCGGAACGCCATGCTGCACGAACGCGTCGTTCGCCATGCCGGCGAACTCGAACAGCGCGTCACCGAGCGGACCGCCGAGCTCGAAACCGCCCGGGAGCGCGCCGAATCGGCCGATCGCCTGAAGTCGGTCTTCCTCGCCACCATGTCGCACGAACTCCGCACGCCCCTCAATTCAATCATTGGCTTCACCGGCTTGCTCCTCCAGGAGCTCGCGGGCCCGCTCAACGGCGAACAATCCAAGCAGCTCGAAATGGTTCGCGGCAGCGCCCGCCATCTGCTTGCGCTCATCAACGATGTACTTGATATCTCGAAGATCGAGGCCGGCCAGCTCGAGATCGCCCATGAGCCCTTCGAGGTCCGCCCCTCTATCGAAGATGTCATGCGCCTGGTTTCGCCCGAAGCGGGCAGGAAAGGCCTCTCACTCACCGCCGCCATCGGCTCCGGCGTCGGGATGCTGGTGAGCGACCGGCGCCGCTTCGAACAGATCCTGCTCAACCTCGTTGGCAATGCCGTCAAATTCACCGAGCACGGCGCTGTCACCATTGAATGCGGCACCCGGAACGGATCCCTAGTCACGAGCGTACGCGATACCGGCCCGGGGATCCGGCCCGGGGATCTGCAACGGCTCTTTCAGCCATTCCAGCAGATCGACACCGGATTGAACCGGCGCCACGAGGGCACAGGCCTCGGACTCTCCATCTGCAAGAGCCTCACCGGCCTTCTCGGTGGCGAAATCGGCGTTACCAGCGAATGGGGATCGGGCAGCACCTTCAGCTTCGCCCTGCCCGCGCCCGCCAAGGAGGAACCCGGTGGCTGATGTCCTGGTCATCGAAGACAACGAGCAGAACCTCTACCTGGTCACCTTCCTGCTCGAAAAACACGGGCACACGGTGATCGCCGCGCACGATGGCGCAGAGGGGATCGGCCTCGCCCTGCAAACCCTGCCCGACCTCATCCTGCTCGATATCCAGCTCCCCGTCATGGATGGGTATGCCGTCGCCCGCGCCCTTCGCAAGAATCCCCTCATGGACGCTACACCCATCGTTGCCGTCACCTCCTACGCGATGGCCGGCGACCGGGAGCGTGTTCTCGAAGCCGGCTGCAATGGCTACATCGAAAAGCCGATCGATCCGGATACGTTCGTCTCTCGCATCTTCGCTCACGTGAAGAATGGCCGGACGGCCGCACCGGACGGACTGTGAGGGCCACGTGAGCACCATCCTTGTTGTCGATGACCTCGAACCGAACCGTTACATCCTGCGGGTGGCCCTTGGCGCCAGCGGGCACCGGGTCCTCGAAGCCGCGAACGGCGCGGAGGCGCTCGCCGCCGCCCGCGCATTGCGCCCCGATTTGATTATCTCCGATATCCTCATGCCCCAGATGGATGGCTTTGCCTTCTGCCGCGAATGCAAGCAGGATGAACAACTTCGCGGCGTACCGTTCGTTTTCTATACCGCCACCTACACCAGCGCGCGCGATCGCGAGTTTGCCCTCCAGCTCGGCGCCGCGCGCTTCTATGTCAAACCCGTCGAGACGGCTGACTTTGTCACCGAAATGCACGAAGTACTCGATGAGCACGCCGCCGGCGATTTGGCCTCGGCGCCTCCGCCCGCCGATGACGAGACCACCCTCTACCGGCTCTACAACGAAACCCTTATCCGTAAGCTCGAAGACAAGATGCTCGACCTCGAGCGCCTCAACGGCGAGTTGACCGGCGCCCAGCAGCAACTCCACCTGGCCATGGCCGCGGGGAAGGTTGGGCTCTGGGATTGGGACTTCCGCACCGGCCACGTCCAGTTCACCGACGAATGGGCCGGCCAGATCGGCTACACTCCCGCCGGCCTCGGCGATTCCATCGACGAATGGCGCAGCCGCCTCCATCCCGAGGACCTCCCGCTGGTGACGGCGATCCTCCAGGATTTCCTCCTTGGCGATGCCATGGAGTGCAGCGCCGAATACCGCCTCCGGCACCGCGATGGCTCCTACCGCCGCATGCTTGCCCGCGCCTCGGCAATCCGCGACCCCACCGGCCGCCGGATCCGCCTCGCCGGGGCCCACGTAGACATAACCGAGTACGCCCAGCTCCAGGCCCAGCTCCTCCAGTCGCAGAAAATGGAGAGCGTCGGCCAACTTGCGGGTGGAATCGCCCACGATTTCAACAACCTTCTCGCCGTGATTCTGATGGATGCCGATGTGGCGCTTGCCTCCCTGCCCGTCGAACACCCCGTTGCTGCCGACCTCCGTGAGATCCGCCAGGCTGCGGAACGCGCCGCGGCGATGACCAGGCAGCTTCTCGCGTTCAGCCGCCGCGAGGTGGCCCGCCCCGAACGTCTCGACCTCAACGCCGCCGTTCGCGAAATCCTCGCCATGGCCGCCCGCCTGATCGGCGAGAGCATCACGCTCCGCTTCAGCCCCGCCGAAGATGCGGCCTTCGTCCTCGCCGATCGCAGCCAGATCGAACAGGTCGTCATCAACCTTGTCATCAATGCTCGCGACGCCATGCCGGCTGGCGGCACGCTCACCGTCGAGACCCGTGAGACCGGGACACCCGCCCTGGCCGGAACGCACCCCGCGGCAGGAACGGCGGGCCCGTGGGTGGTCCTTTCCGTCTCCGATACCGGGATGGGCATGGCCGAAGAGACGCGCAGCCACATCTTCGAGCCATTCTTCACAACCAAAGAGGCAGGAAAGGGTACCGGGCTCGGCCTTTCCACCGTCTACGGCATTGTCGAGCAGAGCGGCGGTACCATCTGCGTGCGGAGCGAACTCAACCGCGGGTCCACCTTCGAAATCTACCTTCCGCGGGTTGAAAGCGCCGAGCTCACCGGCATTGTTTCACCGCAGGCCGCCGCGGGCCCGGGCAACGAGACGATCCTGCTGGTTGAAGACGACGACATCCTCTGCCGTGTCGCCGCCCGGGTGCTTGACGCGGCGGGGTATCACGTATTGGCCGCCGCCACGATCGACGATGCCATGCGACTTGTCGATGCGCCTGGCGAGTCCATCCACCTCATGGTCTCGAGCATGGCGGCCCCCGGCGCCCCGGACGGCCACCTCGCGCAAAAGCTCGCAGCCGCTCACCCCGGTGCAAGGGTCCTCCAGGTGTCGAGCCCCGGCGCCGCCGCCCCTTCCCGGCCGCAGGCCAGGGCCGAATGGTCGCTGAGCAAACCCTACACCGCCGAACAAATCACACACGCTGTCCGCATCACCCTCGATGCCCCCGCGCCGTAGCAGTACTTGTTGCCATCTCCAGCACCATCGGAAGCGTGCGGCCTTTGCGGATTCCCCGCCGGGGAGGCTAGTCTTTGCGCGCAGGCCGGGGCCAATCTCCCCGGGCCGAAACCAGCGGACGAAGCGGAGGGCGACAGTGCCGGCAGAGTCGTTTGGAGCCGAGCTCAAGAAGGCGCGGAGTGAGTGTGGCCTGACCCAGCAACAGCTTGCGAATCGGGGCGGCCTCTCGCTCGATGCCGTTCAGTCCTACGAGCAGGGCCGCCGCTGGCCGCGCGAACAGGAACTCGAACTGCTTCGGGCCGGGCTCAGGGCGAAGCCGGAGACGTGGGATCGCATTCGTGCCGCGCTCGGTTTGGAACCCGGGCCGCGCGGGATTGCGGTCACCCTCGCGAAGTTCCGCCCGGCGCCCGAATCCGCCTGGGATGAGGTGCAAGACTGCGCATGGGTTTCACTCGTCACCAACGAGCGGAAGGAGATTGTCGCCTGGAACAGGCTGGCCAATGCGGTCAGCGAGATGGACCTCGGGAGCCTCACTCCCGGCACCGGTCGCAGCATCCTGAGAATGGCCGCGACGGAGCACTACGCCGAGCACCTCACAAACTGGCCGGAACTGATCGGCAGGCTCGTCAGCCTGCTCAAACGGGAAGGCGGCGACATAACGGCCGGGGCACCTCCCCCGTACCTCCAGGCAGTCCTCGACGACATTGCCACGCGTGACCCACGCTTCCTCCCGGAGCTCTTCGGACTCTGGGTCAGCGCTCCTCCCTGGGAATCAGCAAAGCGAAACATCCACCCGGTCGAATGGCGCCTCGGCACGGGGCAGAAGTTGCGCTTCCACGGCCTGTTCGGTGAGTGGAGCGACTACGACGGGCTGTTCTCGTTCGACTGGCACGCTGCCGATGGTCCGACCGCCGACTGGGTGGCGGCCCGGGCAAGCGAGCTTGGCCCGCCACCGCAATTGCCACCGCTACCCAACGGCACACTGGCCGAGGAGTTGACGGCGGCCCGGCTCGACGTGCGGCTTTCGCGGGCCGGGCTCGCGCGGAATGCAGGCGTCTCCGCTTCGGCGGTCGTCGCGTACGAGACCGGAGACCGGAGGCCGAGCCGGGGCGCACTGCTTGCCATCGGCCGGGCACTCACGCTGGATGGATACCGGATCAATCGTTTGTTGCGGATCGCGGGGCACGCGGAAGAGGCAAGTGACTTCGCCCGCTGGCTTTCCGGGGAGACGCCCATGAGCATCTACCGGGGTATGCTGCCGGCCGCGCGGGCTTCGCTCCCGGGGCTGGCCCGCGAATGCGACAGTTTCGATTTCCCCTGCATATTGCTGGACCAGAGATGTCACGCGATCCACGGCAACCGCCAAGCGGAGCATTTGTTCGGGCTCACGAAATACGCGGCCCTGCCTGGTCGTCCCGCACCGCACTTGCTCCAGGCAATGGTCAGCCCCCGGTTCCGGGAGCGCGTTGGCAACTGGCGGGACGTTGTCAGCACGGTGATCCCGGGCAGCATCGAACCGCACCT
>Ga0138256_10003881_pt1 | contig 15863 bp, 11 predicted proteins | sample KNB2016incub_MG_FD_105486 | JGI IMG/M metagenome (GOLD analysis project Ga0138256, IMG submission 105486) | Active sludge microbial communities from wastewater in Klosterneuburg, Austria - KNB2014incub_MG | ecosystem: Engineered > WWTP > Activated sludge > Unclassified | place: Austria... | reverse complement strand
TATTTATTTTGACGGTGGTCATAACATATGATAGAAAAAATCATGAAAATTGTTGGAGGTAATTATTTACAAGAAAATTTAGATTCTTGCTTCTAAAAAGGAATTCGATGAATACATTGTCTATTAGTGATGAAAATCTGTTAAGCGGGTTAATTGATAAATGCAAAGACCTTGCGTTTGATTTAAATTTTAGCTCTGCCAAATCATGGAAAGCAGAGTCGCCCAATCGCATATTGGTTGGGTATCTGCCAATTTATATACCCAGAGAAATTATTCATGCTGCAGGAGCCTTACCTGTGGGCTTGATGGGAGCGGGTGATAGAAAGCAAATTATTAAAGGTGATGCTTATTACCAGTCCTATATATGTCATCTTCCACGAGGGATAATTGAAATGGCCTTGGATGATAATCTTGACGGATTTGACGGTTTTTTATTCCCTGCAATATGTGATTGTGTGAGAAATTTGTCCGGGATGTACAAATTATTAGGCAAGGGAAAATTTACTAGATACTTTGATTATCCACAAAATTTTGACCCGGCTATTGGTGGTGTCTTTTATAGAGACCTCTTAGAGACAGTACTCGATGACATTAATAAAATTAATGGTGTCGAGGTGACTGTTGATAAGCTTAATCATTCCATAGGTTTATACAACCGAAACCGAAAGCTCATAGAGAAAATTTATGATATAAGGCAAAAATACCCTTGGCGTTTATCTGCTGTTGATACGTATTATGTTTTGCGAGCCGGATTATCCATACCTGTTGAAGAGCATAATGCAATTCTTGAACAGGTTGTAAAGCATATCGAAATAGAGAGTGGAGAGCCTATGGATAATATACGTGTAGTAATTTCAGGTTCATTTTGCGAACAACCGCCAATCGGATTAATCAAGTCAATTGAGTTAGCGGGATGTTATATTGTTGATGACGATTTCATGCTTGGTTCAAGATGGATAACTGATGATATAGATACAACAACAACTGACCCATTAAACGAAATTGTAAATGGATTTCTTACCAAGAGTACTTTCTCATCTGCTGTCTATGATGTTGGAAATCCTAAAGGAAAGCGGCTGGTTGAACTTGTAAAAAGGAGAGAAGGGGACGGAGTGATTTTCTGTGCTGCCAGTTTCTGCGATCCTGCACTTCTAGACAGACCGGAAATGCAAAAGGAATGCGATGCAGCCGGAATTAATCATATTAATTTTCAATTCCACGAAAACACAGGTCAATTCAAAGTAATTAAAGAACAAGCCGGGACTTTTGCCGACTCTATTAAGCTTTGGGTTTAAGAATAAAAATTGAAAACGTATAGAGATTCAGTATTAATTTAAGAATAAGAGCGATGGAAAAGAATAATTCAAAAGAACCAAAGAAGCCGGGGAAGGGCAATTCCACCAATCCCATTCAGGATAATGATGCACTGAAGGAAAGGAGCATGATCATCCAAAAGGAATTGATGGCTAATCTGTTTACTGAATTAAGTAATGCTAAAGAAACCGGTAAAAAAGTTGTTTACACATTCGTTCCGGGAAATCTAACAGAATTAATTCTTGCTTTGGATATGTTACCGGTTTACCCGGAGATTAATGCCTTACAATCCGGGATGAGGAAGAAGTCAGGCGGTTATATTAAGGATGCTGAAAAAATTGGTTTTTCGGAAGATGTTTGCACCTATGTAAAGTGTGATATCGGCATGATGCTGAATGGAAATATTGGACCAACCGGAGAGAAACTTCCGGATCCGGATCTTCTTCTTCTGAGTTATACCGGTTGCTTCACCTTTATGAAATGGTTTGAAAATCTTGAACGTCTTTATCCCGGTGTTGAAATAGCAATGTTACATACACCTTATCAGGAAGCCGGAGAAATTACGGATACGCAGGTTGAATACATGGTGAAGCAGCTGAAAGAAGAAGTTATTCCAAAACTTGAAAAAGTTGCCGGAAAGAAATTGGATTATGATCGCTTATCCGGTATGCTCTCTAATGCTGCACAAGCGGAGGATTATTGGGTGAAAGTACTTGAATCAGCCAAGAATGTACCATCACCTATTGATTCATATTTCGCAGGTGTTTATTATATGGGTCCTTTATTCTCAGCATTCAGAGGAACTCCTGAAGCAGTTGAATATTACAAGGAATTGTATAATGAAGTTACGGAGCGAAAGAAAAACGGTTTACTTCCGATTAATCCTGAAGGGGCGATGCAGGAAGAACGCTTTCGACTTGTTATAGAAGGGCCACCAAACTGGACAAATTTCAGAGAGTTTTGGAAAATTTTCTATGATATGGGCGCTGTTATAGTGGCATCTACCTATACAAAAGTAGGAGGCGTATATGATCGGGGCTTCAGACATGAAAAAGGTAAACCTCTGGAGAGTCTGGCAAGATATTGTATGGGCTGCTATACCAACTTAAATCTTGAACAAAGAGTAGATCTTCTTGAGTATTATATAAAGGAGTATAAAGCAGATGGATTTTTAATTAATTCGATAAAGAGCTGTAATTCCTTTTCAGCCGGACAGCTACTTATAATGCGGGAGATAGAACAGCGATGTGGTATTCCTGTAGGATTTATTGAAAGCGATCTGGTGGATCCAAGATATTTCTCCTATGCAAATATTAAAAATCGCTTGGAGTCTTATTTCCAGATGCTGGAGCAAAGAAAATCTATCATGAAGCAAGAATCTACTGTGGAGTAGAATGAATATAATAGTTTGAAAGTAAAATTAAAAGCATTGCCAATAGTATAATAAGTTAGAATAATGGGAAAATATTATCTGGGAGTCGACTTAGGATCGACAACATCAAAGGCGGTTATCATTAATGATCAGGATGAAATTGTCGGTCGCGGAATCACGAATACACGAGCCAACTATTCGGTTGCTGCTGATATTGCCAGAGACGAAGCGATTTATAATGCTCGTTTCTATTTATTGAAAAAAAGTCTGGGTTCAGAAATAAATGAAAAACCGGAGTATAAAAAATACTTGGCCGATCTGGAAAGTATTTTTCAGTATTTGCAATTTAAAGTGCGCTTAGATAAGCTGGGAGATGAATTACTAAAGACTTGCAAAACCTATTTTAGTGATACCGAGACTCAGGATTTAATGATCGATCAGCTTAGGAAAATTCGAAGATCTTTCAAACCCAAAATTAAACATGATTATATTTTTAATAACCTGGGATCAAAGAATCAATTTTTCCGGGATATTGTCTCTGAAAAGTATAATGAAGAAGTGACAAAATTAGATAGTTCATTATTTGAACCATTGATGACTGTTTGGGATAAAAGTATAACTCCCGCGGAGAATGAAGCTGTTAAATTTGATTTTAATGCGCTCATTCATTCTGCAATGGATATGTTGAAGGAAAAGTATGATAAACTTCAGGATGCACCTCAAAATATTCCTGTTAAAAATGATGTGGCATTCGATGCAGAAATGTCATTGTTAAAAGGGGATTTTAATGTGGTATCCGAATCGTTGAATGATCGTATAGATGAAGTGTCATCGGTGCAGTTTAATATTGAAAACATGACAGGAACGGGATATGGTCGTGCCTTACTTCCATTCCCTCAAGACTGTATTCGTTCAGAAATCTTATGCCATGCTTTTGGAGCTCATGCTGTATTTCCAAATACACGTACAGTGCTTGATATCGGAGGCCAGGATACAAAAGCAATTCAGGTTGATAAATACGGGCTGGTCACAAGTTTCCAGATGAATGACCGATGTGCTGCAGGATGTGGGCGCTATTTGGGATACATAGCAGATGAAATGAGTATTTCACTGAATGAACTTGGACCACTTGCGTTGAAAGCAGAAAAGGAAGTAACTATTTGTTCCACTTGTACGGTATTCGCCGGTGCAGAATTGCGCGAACTAACAAACCTAGGTGAAAAAAGGGAAGATATTTTGGGTGGATTGCACAAGGCTATTATTATGCGTGCCATGTCATTGATCGCTAGATCCGGTGGTGTGTTTAATGAGTTTACATTCACAGGTGGCGTAGCAAGAAATCAGGCGGTATTAAAATATCTCTCACAGTTAGTGATAGAAAATTACGGCAAAGATATTAAGATAAATATCCATCATGATTCCATATTTATGGGAGCACTTGGTGGTGCTTTATTTGCACGAAGAAATGCGAAGGTAGAATTACCGACAGAAAAAAAGCCTGTCATCTCTAATTGATTGTCCTGAAAAATATTTCTGCTAATTATTGGAATAAATATGTAAATGCCAATTACTAAAAAAAATGGCACGACATAAAAGGAAGGTACTTGTTTAAAGAAGATACAGTTTAATAAAAAATAAAGGAATGGCAATTCATACAATGGGTATTGATGTTGGGAGTAATTTCATAAAGATTATTTTGATGGAATACTCTGATGATCCTATTATTCTCGACAAACAAACAGAGAAGATCCGTAAAAGAAATCCAACCGAAGTCGCGGATGAAATGGTACAAACAATGTTGACTAAGCATAAATTAGATTATGATGATATTGTTTACCTGGCATCAACAGGGGAAGGAGATCTTGTAAAAAGAAAGCGCGGTCATTTTTATGGAATGACAACGCATGCAAGAGGGGCGAGTTTTCTTGTTCCGGGTGCACGAACTGTAGTGGATCTTGGAGCACTTTATGTGAGAGCAATTCGGGTAAACGAGCAGGCGAGAGTAGAAGACTATAAAATGACAGGACAATGTGCATCGGGATCGGGTCAGTTTTTAGAAAATATTTCTCGTTATCTTGGTTTGTCAATTGAAGAAGTAGGAGGTGTTTCACTTCAGTCCACTCAACCTGAAGTTTCTTCGGGAATCTGCGCTGTTCTTGCCGAGACAGACGTGATCAATATGGTTTCAAGAGGAATAACTACACCTGATATTATTAAAGGAATACATTTATCCATAGCAGCACGAATTATTAAATTACTCAGTTCCTTGAAGGCGGAATCACCAATTGTCCTCACCGGAGGAATGTCTCTTAATATAGGAATGATTGATGCTCTGGATGAAATCCTAAAAGAGGGAACAAAACCATTTGTTATTAAGACTCATCCTGACGCGATATATGCAGGTGCGATAGGAGCTGCATTATGGGGCGGATATCGCCATTATAAATTATTAGAACGCCAGAGTACAGTAATGTAATCTTATTTCAATGCAATTATCAGAATCACCAATTAAAAGCGGACCTATCCTTCGTAACATAAGTGAAATGTTACAGAGAAATTTTATGCGATTTCCAGAGCAAGTTGTATTGTATGAAAAGAGAAACGGGAAATATGAAGGATATACCTGGTCTGAGTTGTATGAAAACATACACAATATAGCTTTCAATCTTAGAAAGAATGGTTTTACCACCGGAGATAAGATGGTAATATTTTCTGCTAATCGATTAGAAATGCTTGAACTTGAACTAGCGGTGATGGCAAGCGGCGGTATATGCATTCCAATATTCGCCTATTTTCATCAGGAGACTGCTGAGTTGCTCATCAATCATTCGGATGCCAAATTCCTCGCTGTTGAAGGGGAGTTGCAATTGAGCCGACTGGCTAATATTCCAAAGATAGAACAGATCTATATTTTTGATAAAGATGAAAATAATCTGTCGTTTGACTGTCATGCGTATTCAGATCTGCTTATACCCTGTGATATTGGATTCAAATTAAACGAATCGGCTTCACCTGATGAAGTTTGTTTGAACATGTACACATCAGGAACGATGGGAATTCCTAAGTGTGTTCAATTAAGCCATAAGAATATTCTTTCGCAGCAAGCAGCACTTACCAATATATGGAATTTAGATTCAAACGATCGTTTCCTTTCTTACCTACCATGGCATCACAGTTTTGGAGGAATCTTTGAACTGTTTTCAGCTATATATAACGGCGCAACAATTTTTCTTGAACCCGGGAAGGGTAAAGACCCGGAGATTATTATGCAAAATTGGAAAGATGTACGTCCTACCGTTTTCTTTAGTGTTCCTAAAGTATACCAATCGCTCGTTGAATTAACGAAACGTGATAAGGAAGCCGAGGAATTATTTTTTCATTCTCAGCTTAAGTTTATTTTTACTGCTGCTGCACCTTTGCCACGTCAACTTTCCGATGAATTTGAAAAACGAAATATTCCTGTCATTGAAGGGTGGGGCCTTACAGAAACTTCTCCTTGTTGTACATTAACAGATCCTCACATCAAACGCCAGCAAGGAGTGGTTGGTAAGCCTTTGCCCGGAGTTAGTATCCGTCTTGCTGATGATAACGAAATACAGGTGAAAGGCCCCAATGTGATGAAGGGATATTATAAAAATGATTTGGCAAACGACGGAATATTTACTGAAGATGGTTGGTTTTGTACAGGAGATGTTGGAGAGATCACGGAGAGCGGATTAAAGCTCGTAAGTAGAAAGGACAGGATATTTAAATTGTCTAATGGCGAAAAAGTAATTCCTACCGATTTGGAAAAACTGATAGAAGGTAAATGCCACTATATCTCTTTTGCAATGGTTGTTGGTAGTGGACAAGAGTATCCTGTTGCATTACTTTTCCCGAATAAAAAGCTTCTTGAAAAACCCGATTATCTCGTTGCTCCTGAGGATGGCTGTTTTTGTCCAAGGAATTTATCTGAATTGAAAAAATGTCTTCACGGATGTTTGCACGACGCTAATTGTGGGATCGGTCAGAAGTTTGCGAGAATAAAAGCTGCAATGCTCATTGATGATGAACTGTCTTTAGAAAATGGGACGCTGACATCTTCTATGAAAGCTGCTTCAGCAGGAATACTAAATGTCTACAAGGCTAATTTGGAATTCATGTATGATGATGATGCTATGCAGTATGAGGATGTTTATCTAATTCGGCTTGATCATAAGATGGAGCAGCCGGCCAGGAAAATAAGTAATTGAAATATGTACGAGCTACAATCTGTTCAGGAATTAAAGAGAGTGATGAAAAATTATTTTCAATCACTTGAAAGTCGTACCTCTAAAATTGCATGGTGCACGAGCGTAGGCCCTGCAGAGTTATTACGTTCATTTGGATTTGAAGTTTATTTTCCGGAAAACCATGGGGCCTTACTTGGCGCTACCCGGCAGGCAATGCAATATATTCCTGAAGCAATTAAATGCGGTTATTCCGGTCATGTTTGTTCTTATACCACATCGGATATAGGTTCATTTCTAAAAAATGAAACTCCTCTGACTAAGCATTATGGATTAAGCAGCATACCTGAACCTGATTTGATCGTTTATAATACAAATCAATGCAGAGAAGTGGAAGACTGGTTTACTTTTTTTGCAGATACTTTTAAATGTCCGATTGTAGGTATTCATCCGCCCAGATACCTTGATGAGGTGGGTCTTGATGAGGTGAATCTTGTTGCAAAGCAATTTCAAAAGATGATTCCAATCTGTGAATCGGTTTCCGGACAGAAATTTGACCTCGAGAAATTTAAGGAAGTTGTCAAACTCAGTAAGGAGGCAACTTTATTGTGGCAGAAATCGCTGAGAACATCTACGGCAGTGCATGCCCCATTAAGTTTTTTTGATGCCAGTATTCACATGGGTCCGATTGTAGTGTTAAGAGGAACTGAAATTGCTAAAAAATACTATGAGACTTTATTGAAGGAACTTGAGAATAACGTGAGAACGAATACCGGATTTATCGAACAACCTAAAGCAAGAATATTCTGGGAGGGCATGCCTATATGGGGAAAACTCAGGATGTTGAGTGATTTATTTTCATCCAATAATGCCGCCGTCGTTGCTTCAACGTATTGTAGTAGTTGGGTTTTCGATCAGTTCGATGAAAACGATCCATGGATTTCTACTGCAAGAGCTTATACAGAAATATTTATTAATCGGAGCGAAAAGGCAAAAATGAAAATTCTGTCTGATTGGTTTGTAGAATATAAAATCGATGGAATAGTTTATCATGATTCGAAAACATGCTTTAATAATTCCAATGCTAAGTTTGGGATGCCTCAACGCTTAAAAGAACAAACAGGAATACCGGCCTTGATCATTGAAGGTGATTTGTGTGATTTACGATTTTTCAGTGAAGGACAGAGTATCACAAAAATAGAGACGTTCCTAGAGCAGCTGGAGGAAATCAAAATGATCAACTAAAGGTTTTGCTGTGAGAATAATTTAACATGAAGAAAGCGGATAAAATAAAAGTGGGAGTCATCGGTTTAGGACCGGTTGGAATGATTTTGGCCCTGAAGTTGAAGGAAGCTGGATGCAAGGTAGCTGTGTGCGAAAAAAATGCGGCCAAAGCTGAGAAAATAAGCAATGATGGAGTTTCGCTTGAAAATGTTATTAATGCATCAGTAAAATTCGATAAGGTTTGTCAAACGATTTCAGAATTACAAGATTGGGATTGTGATTATCTTTTTTTCTCCGTAAAGTCTCATCAGACTCCAGAAGCAGTAAGAGAAGCGGAATTACTGAAAACAGAAAAATTGACTGTCGTATCAGCGCAGAATGGAATAGATATTGAGAACCTGCTTGCAGCAGGATTTGGTGAAGATAAAACTTTACGACTCGTTATTAATTTTGCCGGTAACCCAATTAGCCCAACAACTACACGGGTAAATTTTTTCAATCCTCCAAATTATATTGGATCAATAAATGATTCCCGTCTCAACAATGCAAATGAGATCGCGCAATTGCTAAGTTCGGTATCTCTTGATACGATAGCTGTAAGTTCATTTGAAATCGTTAAGAGAAGTTGGGAAAAAACCATTTTAAATTCTTCTCTCAGCGCACTTTGTGGTGTAGGCAGACTTACGATGGCTGAAGCAATGAACGATCCCGATACCATAGAGTTGATCGAACAGATCATCAATGAAGCAGTTGAAGTTGCTGCCAAAGAGAAAATATACTTTCCGGATGATTTTGTCCGCTATTGTATGCGTTATCTTAAAAAAGGAGGCGATCATTTTCCATCACTTGCTATGGATCTGATCAATAATAATCAAACTGAGATTGACTATTTTAATGGAAAGATTGTTGAGTATGGTAAGAAGCATTATGTAAGAACCTCATTGAATCTCTCTTTTACCAATATGGTAAAAGCCATGACCAATAAAAATATTCTTTCGAGAGTCCCGGGTCCGGCCGGTGATGTCAATAAGAAAATACTTGACAAGGGTTTGATAGACAAACAAGCTCCCAGGAATAAATTTAAAGAAGGAAATTATTTTTTGGGAATAGATCTTGGTTCTGCTTACACTAAATTATCGGTAATTGATGCAGAAGCCAATTATGTGTTTGGTTATACTCTTCCAACGCTGAGCAATGATAATCAAGCACTAAAAAATGTAATGAGTTCTATTACTTCTAATTTTAATATCAAGCATAGTTGTGCAACAGGCTATGGACGAAAGCATTTTTCAGAAGCTGATATTGTTAAAACTGAGATTAATTGTGCTGCTGCAGGAGTTTCACATTTTGCTCCGGGAGAAAAAAATATCCTCGATATAGGTGGAGAGGATATTAAAATTATTCACTGTGATGCCGAGGATAATGTTGTAAATTTTTATATGAATGATAAATGTGCAGCAGGAACCGGTGCTTTTATATCTGAAATCGCAGAACGGGCTCACATTAACATTTCTGATATGAGTAATCAGGCATCACTTTCCAATTTTGATAAAGAACTTAACAGTTTTTGTACTGTATTCGCAAAAACTGAAATCATGAATTGGATTTTCGATGGGAAAAGTATTCCTGATATATCAAGAGGGATTTACATTTCCATTGCTAATAAAGTAGCTAAGATGAGACTGAATCCTCAAATGCCCATATTTTTAATAGGAGGTGTGATCGCCCATCATCCATTTTTAAAAAATTTACTTAAGGAAAAATTCAATAAAGAAATGTTAGTTGGAAAGTATCCTCAACATATGGCATCATTCGGAGCTGCAATTATTGCCAAGAACACATATCTACGTACTAACGAAAAGTCGGGACAAACTTATAAGACCGTTATAATAAAATGAAGGGATACCACGATAAGCAAAAAGGGATTGGAATTATTTACGAGGATATTTTTCTGGTGAATGGTGCGCGTACAGCATTTGCAAAACTTTGCGGATCCTTAGCGAATGTATCGCCAACCGATTTAGGGATTTTCGCCAGCCGGGCTGCTATCACTAAATCTGATATATATGCAGCTGATGTAGATCAGGTTATCATGTCGAACATTGGTCAAAGTTCGTTTGATTGTTATTTTTTACCCAGACATATCGGCTTGTATTCATCTGTTCCAATAAACGTTCCGGCACTTATGGTTCAGCGGATTTGTGGTTCCGGTTTTGAAACAATATCGGCTGCAGCTGATCAAATTGCGCTGGGAAAAGCAACGGTCGTACTAAGTGGTGGAACGGAGAATATGTCATTGGCTCCAACGCTTTGTTATGGGAATCGAATGGGATATCCGCTAGGCAAGGTTGAATTTCGAGATTTTTTATGGGAAGCATTAAATGATACAGCTGCAGTTCCTATGGGGGTAACTGCTGAAAACATCGCCGAAAAGTATAAAGTTTCCAGAAGCGATGCAGATATTTTCGCAAAGCTTTCTGTTGACAGAGCTATTGCAGCCACCCAAAGCAATTACTTTGCAGACGAAGTTGTCCCGATTAATTCAGTTGTGTTTGACAATAATGGGCTGAAGCCTAGAATTGTTCGTCTTCCCAAGCATATAAATAATTTTATAACAGATGAAAATATTCGCCCTAGTTCAATTGATGCTTTGGCTACACTACCATCTGTTTTTCTAAAGAATGGCGTGCAAACCGCAGCTAATTCAAGCGGAATTGTTGATGGGGCAGCCTCTGTAATTGTTGCATCGGGAAATTTTGTGCGTGAGAAGAAGATCAGAGCAATGACAAAAGTTGTTGCATCAACAACCTGTGCCGTGGACCCCTATTTTATGGGTTTGGGTCCTGTCCCGGCAATCAGACTATTATTGGAAATGACGGGCCTGAAGATAGAAGATATTGGATTGTTTGAAATTAACGAAGCCTTCTCAGCTCAGTTTATTGGTTGTGAACGTGAGCTTGGCTTAAATAGAGATATATGTAATGTAAATGGCGGCGCAATTGCACTTGGTCATCCACTGGCAGCTAGTGGAATTCGCTTGTCACTTACCCTTTCGAGAGAGATGAATATAAGAAAAGTGAAGTATGGAATTGCATCAGCTTGTATAGGTGGCGGACAAGGAAATGCCATTTTGTTTGAGAATATTAATATTTAAAGATGATGGGTGATAATAAATTATATCAGTGGCAGATGACAGGAAAGGATGAAGAATTCAGCCTTTGTGAAATAGATTATCCGGCACTCAAGAATGATGAAGTTCTTGTAAAAATTGCCGGTTGTGGTGTTTGTCATACGGATTTAAGTTTCTGGCATTATGGTGTTCAAACAAAACACCCTTTACCATTAACACTGGGTCATGAGATAAGCGGAGTAGTTGTTGAGGGCCCTTCTGAATGGCTCCACAAAAATGTTATCATACCGGCAGTGCTTCCATGTGGAGAGTGTGATCTTTGTTTGAATGAACGCAGTAATATCTGCCGAAATCAAAAGATGCCCGGGAATGATTTTCATGGAGGCTTTGCTTCCCATATTAAAGTTCCCGGTAGGTTTTTATGCCAGGTGAGTGAAGATATACTGAAACGATTCCCACTGGAACATTTGGCTGTTATTGCCGATGCTATTTCAACACCTTATCAGGTGGTTAAAAAATCAGAATTGAAGAAAAATGATGTAGCTATCGTTATCGGAGTAGGTGGTGTAGGAATTTACGGTGCATTGGTTGCTAAGATTTTTGGTGCGAAAGTTATTGCTTTGGATATAAGTGATGAAAAACTAGCGGTAGCATCGGAAAATGGTATTGATGCTACTTTGAATATTAAAGATCTTGATCCAAAGAGTATCAAAGAAAAAGTAAAAAATCTTGTAAAAGAATTTAAAGCCCCGAATACCGCTTGGAAAATATTTGAATTTAGTGGGACAAAAGCAGGGCAAGAACTTGCATTTAGTTTAATGACTTATGCCTCTACTATTTCTATTGTTGGATTTACGATGGATAAGGTTGAAGTCCGCCTCAGTAACCTTATGGCCTTCGATGCAAAATTAATTGGTACCTGGGGCTGCCGTGCAGAGTTGTATCCTGAAGTACTTGAGCTGATTTCAAGTGGTAAGCTTAATGTTTCTTCATTTGTCGAACTATTCCCTATGTCGGAAATAAATAAAGTGTTTCAAGGAACACTTCAAAAGAAATATATTAGACGTACTGTCTTAGTTCCTGATTTTAACTAAAAAAAATATTATGAATTTGAAAGATCACAATCTGGTAAAACACAAGTTCACAGAAATTCTGTTTGAAAAAAAGCCATGTTTAGACGAAGAAGGTAAAAACATTAGTGGCCTATATACTTCATGGATAACAATAAATAATCCTAAGCAGTATAATTCCTATACAACTACGGCAGTAAAAGAAATAATACTTGCATTTGCTGAAGCCTCCAATGACCGCAGTATTGTCGCTGTAATATTTACAGGAGCAGATGATAAAGCATTTTGTACCGGAGGAAATACGAAGGAATATGCAGAATATTATGCAGGTAACCCGCAGGAATATTCTCAGTATATGCGATTGTTTAATGATATGGTCTCAGCAATTCTGAAATGCGATAAACCTGTTATCTGCCGGGTAAATGGAATGCGCATTGGTGGCGGGCAAGAAATTGGAATGGCGTGCGACTTTACAATAGCTTCCGATTTGGCAAGGTTTGGACAAGCTGGACCAAAGCATGGAAGTGCGGCTGTAGGTGGAGCTACCGATTTTCTTCATCTATACGTAGGAATTGAAAGGGCAATGAGTTCACTTACTCTCTGCGAACCATGGACAGCACATCAGGCTTTAGCTGCCGGGCTTATCACTGATATTTCTCCGGTCTTAAATGTGAATGGAAATTTTATTCCAAATCCTCTTGTTGTTATTGATAAATATGCTGATGAATATGGAAGGATAATATTTGGCTCTTCTAAAAGTGGAGCAGAATTATCAGCGGCTAAAGAATTATTGACAAAAGGAACAATTGATTTTTCATTATTAGATCAGTCACTGAATAAATTTGTGTTAAAATTATTATACACATTTCCGGGATGTATGTCCAAAACTTTAACTGAAGTCAGGAAGAAAAAACTGGAGCATTGGGATGCCAATAAAGAAAGTAACAGAGAATGGCTTGCACTTAATATGATGACCGAGGCAAAGGCAGGGTTCAAAGCATTTAATGAAGGACCAAAAAACAATAGGGAAATTAATTTTATCAAACTGAGACAACTACTGGCAGAAGGTAAAGAATGGAATGATGAAATGCATAAAGCAATATCACCCCAGTATAAAACAGAGCAGATTTCAGCATGAAGAAGTTAAAAGTAAATTTTACGCACGATGAATCTGTAGTACAGGTTATACTCGATGATGGAAAAGGAAATGTTCTTGATTCAAATATGATTGAAGAATTAACTGATATCATGCGCACCATCAAAGATATGCCGGCTGTTAAGTTGGTGACTTTTGAAGGTGCAGGAAAACATTTTTCTTTTGGAGCAAGCATTGAAGAACATCAAAAAGAATATGCAGCTACAATGCTTCATTCTTTTCACCAGCTGTTCTATCTTTTTGTGGAGTCAGGAATTCCGGCACTGGCTAAAGTATCAGGGCAGTGTTTGGGAGGAGGGATGGAGCTGGCACTTATTTGTAATTTTATTTTTGCGGATAAAACGGCAAGATTTGGTCAGCCGGAAATTATTCTTGGAGTCATACCACCACCGGCTTCAATTATTTTACCTGAGAAAATTGGATATGCCCGTGCAGAAGAACTTCTGATTACCGGAAGAACATTTACTGCCGATGAAGCTAAAAATTACGGGCTTATAATTGATGTATTTGACGACAAGGATACCATGAACAGCTTGACTGAGGCATGGATTCAACAGCATATTTTACCTAAAAGTGCTTCCTCATTAAGGTATTCGGTGAAAGCTGCACGAATTAAGTTTAACCATGTCTTATCAAACTTTTTGCCGGCATTGGAAGAGACCTATTTAAAAAAATTAATGAATACCAAAGATGCTAATGAAGGTATTCAATCTTTTATTGAAAAAAGAAAACCCGTCTGGGAAAACTGTTAAAAAAAGAATAATGAAAACTGTTAATACAATTGGTATTGTGGGTGCAGGAACTATGGGTTCCGCATTAGCTCAAAAATTTGCTCAGGAAAAGTTTAATGTGATTTTAGCCGAAAGGGATATTGAATTTCTGGCAAAAGCTAAAAAAAGAATTGTTACAGACCTGAAAGACGCTGTTGAGAAATCTGTATTTAGCAGAGAGCAAACTGATAAGGTTATGAATTCCATTAAATGTACTGTTGATCTAAAGGACCTTTCTGCATGTGATATGATCATAGAAGCCGTGAATGAGGATTTCAAGGTGAAAGCTGATTTGTTTGAAAAGCTCAGTGCAATCGTTGACAAGAGCACTATTTTATGTACCAATACGTCCTCTTTTTCTGTGTCAGAGCTCGCAAAGCATGTTTCGCATCCGGAACGATTTGTTGGCGTTCATTATTTCTATCACGCAGCTAAAAACAGGTTGGTAGAACTTGCACCCGGACTGAAAACAAAAGATGAGACAATGAGTATTGTTAAATCAGTTGCTAATCGTTCGGGTAAAGATGCTATTGTGTGCAAAGATTCTTATGGATTTGTGGTGAATAGATTCTTTGTTCCATGGTTGAATGAAGCAATTCGATTGCTTGAAGAAGACATCGCTAATATTCCGACAATTGAAGATGTGTGTATGAAGTCCTTCGGAATAGGAATGGGGCCTTTTGAATTAATGAATTCTACAGGTGTTGCAGTGACATATCATGCTGAAAAAACGTTAGCAGTATTCGGACCATTTTATCAAGTGGCAAAAAGACTCAAGGAACAGATCGATACCGGAAAAGACTGGAATCTTGAAGGAGAGATTTCTACGGACGAGGAAGTCCGAAAAATAATCAGAGATCGACTTTTTGGAGCAGTGTTCTTTGTGTGTCTTCAATTACTGGATGAAAAAGTTTGTAATGCCGCTGAAATTAATCGTGGTGCTAGAATTGGTTTGCGATGGAAAGTTGGCCCTATTGAATGGATGCAAATATTGGGTGAAGAAGAGGTCACTGGAATCGTTAAGCAGACTGTGAACAGATACAAGGAGAAAATGCCGGTTTCTTTGAGCTCACAAAATTGGAGTATGAATTATATTGAATTGACTAAAATAAATGCTAATGCAATTATTAAAATCAATCGTCCGGAAGATCTAAATGTTCTTAGTGAGGAATTATTGTACCAGTTGGATAATAAGTTTACGAAAGCATTGAAGGATCCGGAAATAACGCAAATATTCATAACAGGTTCAGGAAAGGCATTTGTTGCCGGGGCAGACATTAAATTTTTTGTAAAAAATATTAAAGCCGGAAAACTGGATGATGTTTTAAAATTTACTGCCTATGGCCAGAAAATATTTGAGAAAATAGACAAGTCTTCAAAACCTGTAGTTACGGTACTGAATGGATTAACGCTTGGAGGTGGATTGGAGTTCGCGCTTTGTGCCGATTATATCTATGCCTTGCCTGGAGTTAAAATGTCTTTCCCCGAAACTGGAATTGGAATTTATCCGGGATTAGGCGGAACACAACGCTGTGCTCAGCGAATAGGAAAACCATTAAGTAAATATTTAATTTTAACAGGGAAGACACTTAGTGCTAAAGATGCTCTTGATATTGGAT
>Ga0138256_10003880_pt1 | contig 15863 bp, 12 predicted proteins | sample KNB2016incub_MG_FD_105486 | JGI IMG/M metagenome (GOLD analysis project Ga0138256, IMG submission 105486) | Active sludge microbial communities from wastewater in Klosterneuburg, Austria - KNB2014incub_MG | ecosystem: Engineered > WWTP > Activated sludge > Unclassified | place: Austria... | reverse complement strand
CAGCGCTTATCGGGGGATTTAAATCAGGTAGGTATAATTAATTGCGCTTTGATAATGTAAAAATGAGCCTGATTTAGCGCAGCGAACTATACAAAGCACCTAAAACATATTAAATTTTATCTAATATAGATAATAGCAGAAAGGTTAATCAATAGTACTTCATATTGATTTTTCCTTGTATTTTGGCCTGCATACCGGAATACCATGAAGTTTCTGAATGTAATTATTGTTCTACTGGTTACTGTTTCCTTACAGGCACAGGTCATACCGCTGACACCGGATGCGCAGGCCTATCGTGAAATAGACCGTCTGGCGCTGCGTCTGGGGTTTAAAAGCACCTCTTTACATACCAGTCACAAATACTACTGCCGGGAAGATATTCTGGCACTGTTGCATGAAGCCCGACATCGGAATATCCCGATCGATACCTTTGCCTTTCGATATCTCATCGACGATCTCGATGAAAGCCACGGAACATTGGCCACCCATTTTATTGATAAGTCCCGGTCGAATGTGGAAAACTCTTCCCCTTCATTACAGCAAATAAATGAGCTGCCTGATTCTGCAAATGTCTTTCTGCCACAGCAAAATAAAAAGCCTCTATTTGGCTTCTTATACCGGACACCCGGCAGTATGATTGCGGTCGATGCACCTATGTTTTATTTGCGCGCAGAACCGGTAATTCATTTTGGCTATGGTCGCTCTAATAGTGACCAATCGTCCACTGTTTTTTCAAACACCAGAGGTATCGATCTTCGCGGTGGTATAGAGGATAAAGTATTTTTCCAATCCCGGATCGAAGAGTCACAGATGGGTTTCCCTGACTATGTCGATACGTATATTAATTCACACAGGGCAATCCCGGGTGCCGGACTATACAAGACCTACAAAAGTTCAGTAAGCAGTCTCAGTGGTTATGATTTTCTCAATGCACAGGGCCTCATTGGTTTTCACATCCTCAAACCCATTACACTACAGTTTGGTCATGGGCGCAATTTCATTGGTGATGGCATCCGGTCATTGTTTCTCTCTGACTTCAGCGCGAATTATCTGTACCTTAAGCTCAATACAAAGATATGGATATTCGACTATCAGAATCTCTGGTGCCAGCTCCAGAGTACCAGTCATGTCAATGGCGATACATTAATACCTAAAAAGTATCTGGCAATGCATCACCTGAGCCTGAACCTGACTTCCTGGCTGAATATAGGTCTCTTCGAATCAGTAATCTTCAGTCGGGAGAATCAATTCGAGTTTCAGTATCTGAATCCGGTGATCTTTTACCGCTCTGTCGAACACCTACTCGGCAGTCCGGACAATGCCAGTCTGGGTATTGATTTTAAAGCGGATATTGCCCATACCGCACAGATCTATGGCCAATGGTTTCTGGATGAATTGAAAATCAAGGATTTAATTAAAAATACGGGTTGGTGGGGCAACAAGAATGGTTTTCAGTTGGGCTTTAAATACTTTGATGTCGCCGGAATCGATCATCTGGACCTACAGTGCGAGATCAATCGGGTCCGCCCATATACCTACACGCACAACACACTGGAGACAAATTATAGCCATTATGGTCAAGCCCTTGCTGACCCACTGGAAGCCAACTTCACTGAATATCTGGCCAGAGTGAGTTGGAGGCCACTGTCCCGTTTATTTGTTTCTTCACAGTTTATGTTTGCCCGCAAAGGCGAAAATCTCAGCGATACAATGAACTATGGCGGCAATATTTTCCTGCCTTATCAGTCCCGCACCGGCGATTATGGGGTCAGACAACTTCAGGGGATTCTGAGTCAGCGGACAATGCTGGGGATCAATGTTTCGTATATGTGGTATCACAACATGTATGTGGATCTGTCATTGCTGTTGCGCAATTATAGTACAAAGGAAAATGTTATCCCTGCCCGGAATGAGCGGATATTCAGTCTGGGGCTCAGAATTAATTTTGACAGGCCTAACTTGTTTCTTTAGTACACCTTATACTATTTTTTATTCCATTCAAAATACATTAGCTCTTCTGTGCCATCGGGAAGTGTGATCATTTTTTCAAAAACAAGACCCAGTTTCTCAAGGATCCGGACTGAGGGTTTATTTTCCGGAATGGTAATCCCAGATATCGCACAGAGTCCTTTCACAGCGATAGCCCAATTCATCAATGCCTGTGCCGCTTCGAACGCATATCCATGGCCTTCAAATTCGGGGAGCAAGGCATAGCCTATATCCACTATCTCCAGTCCGGGCCTGTGATAGAGTCCACAGACTCCTATCTCTTCACCGCTTGCGCTCAGGCTGATTACATTATTACCATAGCCATATTTCTCATATTGTGGCAACATCTTTGTCCGGATGGTTTCTTCCGCATCGATTATCGTGTGGATGTTTCGATCTCCAATATTTTTTATCCACTTTGGCATATTATAAATGCGTAATAAAAAGGCTGCATCTGACAGTTCTACTTGCCGGATACTCAGTCTTTCTGATCGTATGATTGGTTTTTCTTCCATTCGTTAATTTTTTCGTTCCCAATAGTTTTGACTATCAATCTCGTCCAGTATTGCTAAATAAGTCTGATATCTGTATGGACTGACCGTGCCCGCTTCCACTGCAGCAATGACTTCACATCCGGGTTCTGAAGTATGGGTACAGGAGCCTCCAAACCTGCATTGTCCGGATAATGTGAAAAACTCCCTGAAGTTGTGTGCTACATCCATCTTCTCCAGATTATTATAGGAGAGGGTTTTAATTCCCGGTGTATCAATAATATATCCCTGTGCATCGATGGCAAACATTTGTGCAAATGTAGTGGTGTGTGTACCTTTTCCCGTGTGACTGGAAATATCACCCGTCCGCAGATCCAGATGTGGAAACAATGCAGAGATTAATGTCGATTTTCCTACACCGGATTGGCCGCCGATGAGTGTAATCTTCCCTGAAAGTAATGCTGATATTTCTGTCATTCCATTGCCTTTCTCGGCAGAAACAGCCATGACCGGATATCCTATATCTGTATAAATCTCTTCGAAATATTGATATTTCTCCCAGGCTTCATCATCATAGATATCCACCTTATTAAATACAATAATTGCAGGAATATCCTGTGGTTCTGTCATCAACAAATACCTGTCAATAAATCCCGGTTTTAATTCCGGACTTTTTGCCGTCACCAGGACAATGGCCTGATCTATATTTGCTGCGATCAGATGCATCTGATGTTTCTGCCGCGGGCTTTGTCTTACTACATAATTTTTTCTATCCAATACTTCGGTGATGATGGCTTGATCCGATGTGCCTGGTTCAGGTTCTATCAGAACCCTGTCACCTACTCCAACCGGATTGGTAAAGGTCTTGTCTGCCAATCTGAGTTTACCGACTATCCGGCTGCGATACAGTCTGTCATCACAGTGCACTTCATACCAACTGCCTGTAGATTTTATTACTATACCTTCCAAAATGTCAGGCGATAGTCGGTTGAACCTGATGAATGGCCGCAGCAATGTCTCTAACCAGCAATGGATCCGTCTCCAGGATGTTACCCACGACGATCAGATCGGCTCCGGCCCGGGCCAATTTAGCTGCCTGATCTGCTGTACGAATTCCTCCACCGGTGAGTATCGGGATATTGGTATATTTTCTAACTTCAGATACCATTTGCTCTGTGATGCACCGCTGTGCGCCACTTCCTGCATCCATGAATATGAGCTTCATGCCCAGCATTTCACCAGCCATTGCTGTACAGGCTGCGATGTCGGGTTTATCTGCCGGTATAGGTAATGTATTACTGATATAACTGACTGTCGTCGGGCGACCACCATCTATCAACATATATCCGGTGGACAGAATCTCCAGGCCACTCTTCTTTAGATTGGGCGCAGCTATGACGTGATTACCGATGAGTAATTCAGGATTGCGGCCGGATATCAAGGAAAGTAACAGAATAGCATCGGCTTCACTACTGATCTGATGAATGCTTCCCGGAAACAAGATCACCGGTGTATTGCACATCGATTTGATCGCTAGAATACATTCTTCCAGTTGATTACTGACCAAAAGGCTCCCGCCAATAAAGAAAAAATCAACCTTTGCTTCCAGTGCATTAATAATCATCTGCTTCGAAGCTGCCGGGTCAAACTTATCCGGATCGATTAATACAGCAAATAACTTACGGTGCTCCGCCCGGGCACTTACAATCTTATCATATATTTGTGTCTGACTCAAAGGAATTTTAATAATTTCTCCAAAAATAATAACTTTTAATCAGGAAAAGAACCCGCCATTGAACGATTAATTAAATCTATATGTCCCGTGATGATGAATTCATAATTAATTCTCCGCAGAATAAATTATTCAAAGAGCTGAAGAAAATGAGTACCAGCAATCATTTCCGTCGAAAATGTGGTCTGTTTCTGGTCGAAGGTTTGAAAGAAAATACCCTGGCTATGAACGCCGGTTTTATTCCTGAAAAATTATTCCGCAGCGCGGGTAAATCAATAAATATCGATTCAAAGCACAAATGTGACCTGATTACACTTAATGATACACTCTTTGATGAACTTACATACAGGCCTCAAAGTGTTTTACTTGGCCTGTACAAAGAGAAAGAACTAAAGCTCGATGAAATTCAATTGGCTGGGCCGGCACTAATCATTATCGCAGAGGCTATCGAAAAGCCGGGCAATCTCGGTGCTATCCTGCGTACCGCTGATGCAGTAAGGGCAGATGCACTTATTGTGGCTGATCCGCGTACGGATTTTTTCAACCCGAATGTCATTCGCAGTTCAGTGGGTACACTTTTTACCGTACCAACAGTGAGCTCCTCGAAAGAAGCTATCCTGGATTGGTGCAGACAAAATAAACTAAAGGTCTATGCTGCTGCGTTGGAAGAGGCTGTGGAATATACTTCAGTGGATATGAGATCTTCCTGTGCGCTCGTTTTTGGCACTGAAGATAATGGCCTGAGTACATTTTGGCTGGAAAATGTCGATAACGTCATCAGGATTCCGATGTTGGGTGTCAATGATTCGTTGAATGTATCCAACAGTGTCGCTGTCATCGCTTATGAGGCAATACGACAGCGACGCTGATCAGACATATACTACGGTATTGGTCTTATTGAATCACTACTCGTCTGACGCTGGTCTTATTCTGAGAGCTTACCCTGAGAATATACACGCCTTTGGGTACTTCCTGTAAATTCAATGTGATCAATGATCCGTCGAAGTGCTTATTCAGGATTTGATTTCCGGCCAGATCATCCATCTCTACTCTGATATCCCGGCTGTAATCCACCACCAGATTCAATCTGCCGCTGGTTGGATTGGGATATACGGTAAGGTTAGTCAATTCAGTCTTATGGGTACTATTCGTAGGAACACATTCTATCTCTGCACGCCATCCTTTACCCGGGTTTTCACCATCTGCCTGGAAGATAAAGGTAAGTGCGCCCTGCGGATTGCTTGATGTGGTCACGGGTGGCCTGTTCGTGCCACAATAAACACCCAATGATGGGGCGAATTCATCGCCATTCAGTATCTCCAGATTGTCTTTCACACAACCAATCGAACTCTCTAATGAGAATTCGCTGAATTTGATTTTCAGTTGCGAATTAGGTTCTGCTGGATATAGGGTCTGGATGTACAATGAATTATTCGCATAATAGCCTTCACCGCCCGGGTCGAGATATACATATCCACAGTCAGTGATCTGCTGCTCATCACTCATATTAATCAGCTTACCTGTGGTGAAGCCTCGTTCAAATTTCTGCGTATTGATAGAATCTACGATCGTAAACTCCAGAGTAAATGGTTGGAATGCAGCCATCTCTGCTGCGATCTTTACTCTGACCGGGATATCTATACTGTCTTTTCCAGCCACTGTCGGAAGAACAAACTTATTGTCCAGTACCTGAATGTACTGTCCGTTACTTCCTTTTGGGCGAATATTTACCCATACAGAATCCGAAGGAGCAGTAGCGAGATTTGCGATTCTGATATTCACATTAAACTGCTCTCCACCGGTGAGGAATCCATCCTGGTTATCATCATTGTCCCATCCCAGATATGTTGTCCGCACATAGGGAGCATAATCTCCCAGCCCCAGAATATAGGTCATCACAGGATTTGTTCGCGAAATATTCCAGATATATAATTGACTGGGTTTTTTGTAAAAATTAGAACTGGGTGTAGTAAAGGGCATAAACTGATCGACATAATTCTCTCTGAAACAAGCATGGCTGTGATCTTCGATATTATTATTGGCATGAACCAGATAAATCTCATGATCAAATGTCTGATTGTCTCCCAGTTCATTGACATGCCAGATAGTAAGGCCATCATCAGGCAGTGATTTTTTCCTGCCCAATTTTTGATTTGACTGGAAAACATAATATTCCGTTGGCGCATTCTTATTTCTGTACATATAGACCGTGTTTGAACCGGCTGTATCATGCACCAGACCTTTGTAGTCAGTCATGTCAATTAATTTTCCCCAACCCACTCTGGCAGTGAAATACGGATTCGGTGGTACAGGATTATTGGCGGGTCCACCTGAACACATGAGATCAAAATTGCCGATACCATCAGGTCCGTGCTCGCTGTCATATTTATAGGTATCCGGCCATCTCCCTATCATGTGGCCATTCTCATGACAGACTGTTCCGATAGTCAGTGGTCCATTAGCCGGTGAGGTATTATAAGGGCCGGAGCTTACTCCATCTGCTGTAAAGTTACCATAGTAACCGGCATGAAACCACAGACCTTTAGCCCATTGGTCAGGATTGCCTGTGTACATGACATTGATAGCTTTTATCGTTTTATTATTTCCCTTACCTTCTGTGGTTAGGGTAGAAAAATCAAAACCAATTGAATCAATCCATCTCAGTGCTTCACCCAATAATTGTTGAGCACCTACTGCATAGTCCAACGAGTCGTCATAATGAAAAAAAGATTTTTTCGCATGATAATAGCCAAAAACTACATTAGTATAATCCAATAATCCACCGGAGATATCGCTGTAAAATTTACGGATAGAACCATTGTTGTTGTCTTTTGTAAAGTTGGCACCATTCATCATAGAGTCAATATCTGCCAGTGGCACGGTTGCCGGAAAGTCAGGGAAATCTATCAGAATAGTAATAGCTTTCACATGTCCCTGCAGTGTATCTATATCCTGTGGGCTACGCAACGAAACCGCTACATTTTCCATCAGTTTATCATAACCGGTGGCTTTGGTATTGCGGGCGATGACTTGCTCCCGGGCAGTAGTGCTGATATCCAGGTGCTTAGGCAGGTCGCTTATCTTTTTTAATGAATTCGGACGGGAGCTATGTCCGGTATAAACAATTGTCGTAGGAATCAATTGTGATTTATCTTTATTTACATCGGCATAATAAATCCAGCCATCCTGTGCTCTCATGAGTGTATATCCATCGAGGCTCTCACCACGCATATAAAATTCTGTGCCGAAGAGCTTGACTTCGACCTGCATTCCGTCGGGCTGTGTGAATGGTACGACCTCACCATTGTAGGGTCTGGCCATCAGTGAAGTCAGGAATAATAGAAAGATGTTGGTAAAAAATAATTTCATTGAATTTTAATTTTTATAAAAATACGTTTAAAAATGAGAGTCCAATCTTGTGCATTGAGCTGTGTTAATAGAATAAACCTGCCGCCAAAGATAAAATTATTTTACTGCTGTTCTACCTTCCTTCTGGAAAATCGGAGTGCTTTTAACATCCAGCGGGGTAGTCTTTTCTGTGGATCCCGTTTTTGGAGGTTCAGGTACCAGCCCAGTTTCTTAATTATTGGAATCTTATGCGTCTCCACAAATTCAATCAGTGCACCATCCGGATCCTCGATATAACTAAAATGACCTGCAGCTTCGCCCATATCAAAGGAGTTGGCGCTATCCACAGTGAAGGGATGTCCGTATTGTGTCGAGATGGCTCTCATTTCTTCCATACCCTGGATGTCAAAACACAGATGGATATAGCCCAGATCGCCCCAATACCGGTCGGCAAATATTTTTTCTCTCTTTTCGCCGGATGCCTTGACCAATTCTATCTCCGACGAACCCAGTAATCCCGAAAACGGACCTTGTCTGGGTGCACTGTGTGTTACTATCAGTCGTTCCAGTGACTCATCCCCACCCGGAATCGTCTTCAGATCAGGATCCGACAGATGTTTATCTGCTATTTCCTGATCATAACCCAGGATGGTCTTGTAAAACAACTTAGACCGCATCATATCCGATACACCGATCACTACTCCATACACGCCTCCCATGAATCCCGGGCCGGAGCTAAACCAGTCATTCACTTCGATGATCTCGAAGAGATTACCATATTTATCCTCCATGTAAAAATGTGGTTTGCCGGAGATAGACTTACTGATCTCTGACAAAATCTTGCCCTGATTGTTGATGACATGCGTGAAAGCCTGTTTGATACTCGAGGTTTTTATTTTTACCATATACAGCCCCAGGTCACCGATGCGAAGCTTGTTTTTCGGCGCCTGTGGCTTTCTGCTGGTATATTGCCAGATCTCAAATCCTCCACCACCTCTTAGGTTGAGTGCAAGTATCGCATGCCTGTCCTGTGGCTTACCTCCCGTATAAGGCAACATCAATTTAGCAGTCGCTGCTTCTTCAAAAATGGGCACATCAGCGCCAAAAAGGTTTGAATAATGCGCATACGCTTCATGTACATCTTCTACACCGATCCCTATCTGCTGTATTCCTCCGATATATGGCTTCATGTTCTTTTCATTAGAAACTGCAAGATAACTAATCTATATAAATTACAGTTTCAGCGGTATTTTTCGTGTGTATAACTACTTCGGAAAATAATTATTAGTCCAAATATAGGGATGGCAGGCTTCTTATGGTATAAGTCGATTTTTATACACCTCAGTCTAATGCCCTGACATTGAAAAAAATAACACTCTTTTTGAATGAGAGCATTCGTATGAAACGGGAGGAGATTAAACTGTCATTTTCAAAAAAGTCCTGAAACGTGTCCGGCATTATAACGCTCCGCCTAAGATGTGAAAAAGAATTGGCACCTCCTGCAAGGCGGCAAGTTGTTCGAGAAATAGCAAAAATGGGGAAATGATTCACTAAACTGTGTTGATGCGATTTGCTATTTCGAGTTTTGTACGTCTTGCTTCAGGAGGTTATACCAATTCTATTTCAAAATGATTATGAAATATAGAATGGTAATACCGATGCTATTTGAAAATAGTACAATCGAGTGTGCGATGATTGTACTATATTGAAAATCAAATCGGTATAATTCTTTTTCGCAACTTAGGCGATTAGAGCGTTATTTAGCCGGCGGTCTTTTTTGTTTACTTTTTTTGTACCGTCTGTATTGCTGTAACAGACTATTTTATAGTCTTAACAGCTATTACAGCGGCATACACCATGGATTTTTGAAACATTAGCGCATTCCTTATAGGTTTACTGAAGAAAAAAAGTAAAAGCCTAACCGGCTCGAGGTTAAAGAAAATAAGGTCAAAAGCCTTTGTAAATGGCGTGTTGAAGATTTGATTTATGTATATGTTTAAATTAAAAACTTTCCGGAGTATTATGTATAACAAAATAATGTCCCCCGATCCGGGTTATAATTTCGAAGCTATTGGTGTTTCTAAATCCTAAACTATGCCATTGCTTGAAATATGTTGAACCGCTCTTTTTAATAAAATGCCGAAGGTATTTAATTTCAATAACCTCGTGCAAACGCAGTGCAGTACGAGGCTGCTATCCAGACTAACCCGAACTCCGAAGGTGTTCAATGTAAAGAATACTTTTATTTGTTTACAAATGTAATCCATACGCTCGCCTTTATAAGTATTTCATCGGATCTCTTAATATGATTGAACACCTACGGAGTTCTTTTTATGATCTTGGCTTACCCGGCACTGTGCTTAGCTTGTACCGGGTTAATCATATCATACTCCTACGGAGTAAGATATTTAACCGCCATGTTAATTCTGCGTAATAATCAATATAACTCCAATACAAAAAAGGCTGCGTGATGGCTATTTTCACATTTTTAATAATGATGAAACTTTTATCTATGACTCGAATCATACTAAATCTCACACGGAGGCAAAATACCGTAGGCATTTAACTTGAATAACCTCGTGCAAACGCAGTGCAGCACGAGGCTGCTATCCAGACTAACCCGAACTCCGAAGGTGTTCAATGTGGAGAATACTTTTATTTGTTTACAAATGTCATCCATATGCTCGCCTTTATAAGTATTTCATTGGATCTCTTAAATATGATTGAACACCTACGGAGTTCTTTTTATGATCTTAGCTTACCCGGCACTGTGCTTAGCTTGTACCGGGTTAATCATATTATACTCCTACGGAGTTAGATATTTAATCGCCATGTTAATTCTGCGTAATAATCAATATAACTCCAATACAAAAAAGGCAGCGTGATGACTATTTTCACATTTTTAATAGTGATGAAACTTTTATCTATGTCTCGAATCTTACTAAATCTCACATGGAGGTAAAATGCCGTAGGCATTTAATTTGAATAACCTCGTGCAAACACAGTGCAGCCCGAGGTTGCTATCCAGACTAACCCGAACTCCGAAGGTGTTCAATTCTTTAAATGGATCAGAAACAATATTATCGAGACATGAACATGGATGATGGATGATCCATGGGGGCAAATTAAAATTACGTAGATTGGATCTATTGCTTAGCGCTGAGTTGAATACTTACATTCTTTGACTGCTTTAGTTATTATAAAATAAAATATGTTTTTATTCTATCAAATGGACAGCAACAGATCACTATCTTCGCCCTTTCATTTTAAAATATTTATGGACCTTAGTTTTATTAGTCAACTGGCATTGGAATCAGCCAATAAGGGTACGAGTACCGGCCGGGAGTGGTTTGGTGCAGAACGTGCCCTGGAAAGTCACTCACCTGTCAATGGCCAGTTTATCGGCAGTGTAAGTATTACCACAGAAGAGCAATATCATCAGGTGATAGCTACTGCACAAAAAGCCGCCTTGTCCTGGCGCAATGTTCCGGCACCACGCCGGGGTGATATCGTAAGACAATATGGCGATATCTTGCGCGCAAATAAAGACGCGCTGGGAAAACTGGTATCTTATGAAATGGGGAAAAGCCTTCAGGAAGGTTGGGGTGAAGTACAGGAGATGATAGACATCTGTGATTTTGCAGTAGGATTATCCCGCCAGTTGTATGGTCTGACAATGCACTCAGAGCGCCCCGGACACCGCATGTACGAGCAATGGCATCCGCTGGGCATAGTCGGTATCATCAGTGCTTTTAATTTTCCGGTAGCCGTTTGGTCTTGGAATAGTATGCTCGCATTGGTCTGTGGTAATGTCTGTGTCTGGAAACCGTCGGAAAAAGTACCACTGAGCGCGATTGCCTGCCAGAAACTCTTTCAGGAAGTCCTCGAGAAAAATAATATCCCGGAGGGTGTGATATCACTGATCAACGGTGATTATAAAATCGGTGAACTGATGACACACGATCCGCGTGTAGCCTTAGTTTCAGCTACCGGAAGTGTGCGTATGGGTAAGATTGTGGGCGCAGCGGTCGCTTCCCGGTTAGGCAAAGTTCTACTGGAGCTTGGTGGCAACAATGCGATTATTGTCACTCCGTCTGCTGACCTGAAGATAGTAATGACGGCGGCAGTCTTTGGCGCAGTCGGTACGGCAGGCCAGCGATGTACTACTACTCGCCGACTTATCGTACACGAATCGATCTATGATAAAGTAAAAGAAATGTTGGTCAAAGCTTATGGCCAGTTGAAAATAGGAAATCCGCTCGATGGATCCAATCATGTAGGCCCGCTGATCGACCGTGATGCCGTAGAACAATATAGTTTTGCCCTCGAAAAAGTAGTCGAAGAAGGCGGTCAGTTTATCGTACCCGGCGGCATTTTATCCGGTGAAGCCTATAACAGTGGTTGTTATGTAAAACCTTGTATAGCTGAAGTGCAAAATCATTATGCCATAGTACAGCATGAGACCTTTGCACCGGTACTGTATCTGATGAAGTACAATACACTCAGCGAAGCTATTGCTTTACAGAACAATGTGCCCCAGGGTTTATCCTCAGCCATTATTACCAATGAGCTGAAAGACTCTGAGCAATTTTTGTCTGCTAATGGCTCTGATTGTGGCATAGCCAATGTCAATATCGGTACCAGCGGCGCTGAGATTGGTGGCGCCTTTGGCGGTGAGAAAGAAACAGGTGGTGGAAGAGAAAGCGGCTCAGATAGTTGGAAGGCATATATGCGCCGCCAGACCAATACCATTAATTATAGTGATACTGTCCCTCTGGCCCAGGGAATAAAATTTGACCTATAATATATTACATTGAATTATAATTTGTATATTTGGCCGATATATCCCGTGAATATATTTCACTCTGCTTTAATGGTCAGGCAACTCAACTAAATGCGATATATAGTAATAGTTCTTGTCCTTTCCATTTGTTGTGTCTCCGGTAGCTATGCACAGCGCCTCTATGTTGCAAAAGTACCGGGCTGTACCGGCTATGCCTTACCCTCCGAAACTGACGTCCGTTTTGATCCCGTATTGGGCTGCACCGATTGGTCCAATGAGAATGCAGTCATCGAATACAATATCCGTATCGAAGATTACGGACCTGTCACGCTACGCCTGATGGCTTCCAACGGTAGCACTGAAGCCAGTACTATTGCCGTGAAGTTTGCCGGACAGCGTACAGAAGTCAACATTACACCTACCGGAGGTGATCAGTATTTTGATCTGTTTACTGTCGGGAATTTTGATGTGCCCTATCCGGGCTTTTATACTATCCGCATTTTTCCGGAGAAGAAGACCGGCCCTTATTTTCCGGGGATAAAGAATATCCAGTTGGCTGCCACTTTTGCCGAAAAGATTGATTTTTCTTTGGATCCGGATCGTAAGTCTGCACAGGTTTTACTCAATTACAAAGTACCAAAGTCTGATATTAACTCTTTCTATGTCGAATCTACTATCCCGGCTGACCATGATTACTCCGGTACAGAAATTACTGCGATCGGAAATGAGTTGTTTGAAGCGGGTCTGGGTCACGGCGAAGAAGGGAAATACATTTTCCTTTACTGGAAAAAGAACCCGGGCAGGATTCAGCCGCCACTCGAATGGTCACAGTTTCGGTATATGGACATCGACTCTACTAACCGGCATTATGTGAAATACGTAATTCCTTATCAATGGAAGGTGAATGCCAAGATCCCGATGTCGATCATCAGGGAACCCGATACCTGTGATGGCGGCATTTACTGGCGTTGCAAGATTTTTAATCTGCAGAAGAAAGAATGGTACACTGTCGCTTCGTTCAAAGATAAATCAGGCAAGAGTCAGGGCACTGAATGGTATAGTTCGCTGCGTAATACCGATGCATCCAGTGGTAATATGGAGCGAATCGCTTATTTTCAGAAAGCTACTTATTTTAGCGGTGGAAAAATGACACCAGCTACTTCGGCTATATTTTCCTATGATTATAAAGGCAAATACGATCGCTCAGATTATGGGGCAGGGCTCGACAATAATCGTTTCTGGCTCAGTACCGGCGGGTTTTATATTCAAAAAGCCAATTATGGCGCCTGTATTGAGAATAAAAATAATGACCTTAAAATACCCGATAATTACTTTGCCCTCATCAAAAACTGATTGGCTTCATTTATCTCTTTTTGATACTTTTCTAAACAATTATTAAGTCTTTTTTGTATTCTGTCTAATTAATCCATCCTCAATGAAGAAGTTCTTTTTATTTATATTTATTATCTCCGGTGTTCACCTATTGGCCCAGACCAACCAGACTTACAATGTAAGTGCTACTTATCATACGCTGTTAATCGGAGGAAGTATTTCTCCTAATTACAGCTTCAGACAGCTAAATAATGCGGACGGTACTGTGGAAACTGATGCAGCTATCGCCAAGCGAAATGAGCGGGATCAATACCGTATCGGGTTCAATGGCGGGGTCAATCTGGCCTATAATTTCAATGCATCTTTCGGCATAGAAGGCGGATTGCATTTTGCACAGAAAGGTTACGATACCGACAAGATCGGCCTTAATTTTCCGAATGATCCGGACAAACCGGTTTCTTATTCTGTTCAGAGCCGATTCAATTATCTGGATGTACCTTTAAGAGCCAATGTCCTCTTTGGACAAAGGAATTTGCGCTTCATCGCATCCTTTGGTTTTGTAACTGATTTTCTACTGCTGGCAAACCGGGTATATACGTATTATTACGTCAATGGCGCTTCTGACAGAGAAGATAATCCGGCCAACGAGAGTTACAATAAAGTGGGTATCTCACCCATGGCTTCTGTGGGTCTTAGCTGGCGGATCAAAAAACGCTATTATTTCCATCTCGAACCTACAATCCGCTACTCACTTACGCCGGTCAATGCCAAGGGGACAGCAGCTATCCGTGAGAAACTCTGGGATACAGGCCTGAAAATCGGTTTGTATTACGGACTTTAACCCCGGTATCATGAATGTTGTCATCACAGGTGGATCACGGGGTATTGGCAGGGCAATAGCGCTCCGGCTGGCCCGGGAGGGGGCAAACATCGCCATTCTGGCTAAAACTGCCACGCCGCATCCTAAACTGGAGGGTACTATTTATACCGTAGCTGATGAAATTAATGCTGCCGGTGGTAAGGCTTTTCCATTTGCCGTTGATATTCGCGAGGAAGATACCTTGCAGTCAGCAATTCAGACAGCAGCTGAAAACATGGGTGGAATAGATATACTCATAAATAATGCTTCTGCAATTCAATTGCTCGGCACAGAAGCACTGAATGTGAAACAATATGACCTGATGATGGATATCAATGTACGTGGCTCCTTTCTGGCGACTAAATATTGTCTTCCTTATCTGAAAAATAGCACCAACGCCCACATCATCACCTTATCTCCGCCACTGAACCTGAATCCGCGTTGGTTTGAACACCATACAGCATACACACTCTCAAAATACTCGATGTCACTGTTGACCATCGGTTGGGCGGCAGAATACGCTGATGCAGGCATCCGGGCTAATACGCTCTGGCCAAAGACACTTATCGCAACTGCGGCTATTATGAATATGCCCGGCGGCGAAGATATGTGCAGGCATACCCGCAAACCGGAAATCATGGCGGATGCAGTCATGGCCATCCTGAACGACCCGGAATCCTTCAGCGGCCAGCATCTCATAGACGAAGATGTACTCAGCAGGACCGGCGTCACTGACTTTAATACTTACTCAATGGTAGCAGGTGCAGAATTAATACCGGATTTATTTTTGTAAAAAACGAGAATAATCAATAATTTCTCTGGTTTTATACCTGGCACACAAATTATTGACTTATTTTCTTCCTTGTTTTGCCAAAATAACGATCTGGCCTAAATGGTATGCATCATGCTGATTAATGCCCAGTATTAGGTCATAATTTGTCATCTGTCCGGACAAATAAGGTTTTTGTAAATCCGCATCATTCAGCTTTAGCAGAAATTCTACCCATTCATCCTGGGATGCATCAAATTCTTGTAAAGTACGGCTCCACGCCTGATCAGAAGTGTCCCTTATTTCCTGAAAATAATTATTGTCCGGAGATTTTATAGTGTGCCCCATTATTCGGGCTTTTACTGTCTTTCTCCAGGCGATCAGGTGATTCACGATCTCCCAGATCGTATTGCACTTGTCCATGACCCGGGCTGCTGCTTCTGCGGCGGTTAATCTGCTGAGTGTCGCTTTTATCGTGACATCCAGCCAGGGATCACCGTTATATAAATCTTGAAATAACTTTGCAATTCTTCTATTTTCTTCCATAATTAATCTTTATT
>Ga0138256_10003879_pt1 | contig 15867 bp, 14 predicted proteins | sample KNB2016incub_MG_FD_105486 | JGI IMG/M metagenome (GOLD analysis project Ga0138256, IMG submission 105486) | Active sludge microbial communities from wastewater in Klosterneuburg, Austria - KNB2014incub_MG | ecosystem: Engineered > WWTP > Activated sludge > Unclassified | place: Austria... | reverse complement strand
CGGTTGTCATGACCGCGCGCGGCTCCGACGTCAATGTCGCGTTGCGCGAACATGTGGCCGGACGTAGCATTCGTTGGGCTGCAGGACGTGCAGCCGCGATCATCGCTGTCTCGCGCGCGTTGCAGGATGCCATGGTGGCACTGGGATTGCCGCCTGAGCGCATTACGGTGTTGCGCAATGGCGTTGACCTCGAGCTCTTTAAACCGGGAGAAACGGCGGGTCTGCGTGCCGATCTTGGCTTCGAAGGGCAGACACTGCTCGCGGTAGGTAACCTGGTCACCGAGAAGGGCGTCGACCTCGTGCTGCGTGGGCTTGCTGAGATGCCCCTTGCGCAGCTCGTCGTGATCGGCTCGGGGCCCGAAGCAGAACCGTTGCGTGAGCTGGCCGAATCTCTCGGAGTCGCGCGGCGCATACGCTGGCTGGCACCGATGACGCAGGCGAAGCTCGCATGCTATTACGCTGCGGCGGACGTGACTGTGCTCGGTTCAATCCGCGAGGGCATGCCGAATGTCGTGCTGGAGAGCCTCGCCTGTGGTACGCCTGTGGTGGCCACGGCGGTCGGCGGTACGCCGGAAATTCTGACCGATCAAGTCGCCGGCCGGCTCGTGCACGAGCGTACGCCGCAGGCGTTCGCCTCGGCATGCCGCAGCTTGCTCGAAGCCCGGCCCGATCGCACCGCCGTACGCGCTTTCAGTCAGCGCTACGGCTGGGAGGCCCCCATTGCCGCACAACTTTCGTTGCTCGAGCGTGTGGCAGGCCACACATGAAGATTCTTCATGTTCTTGATCATTCGCTGCCTGTGCAGAGCGGTTATGCCTTTCGAAGCGCTGCGATCCTGCGCGAACAGCGACGGCGCGGCTGGCAAGTCGTGGCCGTTACGGGACCGAAGCACGGCAACACTGCCTTCTTGTCGGAGCAGGTTGAGGGCGTGACTTGCCACCGTGTGATTGCCGGGCGACGGTGGCTTGCGCGAATGCCCGCGGGCGAGCCGATCGAGGTGATCCGCAGCCTTCGCGAGCGCCTGAGAGAGATCGTGGCACAGGAAGAGCCTGACATCGTTCACGCGCACTCGCCGTGCCTGAATGCTCTCGCCGCGCTCGGGCTTGGTGTACCGCTCGTCTACGAAATGCGATCCTCTTGGGAAGACGCGGCTGTAAGCACGGGAACGACGCGCGAGGGGAGCCTTCGTTACCGACTGTCCCGCTCGCTCGAAACATTGGCTCTGACGCGAGCGAACGCAGTAGTGACCATTTGCGAGGGGTTGCGCAACGAAGTGCTGGCACGCGGTGTCGCTGGCAAGGACGTCACAGTGATTTCAAATGCGGTCGATGTTGAGAAGCTGACGCCGAAAGCCGCCGATTCAACGATGACACGGCGTGAACTGGGCCTGGAGGGTACCTGTGTGCTCGGTTTTGTTGGATCTTTCTTTGCCTGGGAAGGACTGGCGCTGTTGCTCGAGGCCCTCCCCATCATACTTGCACGGCGGAGTCAAGTCCGGCTGCTTTTGGTTGGAAGTGGCGTGCACGAGCCCGCGCTACGGGCTGCGGTCCTTCGGCTAGGCGTCGAGTCTCAGGTCGTGTTTGCAGGTCAGGTGCCGCACGCGCGCGTCGGACCGCTCTACGATGCGATCGATGTGCTGGTTTATCCACGGTTGCCGATGCGTTTGACCGACATGGTGACTCCGCTCAAGCCGCTCGAAGCGATGGCGCTCGGCAAGGTACAGGTCGCTTCTGACGTCGGAGGCCACCGCGAGCTGATCGACGACGGTGAAACAGGCGTGTTGTTTCGTGCGGGCGACCCGCGGGCTCTGGCAAATGCAGTGCTGCGCGTGATCGATGATCCAGCGCTTGCGGCGCGACTCCGCGCGAACGGCCCGCTTCACGTGCGCGCGCACAGAAGCTGGGCCAAGGTGGTTGCAGGATACGAGCCGGTGTATCGCGGGTTGCTCGGCGCAGACGTATGACACCGCTGGCTCGCTGGCAATCCGCATTGCTTCGCGCCGGAGCGCGCATCACCTCTCCAGGCGGGCATCGCGGCGGGCTGATCGTGCTGATCTACCATCGCGTGTTGCCCGCGCCCGATCCGCTGCTGGCAGACGAGCCGGATGCGACCACGTTTGCAGCGCAAATGGATCTCGTTGCCGATCTCTTTCGTGTGCTGCCACTTGCTGAGGCGGTGGGCGCGCTCGAACGCGGAACGCTGCCGCCCCGCGCCGTAGCGGTTACTTTCGACGACGGCTATGCGAACAATCTCGAGGTCGCCGCACCGATTCTCGCCGCGCGAGGCCTGACCGCAAGTTTCTTCATAGCGACGGGCTTCATTGACGGTGGCACGATGTGGAACGACCTCGTGATCGACGCATTGCGTCGCGCTCCCGCCGAGTTCGACCTCAGTTCCGTGGGTCTCGGCCGCTACGCGCTTACGGATATGGCCGCCCGCAGACGCGCCCTGGACGAAGTGCTCGGACAGCTGAAGTACCTTGAGTTGCCCGAGCGCGTGGGGCGCGCCACCGAGATCGCGGAGCTCGCAGGTCTGGATGGCAGATGCCGACCGATGATGACCGAGGCGCAGCTGCGGAAACTCGCTTACCTGGGCATGGACATCGGTGCTCATTGTGTGCGCCACCCGATTCTCGCGCGCCTTGCGCCGGAGGAGGCGCAGCGTGAGATATTCGAGAGCAAGGCCAGGCTCGAGGAGATCACCGGGCACGCCGTGCGCACATTTGCCTATCCGAACGGGCGCCCAGGCATCGACTACGGACCGGAGCATGTCGCCATGGTGCGCGCTGCGGGGTTCTCGACGGCAGTGTCGACCGCATGGGGCGCCGCGAGCCGCGGGATCGACCGCTACCAGATACCCCGTGTCGCTCCCTGGGATCGACGGGCGCTGAAGTACGGGTTTCGCCTTGTGCGCGCATGCGCGCAAAGACGTCCGGTACTTGCCGAGCCGTAGAATCAGACGCGCGCTACGGTGTGAGCCTGCAGCCAGGCCTCGAGCATCGCGAGGTCCCAGATTGCGTATCCGTAGTAACCGGGGTGACCTTCGCGATGATCGGCAATCAGCTGGTCCAGAAATACCGCTTGCACGAGTTTGCGGCGCTTGAGGTCGCCGAGCAGCCCATATATCAGGTCGCCGAGACGGGCGTGCGTCTTCAGCCACACGCCGAAGGGCAAGCCGAAGCCGTGCTTCTGCTTGGCGATGATCTCATCCGGCAGAAAACCCTTCATGGCGCGCTTGTAGAACGAACGGAGCTCAAGACCCTTCATCATGAGATTTGGCGGCACCCGCAGCGACAAGTCGACGAGGCGCGGATCCAGCATCGGGAAAGAAACCCGCACGCCAGCTAGTGCGCACATCGTACTGACCTTGCGCAGGTCATTGTCCGAAAGCGTGTACTGCCAGTCGAAGAAGAGCATACGATGCACCAGCAGCTGGCTTGGTGTCTCGTCATACACTTCGCTCATCGTGCGCAGCGGGGCGCGCGAGTCGATCGCGGCGCGGAAGTCCGGTTCAAGCATGGCGCCTAAATCGATGCGGTACATGTAATTCCACGACTCGAGCCGTTCGGGCATCGGGATCCGCGCTTGATCGACATAGCTGCGGGCCTTGCGCAGCGGTGTGACACGGCTGTCGGGGTCGATCCGGTGAGCAAGGGGCTCGATCAATGTGTTGCGCAGCACGGCAGGAATCCGCCGATAAGTTTCGAAAATGCGCTGGCGTGCGTAACGCTCGTTGCCCGCGAAGAGCTCATCTCCCCCGTCACCTGCGAGCAGATGGTCGATTCCGTGGTCACGGGCGAGTTTCGCGCAAAAGTAGGCGGGTATCGCCGAGGAGTTTCCGAAGGGTTCGTCGTAGGCGGTCGCTACATCTGCGAAAGCAGCAACTATGTCGTCTGCCGTGACGCTATACTCTGTAGGCTTTGCGCCATAACGGCGAACGGCGATGCGCGCGAAGTCGAGTTCGTTGTATTCATCGACGCCAAAGCCGATGGAGAACGTGCGCGGCGCTTGGCCGCTCACATGTGCGAGCACACCGACTACCGTGGAGCTGTCGAGACCACCGCTCAGGAAAGCTCCAGTCGAATTGTCGGGTTCACAGTCGCGAACCGCGGCATGGAGGCCGTCTTGCAGGCCCTTGCGCAGTTCCTCGAAAGATGCGCTGTGATCCGTCGCGAACTCCGGTCGCCAGTAACGTTCGACCGTGAGCCGTCCGGCCTCCAACACTGCGCACGTGCCGGGGCGCAACTTGTGCACCCCCTCGAATACCGTGTCAGGCGCCGGGATCATGTGCAGCAACAGGTAGTCGAACAGGGCCTGGGGTCGCAGGGGTGCGTTGATACCGGGGAAGCGGGCGACCTGTTCCGCGGAATCCGAGAAAACGACGCCACCATTTACGCTTGCGTAAGCTAGGCGCTCAAGACCCATTCGGTCCAGGGCAAGAAGCGTGCGGTTGGCGACGCGATCGACGATGACCAGCGCGAATCGCCCCGTGAGCCTCGCCAGGAAGCGCACGCCCGCCACCTTGTACGCCCCCAGCAGCGCCTCCGGCGTAGCCGGTGCGGTAGCGCCAGAGAGCCACACAGGCCCTCCCTGGAGGGCGAGAGTCAGCTGACCCTCCGAGCGATGGATGGGGGCCTCGATGGATCGCGACAGGGGTTCCGGCCAAGCGCCGGCGGTGCCGAAGAAGCTCATGGTCACCCGCGAGAATAAGTAGAGCCGGTAAAGTAAACTTTGAACTGGTCCAAGATACTGCCACAAGGGTCGGATATTCTTTGGCTTTTTATGACGTCACTATTCTGGTTTCAGTTGTCGCTGGTTGTTTACGTGTACGCGGGATATCCGCTGCTGCTCGCGCTCGCGCGCGCGCTCGGCGGAGGGCGGCGCGTGGCCATCGACGAGCAGGTGCTTCCGCCTGTCACGCTCGTTGTATCCGCGTTCAACGAGGCGGCGGTAATCGGTGAAAAGATCGAGAACTGCCTCGATCTCGACTACCCGAGCGACAAGTTGCAGATCGTAGTCGTTTCCGACGCATCCGACGACGGTACCGATGAAGTCGTGAAAGGATACGCAGCGCACGGCGTGAAACTGTTGCGCATGGCTGATCGGGGCGGAAAGACGCTTGGTCTCAATGCGGCGGTCGCAGGGGCGGGCGGCGAAGTGGTCGTATTTTCCGACGCGAATGCCATGTACGGCCGCGATGTGATCCGCAAGCTCGTGCGCAATTTCGCCGACCCCGCCATCGGCGCTGCAGTGGGCGAATCGACTTACGTCGACCCAGAGGTCGAGTCCGAGCGCAGCGAAGGGCTCTACTGGCGGTATGAAACGACAATCAAGCGCCTCGAGTCCTCGGTCGGTTCGGTAGTTGGCGGAGACGGCGCGATCTACGCAGTCCTCAAGGATCTCTATGTTCCGATGCGCGCCGACGCGCTGTCGGATTTCGTGAATCCGTTGCAGATCGTGCAGGCAGGACGACGTTGCGTGTATGAGCCCGCTGCGCGCTCTTATGAGCGTGCGGCTGACAATTTCAGCAAGGAGTTCCGCCGCAAGGTGCGAATTGTGAACCGCGCGTGGCGTGCCCTGTGGAGAATGAAGGCGTTACTGAATCCGTTCCGTCACGGATTCTTTGCATTCGAACTGCTCTCACACAAATTGCTCCGCTGGCTCGTGCCGGCATTTCTGGCAGGACTTTTTGCCGTGAATCTCGCACTGCTGGAATCGGGATCGGTTTACCGGCTCGCGATGGCCGGACAAGTCGTCTTCTATCTGCTGGCCTTTGTCGGGTACACACAGCGCCATCGCGCAAAGATTCCCTCGCTGCTGTCGGTCCCTTACTATTTCTGTCTGGTCAATATCGCGAGCGCGCTCGGCATCTTGGATGCCTTTCGCGGCAAGACCTACACTACATGGAGTACCGCACGCAGCCCAGGTGTATGAAGATCCTGGACACGATGTTTCGTCTCGGAATGGTGGGGGTCGTCGTCGCACATTAGGCGACTCCGGGGGTCCAGGGGCGACTGCACTGTGTGCTTATGGCGACATCGTGCAATTTGTGGGCTGGTTCACTAACTTAGTACGCGAGTCGGCCTTCAAGGAAGGCGCGGAACAGGGGAAACTGCCACTGCGCACCATCGGCCGCGCTTTCGGATTACAGGAGCAGATGTATGAAACGCCGGGATTTCTTGGTGACTTCGGCCACGTTGGCAGGTGCGGCAATTCCGGGGATCGGACTTGGTCAGACCCGATCCTGCCCACCACCGGACTTGAGCGTGGGGGGAGGCACATCGACGACGACGCCCTGCGCTACCCCTTCTGCGGCCGCGGACTGGGCAGCGCGAATCGGCGGCGCGGGCGTTGTGTGGTTTCACAACTTCGATTCCAAGGCAGAAGTCGATGCGTTTCGCTGGACGGGCGGCTATCGGGGTGGGAATGATCCCCTCGCAGCCGGCGACGCCGATGCAAAATATGTGGAGTGGGTGCCTGCGGGTGGCGCTGACGGCGGCGGTTACATGCAGCTGACGCGTAACTCAACCGGTATGGACGGCAACTGCTGGTGGAGACCGTTCGCTCCCCTGACTGGCGCAAGCAATGGCCGAGGGCAGGACGATCCGGGCGCGAACGGCACTCTGGTGCCCCGTACCTTGGTTGCCACTGACGGTGGCGGGCAGGTTTATAACTGGGGCGTTTCGAGCAATCCGAAACCGGGCTGGTACGGGCACCCGAGCGACCAGAACAGTTTTTACGACGGACACGATTTCTACATGCAGATCCGTGTAATGACGGACCCGCGCCGGACAACGGCGGGCAATCCCTCGGTGGGAAAATTCACGTCCTTCACCACCACGAATTACTCGAATACCAGTCAGGAGGTCGTCACTTATTCGGGTTACTGGGAAGGTTCGGCAGCGGTTGGCAAGGCCAACATTCACAATGTATATCAGGGCTACAACTACTCGCCTCTGGCTGATGTCTCAAGCGGTACCCGCAATCCGATTGGCCTTAAATGGGCCTACTCAGGTGGCTGGGACACCTTGCTCTATCACGTTGTCCCGGGTCGCAATGGTCAGAACGAAACTCGTTTCGAGGTTTGGGCGGCGCATCCGGGCGAGACCGCATACACCAAGATCTGGGACGCGACCTATCCCGCGCACTACGACAGCGATGGCAATACGGTTGGCGGCGTAGCACGTCCCGGCTGGAACGCGATGCTTTGCTGGATTTACCAGAATGGCGCGAGCATGAGCACATTTTGGCAGCGCTATGACCAGATCATATTCTCGAAGCAGTTCATTCCCTGCCCCCAGGTCTGACCGGCGAATTCTGACTGGATCGCTGTCTGGCTCATCCTCTCCGTCATGCGCAGCGCATTGGCTCACGTCTCCAATCTTTGAACCAGTGTGCTGCCGTTCAGGTCGCAACCGCTACAATATGTCGGGTCGTGGCAATTGGGGTAAGGCCTCTTGGATACGTTGGATGGCGTGCGGAATCTGCTCAAGTCGACTCTTCAACTTGGCGAACGTGCTGATCGATTTACCGCTGACAGTCCGTTGCTCGGGTCGATCGCGGAGCTCGATTCGATGGCGGTGGTCACTCTGATCACCACGATGGAGGAGCAGTACGACATCAGGGTCGATGACGACGAGATCTCGGCGGATACGTTCGCTACCGTCGGTACATTGGCCCGATTTCTGGCTGGCAAACTCGATCAGTGATCACGGACGGCCTGCGCGCAGAATTCATCGGCGAATCGGGCAGCCGTCTGTTCACGCTTTTGCGCGCGGCAGACGTCGCGACGGGCGAGTGCACGCTGGTTGTGCCGCCGTTCGCCGAAGAAATGAACAAGTGCCGCCGAATAGTCACTGATTTCGCGCGGCGAACGCGCAGCGAAGGCAGGGCAGCGCTGTGTGTCGATCTGGCGGGAACCGGCGACAGTGAGGGCGAGTTTGTGGACGCGCGGGTCGAGCGGTGGATCGATGACCTCGGAAGGGCGATCGATTGGAGCGCTTCGCTCGGATGGAGAGTCACGTCGGTGCTGGGCATCCGGTTTGGCGCGATCCTTGCTGCTGCCTTCGTTCGACAAAGACAGCTCGACCTCTCCCGCATCATTTTCTGGCAGCCCGCGACGAGCGGCGCACGGCTGATCGATCAGTTCCTTCGAATCCGGGTCGTGGCATCGCGCATGGAGGGCGTTCGTGGCGAGACGATTGCGGAGTTGCGTGGCCGGCTGAAAGCCGGTGAAACGATCGAAGTGGCGGGATATGCGCTTTCGGGCGTCCTTTGCGCGGATATCGATTCTCTTGAGCTGCACCGCGAATTGAGCGCCACGTTTCCGCCGATCAGTTGGTTCGAGGTGATCGCGGACATCGAGGCGCCCATTGCGCCAGGAACGCAGCGGGCACTCGAGAAAGCGCGTGCCCTCGGCTGTCGGGTAGACCACAAACAGGCAACCGGCGAGCTCTTCTGGTTGTCGACCGAGATTGTCACGAATGCTGCACTGGTAGCTGCCTCATGAGCGCGGCGGGCGCGGTGGAGCCCCTGGTATTCAGATGTCACGAAAGCGCGTTGGTGGGTATCCTGCACCGGGCCAGCGGCCCTCAGTGTGATGTCGCCCTACTGGTCATAATCGGTGGGCCGCAATACCGTGCGGGCAGCCATCGGCAATTCGTATCGACGGCGCGCTCACTCGCCGGCGCAGGGTGCCCCGTGCTGCGTTTCGATTATCGTGGCATGGGAGACAGCGAAGGAGACTACTCGGGATTTGAGCATGTCGCTGACGATATTCGGGTGGCGATCGACGCGATCTCAGCCACCTGTCTCCCGCGGCGCGGCGTCGTACTTCTCGGCCTGTGCGATGCGGCGTCCGCTGCATTGATGTATTGCTGTTCGGATCCGCGAGTTGCAGGGCTGATTCTGATAAACCCGTGGGTGCGATCAGAGCAATCGCAGGCTGCGGTGATGGTCAAGCGATACTATGCGCGGCGGCTGCTTCAGGCGGATTTCTGGCGAAAACTCGCCAGCGGAAGTTTCGATTTCGTCGGCTCGGCGAGCTCGTTCTGGGGCAATCTTGCACGCGCGATTCAGCGACGGCCCGATGCGAGGACCCAAGGATTCATCAGGTCTATGCGTTCGGGGCTCCAGAAGTTCGCGGGACCAGTGCTGATCGTGCAAAGTGGCCGTGACCTGACTGCCGATGAATTTCGTGAGCTCTGTCGCTCAGATGCAGAATGGCAGCGAGCACTGGCACGCCGCGGAGTCGAGGTCATCGAAATGGCTGAGGCGGACCATACTTTTTCCCGGACGAGCCATCTCGAAGATTTCAATGGCCACTGCCGCCACTGGCTCGCCCGCCAATTCGGTGCCGCTCCGTGTCGCTGACGTCTGTCGTATTTCTGCTGTGTTTCATTGCAGGAATCGGACTGGCGCTTTTCCGTCACCCGATTTACGGTCTTTACACCTACATTGCTGTCTTCTATCTGGACGCGCCGCATCGCTGGTGGGGACAAGGCCTGCCGGACCTTCGCTGGTCGCTCCTGACCGCTGTAGTCACGGCGATCGCAATGCTCAGGTTCAAGTCCGATCCACGGCGCACGCCGTGGTACAAGACGGTTCCAGCGATCTTTCTGATTGCTTACACAATCTGGCTCTGGATCCAGAGTCCGTGGGCGCTGAACCCGGCACTGCATCGCGAGTGCGCGATCCTGTTCACCAAATTCATTGTTGTCTACTACATGGTGTATCGCCTGGTCGATACACCGATGTTGACGGGCGATTTTTTGCTTGCGCACGTGCTTGGATGTTTCTATCTGGGGCTGATCGCTCTGGGTACTGCGGCGCCAGGGGGAAGGCTCGAAGGCGTGGGCGGAGCGGGAATCGATGATTCCAACACGCTCGGCATGCATGCAGCGACCGTCGCGGTTACCGGCGCCATGCTGATCTTTGTGAAACGCGATTGGCGACGCTTTGCGGCCCTCGTCTCGGTTCCATTGATCCTGAATCTGGTCGTTCTGGCTGGTAGTCGCGGAGCCTTCTTGGCGCTCTTCATGGGCGGTCTCGCCATCTTCGTGCTGCGCCCGAGAGAGAACACGCGCCTTTTCTACACGCTTGCTTTCCTCGGCATACTGGGTTTCGGCATGGTGGCATCCGAATCGTTTTGGGAGCGAATGCGAACCATGGAGGCGGCCGTCAACAAGGAAGAGACTCTGGACAACAGCGCCGAGGGGAGAATCGTGCAGATGAAGGCGGGTATTCACATGTTCACGGCGCATCCGCTCGGGGTGGGCCACCGTGGGTTTGAGGTCCTCAGCCCGCAATATCTGGATGCGATCTATCTCACCGCCTCTGGGGCCAGATCGTCGCACAATACCTTCATCAGTACTTTGGTGGAGCAGGGTTTCCCCGGGGCAATCCTGTTCTCGATGCTGTGGCTGTGGGTGCTGAAGTCCTGCCTGGTCGCGCGGCGCTGGGCCATCGCAAAGCGACCACTGCTCGATGTCAGCGTGATGACGGCTACATGCGCCGGGCTCGTGGTGGTTTTCATCGGCGGGCAGTTCGCCGATTTTCTCAAGGCCGAAGTTCAAGTGTGGTTACTGGCGCTCCTTGCAGGTCTGCGGCTCTCGCCTTTGGCCACGCGGGGCGAATCAGCGGTTCGGCTCAGTGGGACCTACCCTGGGCACCATCACTCGCCCGGACGCGTCAGGGCAGCCTGATCACGAACGCGGGGGCAGACCTGCTCGCGACAGAGCCGATCGCACGCCAGGAATCTAGGAAAACCCATCTGCCGAACGTGCCCCAATAGGGAGTCTCGGGAGTCAATGGGGCATCACCCGTCAGGGCATGCGGCGTCACCGCAAAGGTCGACGGGTTGATTTCATAGAGCGTACCGTTGTTGTTGTTGCTCCCAAAGCACCAATACACGCTGCGCGATGGGTCCCAGATGAGCGCGCAGCCACTGCCAAGGCCGCCGATAGAGCGGGTTGTCTGTGTGATCGTCTCGGCTGACCAGTCGATCGTGATCGAGAACGCCGTGGCTCCGTAGCCATTTCCGCGGCTGACTGTCAGGCCGGTATTAGTCGCGGGGTCGTAAGCAAGCGAACCATCGTTGGTCCACTGATTCGGAACCGAGCGCACCGCGCTCCAGTTGTTCGATGCGACCCGGTAGAACGCGTATGCCTGATACGAAACCCATCGCTCGGCCGCGAGAATCTTTCCCGCCGCAGGATTACCGATAGCCATACCGCCAAATTGTGACGGACTGCCCCAGTTCGGCAGACGCGTCCATGTGGATGCTGCCTTGTTGTATCGGAGCATTTGGGCGGTAAACCCTCCGGAAGGGTAGGACGACCCACCGAAGCGGTATAGCGTAGATCCCATGTCGACCATGCCGTCGTACGTGTGTACGGAAACCGGTGCACCGATCGAACCGACCGCGAAGTCCCCTGTGACGCCAGTCTGCCCTGCATTCTCGACTGCCCAGCCGGTCGGCCGGCTCGTGCCTGCGAAATCGAAGCTGTAGAGTCCGTTGTTCGACGAGTCGGCGTGGCCACCGCCATGCACGTACATCTTCGTGCCAGTGGTCGACTTCGCGCCGCCGCTCCACGGAGACATGACGTTGTCATTGTCTGCCCACATCGACGGCATTATCGATCGCAATGTCGAAGAGCCGTTAGAGGGCGAATAGCTGCCCGCCAGAGCACGCACCTGGAACGGTGCCATCGATGCAACATATGCAGGCATTGTGGAGGCGCTGCAGGTGGTCGATGCAGAACCCGATCCCCCCGCGGACATCTGGGGTGGCGGACAGGGCAGTGCCTGCGATCGGCCTACCAGCGGCGCAGCAGCGCCGAGCAATCCCGCCGATGTCATCAGGAAGTCCCTACGTGTGGACATACTCAGCTCTCCGGCAACCTATCAGGCACACTATATCGGCGTCTTCGCGCGTCGACCATGTCTCAAGGCAACGACAGAAAAGGGCGCTCGATTCTACGGGCGATATATGTTGGCTCACTGCCCGGTACGAGACTTCCGTCACAGATTTGCACACCCTGGTTCGGATTGTCGCGGCGGGGATTGCGACCGACAATTACTGCCTGTGCGTGTCCGGATGTATGATCCATTACGAAGCAATCCGGGAACGTCCGGCGGAACGAGGGTACGGGTGTCGTGAAGCTGGCTGTCATGTGTGTGGTCACCCCCCTCGCAATTGCCTGGGGAACTAGCCTGTCTGCGCAGCAGGTCGCCGGTTGTGGCGTGTTGCAAAATGCTTATGGCCCGTTCGACTATCGAGATCCAGTCAGTAAGCGGGACAGCCTTCCCATAGTCGAAGCTTTCCATTTCACGCCCGATGTCGAATCCCTGCGGCGCGGCAACACGGGTTCTGTGCTCGGGGACCTCCGATACACGCTGCGGGCATTTCCGAACCACCATCGAGCACTGAAGTCGATAGCACGCTATGGGCTTCAAGGCGGGCAGATCCCGATCGACGATGACATTGCGTCAGTCGATTGCTATTTCGAGCGCGCCATCACTTTTCGTCCCGATGACGCCGCAGTGCACGTCATCTACGCGAACTACCTCTTCAAGACGGGTAAGCGCGATGATGCCCGCAAACAGTATGAGGCGGCGCTGCAGCTCGCGCCCGATTCAGTCGAGATCAACTATGTCGCGGGGTTGTACTTTGTCGATGTGGGTGATCTCGCGCGAGCGAAGAAGCTTGCCAAGATAGCCTACGACAATGGGTATCCGCTGCCCGGCCTGAAGAACAAAATCGCGGCGGCCGAAGCGTCGGGTAAGGGCAAATCAGGAAACTGACCGGCATGAGCGGAGCCGCTTAGCCGGCCCGGCCCTCTTTCGTACTGAGGCCGCCGTGCACGACTGCACGCGAAGGCGAGCATCTGCGCGTTGGTGTCTGGAAGCCGGGCTGAGGCGATGCTCCGGCTCTATGGCGAACGCTGGGAAGCTGCAAGTTCAAGATCAGCTTTTCCGGCCTCGGTCATGTCGGTGCGGTCTCGATGGCGTGCCTTGCGCGGGACGGTCATGAGGTCGCCGGCGTCGACGTCGATCCGCTCAAGCTCGAGATGATGCACAGCGGCAAATCGCCAATCGTCGAGGAAGGCATCCATGAACTGACACGCGAGGTTGTCGCCTCGGGTCGCGTGCGAGTGACCAACGACGTCGACACGCCGATGCTCGGCGGCGTGTTCGGCAGCAATCGTACGTACACCGATGCGGCTATAGACAAGGTGACGCAGAGACACTCTCGCAAGGCGAGTAAGATCGGTCTCACCTTCAAGAAAGGCACTGACGATCTGCGCGAGAGCCCGCTCGCCACGGTAGCCGAGCAGCTGATCGGGAAGGGCTATCACCTGCGGATCTACGACCCCGAAGTGAACCTCTCGCGCCTGATCGGTGCGAACAAGCGCTTCATCGAGCAGAGCATTCCGCATATCGGCAATCTGATGGTCAACTCGTGCGAGGAAGCGGTGCGGCACGGCCCGATCCTCGTCGGGCTCGGTGGCAAGGATATCGAGGCGGTGCTGCGGTTGGAGCTGCGAGCGCGGCATCGCGCCGTCAACATCGTCGGCATCGAGGCGTGCGGCGCCGGCGACAGCAGTTATTCGGCGATCTGCTGGTAACCAATTGCACATGGACCGTGACTGCTCATCGTACCGCGTCCGATCATGCTGGCCGGTCCAGCATCCGTTTCGCAATTGCCCGCAGCCGTGCAGACACGATCTGTCCCAAGCCGCGAGTGGTTTTTCGTGAGTAGGCGCGAGCCCCGACGATCTCCTGTTTCGCGGACATCCACTCTTGCTTGTACGCTTCCGAACCTACGCCGTAGTCGATGCGCGCTGCTCTATCGACATCCAGCGCCAGCCTGAACATCTCGCGGGACAGCACCGCGCCGACAGACAGATCCGCGTATTGTTCATCGTAAGCGAGCTTGTAGATGCAGGCTTCGGTTCGTGTGGTAATCCAGAACTGCGCAGCGACCGGTTTGCCATCCACGTAAAGCACGCCCAGTCTCAGGCAGTCGTGTGCAGCAAGGCATCGAGCGAGTCTTGGCATGAAACCCGGATGAGGCTCAGGTTGCTTCCAGCTCGAGTTGTAGACCATTACGTAATCGCGTACACCCTGCTCGATGTCGTCCTCAGGTTTTCGAAAGAGCACGAAGGTGACCTGATGCGACTTGTAGAGCTTGCGACCCTTGCGCTCGATCGTGTTGCGAAGACGGGAGGGGCGGGCCGCGAAGTAATCTTCGAAACTCGTGTCGGGACAATCGAGGTACCAGTTCTCGTACTGATGGTGTCGATGCACGGCGAAGCCGGATCGCGCGAGCGCATCGGCGAACATCGCCGCCATGGAATTCGATTTTTTCAGATAGTCGAGACGGATGGTGTGCCAGCGGGGACGCTCGGCGCCGATGTAATCCGCGAGTGCCGCAAATGCACTCTTCGCATCGACCCCGATCTTCACAACAGGGCTGAATTCCATCGTATAGTAATTGCTCAGGCTCGCGAGTTCGCGGCCCTGCGCCTTGTGGGTGCAGCAGAAGAGGCAAGCGAGCGCACTGCCCGCGTCATCGCTGACGACATATATGCGGAGTCGTACGCCGCCCAGAGCGGTGGAAAAGAGGCACTGATACCAATCGAGTGAGTCGAACCACCTGACAGGTGCGGTGGAAACGCACAGACTCCTCGCGCTCTCCGGTATGTCGTCGAATGAATGGTGAATTGAGACTTTCAAGGGCCGGCCTTGCTGTAAAGGGTGCTTCCAGCTGAGTATCGTGAAGCATTGTCGGTCAGTACAACAGCCGAATTCTGTGAAATGCCCGGCGGAAGGCAGACGACACAAGCCCACATACCGTAGATCAATCGGGAAGCGGTGTTGGTATACTCGAATTCAGGGGATCGCATTGGTGGCAGAGTCTGGTGGCGACGCGTGATGCACATGGCGGCCGTGAGCTGGATCAAGCTGCTCGCCTTTCAGCTGATCCTCTCGAGCGGGCAGGTGCTCTTCAAGCAAGTGGCCAATTCCGCTCATGCCGAATCAGGCGTGCGCTGGTTGCAAGCACTCGCTGCACACCCGCTGATGTGGCTGGCCCTGTCGCTCTACGCGGGAGCCACGCTACTTTGGGTCAACATACTGGAAACCCTTCCCCTGAGCAGGGCCTATCCCGTAATGGCCCTGGCTTTTCTGCTGGTACCGCTGGCCGGCGTGGTGTTTTTCGACGAGCGGCTGGATGCACGATATTGGCTGGGCGTGGTTTTGATCATGGGTGGCGTCATTCTGGTATCGCGTGGATAGGGAAGTGACTCTTCATGGAAAGGAATCCCCAGATTGCGGTCCTGGTCCCGTGCCTCAATGAGCAGGCGGCGATAGCGAAGGTCGTTCAGGACTTCCTTGCGGAACTGCCGGATGCGCTGATATTCGTCTACGACAACGGCTCCACGGATGGCACGATCGACGCGGCGAGGGCGGCCGGCGCGATCGTGCGCAGCGAGCCTTTGCGCGGCAAGGGCAATGTCATGCGCCGCATGTTCGCCGACATCGAGGCGGACATCTACGTGCTGGTGGATGGCGACAATACCTATCATGCGCCGAGCGTCCGGGAGCTCATCAATCTACTGGTGAGCGATTCCCTTGACATGGTGAACGGTGCCCGTGATGAACAACACCACGACGCCTATCGCGCCGGGCATCGTTTCGGCAATCGCATGCTATCGGGATTGGTGGCATGGTTCTTCGGGAAGCGCTTCAAGGACATGCTCTCCGGCTATCGCATCATGTCACGCCGCTTCGTCAAGTCTTTCCCGGCGCTCGCCGACGGGTTCGAAATCGAGACAGAGCTGACTGTGCATGCGCTGCAGCTGCG
>Ga0138256_10003878_pt1 | contig 15871 bp, 17 predicted proteins | sample KNB2016incub_MG_FD_105486 | JGI IMG/M metagenome (GOLD analysis project Ga0138256, IMG submission 105486) | Active sludge microbial communities from wastewater in Klosterneuburg, Austria - KNB2014incub_MG | ecosystem: Engineered > WWTP > Activated sludge > Unclassified | place: Austria... | reverse complement strand
GGTCAGTTGTTGCGCCTTGCGGCCGGGCAGTAGCGCCACTTCACGGCGGGGTGTGTCGACACTACAACCAGTCCGTGATCGTAGCGCGCCGCGGCGGCAGGTTTTGTCGAAACCGAGGAGTATGCTTTGCAAGCAAGCGGGTTTCCGTGGGTTACTCGCGAACGAAAACCGCAGCTACAATAGTGTTAGTGACATGACCAGAACCACAAGTTTTCACGGACGCCCTTACTCGAGCACGCCAGACCCCGCCGTCAGCGCGACGCTGCGCGCCGACGGCGATCGGACGGTGGCGCGTATCGTCGGGGCAGAACAGCGCAGGAGCCTGGATGAAATGCCGAACTCGGGCAAAGGCTCCGTATGAAGCGGTTCGCGGGAGTCGGACCTGGTGCTGTAGCGATTTTCGCTCTGCAGTTGTTGAGTAGTGGTTGCGCGGCGCAACCTGCCGGCGTAGCCGCGACCCCGGTCTCGAGCGACGAATCGAGCGCGGCGTCGAGGGCAATGCCCAGCATCGCGACCGGCCCGATTGTCGATACGATGGCGACGCTCGTGGCGCCGAGCGGCCGGCAAGTCGCGGTGCGCTTGTTAGCGCCGGCACGTTGCGTTCAGTGTGGCCTGATCGTGTTTTCGCACGGTGCCAATGCTTCGCCAGCACGCTACGACGTGTTGCTACGGGCCTGGGCGGAAGGTGGCTGGGTGGTAGCGGCGCCGTTGCATGTCGATTCGGAAGAGCATCCGGAGCGCGCTCGCTACAAGCCTACCGACTCGCTCGGACTGCGCCTCGAGGATTATGACTTGGTCGTCGCCACGTATGGCACCGGCCGGTTGGCGTCCTATCCTGACATCGAATTGTCCGGCGACGTGATCGCCGCAGGCCATTCCTACGGCGCGTTGATCGCCCAGATCGCGGGTGGTGCACGCCTGGACGGTGACTATGCACCGATGGTAACGAAATCGCCGTTACCGCTGGCCGTCGTGGCTATCTCGCCACCTGGACCCATACCTAACTACGTCTCCAGTGCCGGATGGAGCCATATTGCGGTACCCGAACTCGTGGTATCCGGAACGACGGATGTCTTGCCAGGGATCGCGTCCGAGTGGAATCTGCACATGGTTTCTTACACGGCGGCACCGGCCGGAAGGGCCTATGCGCTGGTATTCGAGTCGATGGATCACTATTTCAACGGGGCGTATGGGCGGCTCAAGGCTACCGACGCGGCGACGGATCAAGCGGTGCGGAAGCTCAACGCCGAAGTGCTGCGTTTTGCGCAGGCCGTGCGCGCGCACGATCCACACATGGCGGACGAGTGGATCGCTAACAGCTCGCCGGGTGTGACGGCGACGGCCCGTTAGACGGGCGCCACGACGAATTCTGGATCGACGTCGCGCGCCCACGCGAGCAGCCCGCCGTCGAGATTGATCGGCACCGCCGTCAGTCTCGCGCCGACCGCCATTTCGCACGCCTGCAGGCTGCGACCTCCGCTGCGACAGACGAACACGACGTCGGGGCGCGAACTGCGACCACGCGACGAACCGCTGAGCGAGGCCACCAGTTCGTCCATCCGGGCGGCCAGTTCACCGATGGGCACATTGACGCAGCCGGCGAGGTGACCGCGTTCGAACTCGTGTGGCTCACGTACATCGACCAGCAGTATCGGCGTTGTTGATTCGGCGGCGGATTCGAGGCGCAGTTGCAGTTGGCGTGGCGTTGAATGCGATATCAGTGCGCGTTGCGCAGCCGTGGTCTTTGATTTCGGCACGGCGTCCTGCGGCGTCAGGATCGTTGGATGCTCGCCGCAGACGGCGCAGTCGGTCCGCCGCGCAACCGTGAACTCGTCGAAGCGCGTCGTAAGCGCGTCGTAAGTCAGGAGGCGCCCGGTCAGTAACTCGCCGATTCCAAGGATCAGTTTGATCGCCTCGGTTGCCTGGATGCTGCCCATGACGCCGGGTAGTACGCCGAGCACGCCCGCATCGGCACAATTCGGGACTTGGCCATCCTTGGCGTTTGGGAAGAGGCAACGATAACACGGACCGCGCTCCGGTAAGTAGGTGAGTGCCTGTCCTTCGAATCGATGAATCGCCGCACTAACCAGCGGCTTGCCAAGAATGACGCACGCGTCGTTGATCAGGTAGCGTGTACTAACCCGATCCGTACCGTCGATTACTACGTCGTACTCACGGAGCGTATCGAGGATGTTATCCGCGGTCAGCTGCAGATCGTGCGCGACGACTTCGATGTCGGGGTTCAGGGCGGCGAGTCTCTTGGCGGCAGCAGCGACTTTGCTCTGCGCGACATCGGCATTTGTGAAGAGCACCTGCCGCTGCAGGTTGGACAGATCGACGACGTCGTAGTCGACCAGTGCGAGTTTACCGACGCCAGCCGCGGCGAGATAGAGCGCGCTGGGCGAGCCGAGTCCGCCCGCGCCGATCACGACGACCTTGGAGTTCTTGAGGCGGCTCTGACCAGCAGCACCAATTTCGGCCAACGACAGATGGCGAGCGTAACGTTGCTTCTCGGTCGCAGTCATCGCCATGCTCATCAACCTCCACTCAGGGCGCAAATCAGGTGCAGCGTATCACCCGGATGGACGGCTTGCTGCAAGGATGTCACAGCATCGTGATTGACATACAGCCTGATGTGAGGTCGGATGCGGTCGTGCTCGTCGATCATGCGAAAACGAATGCCGCGGTAGTTAGTGTCGAGATCGGCCAGTACCGCGGCGATGTCGTGACCGACCGCGTCGACACTCGCAGCGCCGGCCGTGTACGATCTCAGCGGACTCGCGACCCTGACTGTGCATGCCATCGCCACCCGGCCTCAGTGCGCGACAGCAAGGCAGTAGATTTCGGGCAAGTGACGCGCAATGCAGCGCCAACGCTCGCCGGCACGGCTCGCCCACACTTCGCCGCCGGTCGTGCCGAAATACAGACTCGGCCGATCGCGCTCATCACGGCACATGGCCTGGCGCAATACCGTGAACCAGGCTTGCGATCGAGGTAGCCCGAGGTCCTGGCGTCGCCACGACTTGCCGCCATTCACCGTCATGTAGACGGCCGGCTTGCCGCCGACAGACGTGCGGGGCCACACCGCGGTACCGTCCATCGGACATACCCACGCAACCTCGGGATCCTGCGGGTGCAGCACGATGGGGAATCCAATGTCACCAATCGATTTTGGCATGTTCGCCCCGATGCGCTCCCAACGAGTCGCCGGGCGATCGATACGATAGATCCCGCAGTGATTCTGTTGGTAGAGGCGATCGGGATGTTTGGGATGCATCGCAACACAGTGCGGGTCGTGTCCAAAGGGTGCGTCCGGATCCGGGAGAAAATCCGCCGCGCAGCCTGCATTCATCGGCTGCCAATCGCGGCCGCCGTCGGTCGACTCGAAGACGCCACCGATCGAGATGGCAAGATACAGATGCCGCGGATCGCGCGGGTCCACCAGAATCGAATGCAGGAATTCACCGTCCGGCGTCGCGCCCGCCGACCACTTCGGGAACATGGGGTGGTCATTGAATCCTGCGACCGGGTGCCAGCAATCGGCGCCGTCCTCGGAGCGAAACAGGCCAGCCGGAGAGCTCCCGGCGTACCAGGCCGAGGGTTCGTTTGGATGCGCTGGTGTCAGCCAAAACACACGCTCGACCGCCCGCGGCTTCGCCGCGGCCGCCGCCTTCGCGAACGCCGGTGGCCTGCTGGCTTCATGCCAGCGGCGGCCCCGATCGGTCGAGCGATACACCGTCGGTCCCAGATGTCCGGTCCTGGCAGCCATGACGAGTACGCGCGGATCGCGGGGATCTTGCACGACGTGATGAACGATGTGGCCCAGGAACTGCGGGCCAGCCAGCTTCCACGCGCGGTTGCCGGTGTCGCGCCGCAGTGTAAAGGCGCCTTTTCGCGTGCCAATCCAGAGCGTGTCTTGAGCCATGCGCGAAGCATCGCGCCATCAGCTCCCGCGCGCAACTGCGCCGAGCGAGGGCAGTTAAACACGGCTTAATGGTGGCGCCATGTCGGTGTGAGACACGGTCGCCTACAGTGATCGCGCCACAATGGGTGGTGCCTGAATCGAGACTACTATGAATAGCCGTTCAATTCTCCTTGCGAGCGTGCTCGCGGCCGCGTTGCCGGTGTTTGCCTTGGCCACGACACCGCCCGCTGCCGCTCCCGCGGCGAGCACCGCAGCGTCGACCATGGCTACGACGACGACCGATCAACACCAGCTAATGAAGGACTGCTCTGCCACCGCCAAGACCAAACATCTGGCGGGCAAGGATCGCAAAGAATTCATGCGTACCTGTCTCAAGAAGAGTCAGTAGCGGGTCCCACGCGGATTGCGCCAGCGCGGCTCCTCTGCGGTTCAGCAGCAGACGGAGTCGCGCTGGCTACATCGGCCAGTGGAAACTCGCACGTAACGCGCAATCCCGGTGCGTTGTCCGCGAGCGCGAGTGTTCCGCCATGCAGGCGGACCACAGCGCTAACGAGTGCCAGACCGAGGCCACTGCCAAGGGTGCCTTGCTGATTCCCGACCCGTTGAAACGGCTGTATCGCGCGCTCACGTTCGTGGGCAGCGATGCCCGGGCCATTGTCCTCGACGATCAGCACTCCGCGCTTGTTCCCCGACTTGTTAGCGACGCAGATTCTCACCCGCCCACCCGCGGGTACATATTTCAATGCGTTCTCGATCAGATTGGCCACCAGCTGTGCGAGCAATTGACGGTTGCCGACGACTCTGACCGGAGCCGCAGCGTGAATCTGCAATTCGAGTCCAAACGATTTCGCTTCGGGCAAGAAGAGGTCGGTCAGTTCGTTGGCGAGTTTGGCGATGTCCACGAGTTCGGTGGCCGTGATCACGCCACGCGCTTCCGATTGCGCGATCTGCAGTAGCGTCGATAAGGTACGTTGCACCCGATCGAGCTCGTGCACGACCGAATCGACCAGTTCCTGGGTGGCGACCGGCGTGCCGGGTTGCAACAATGCTTCCTCCAGCCGGACGCGCAGGCGGTAGAGCGGGGCCCTTAGATCGTGGGCGGCGCTGCCAAACGTGGTGCGTAAGGTGATCGTTTGCTGCTCGAGCCGATCCAGAACGCGATTGACCGTCGCGCCCAGCGCGTCGAACTCGTCATGACTGCCATCGAGAGGTAGCCGTTGGCCAAGATCTCCCGCGATGATCGTTTGACAGGCGACGGCATAGTCCTGCACACGTTGGCGCACGCGGCGGCTGTACCAGATTCCGACCAGTGCCATGAAGAAAGCGGTGAGGCCAGTGCCCCACAGCGTCGCAGACAAAAATCGCGCTGAAAAGCGCCGTTGTTCGCTCGTGTCCGTGCCAACGAGCAACCAGTCGTCATTCGGCAGCTGGGTGAGTAGCGCTTCGCAACGGTGAGTGGAACTGCCTTCGCTATCGGTGGCATCTACTGTGAATTGGACTCTGCCCGCGCGAGCGGTCAGCGAATCAGGCCATCGGTTCAGATTGCCGGCGAGGCGCGACTGCGTCGAATCTGCTAGCAGGTAGAGCGCGCCGGTTCTGCCCCATTGATCGCGGCGAGCCTTCAGCGCCTTGATCAACTGCGAGGTGTCACCCTCATCGTATTCATCGATCAGACTGTCGGTCTCAGTCTGCACGACGGCCGTCAGCTCGGATTCCAGCGCGCGCAGCGTCAGCCAATAGACCGTGATCAACAGCAAACTGACCATCACCGTCACCACGGCGATGTAGGCGAAAACCAAACGGGTCGATGAGAGGCGCATGCGAACTGGTGCGATGAGATCTAGGGGTCTTCGCGCAGCACGTAGCCTGCACCGCGAATCGTATGCACGAGCGCGCGCGTGTGCCCCTTGTCGATGGCATTGCGCAGGCGGCTCATATGCACGTCGATGACGTTGGTCTGTGGATCGAAGTGCAGATCCCAGACCCCCTCGAGCAGCATGGTGCGTGTCACGACCTGTCCGGCATGCCGCAACAGGAACTCCAGAATCTGGAATTCCTTGGCGGTGAGCTCTATTGCTCTTCCGGCGCGCTGCACGCGGCGGCTCAGCAGGTTGACCTCGAGATCCGCGAGTTGTAAGCGCGTGAGCTGCGTATTCGTTTGGCCGCGTCGCAGCAGAGCTTCAATTCTGGCTAATAACTCAGAGAACGCGAAGGGCTTCGTCAGGTAATCGTCACTGCCAGCCTTCAGGCCTGCGACGCGATCTTCGACCGTGCCGAGTGCGGACAAGATCAAGACCGGGGTGCGATTGCCGTTGCGGCGTAACAATTCGATGATCGACAGTCCATCGAGATAGGGGAGCTGTCGGTCGGCAATGATCAGATCGTACGGCTCTTCGGTGGCGCGGAACAAACCGTCGCGTCCATCGAGCGAGTGTTCGACGCAATAGCCGCTCTCGCGCAGGCCCTTGCTGAGAAAGCGCGCCGCTTCGGCATCGTCCTCGATCAGCAGCAGCTTCATTTGGACACCAATCCTTTCAGTCCGCCCGAGATCAGTCGCGATACGTCGAGCAGTACGCGCGGCAAGATCAGTCGGCCCGGTAGGGCGATGTAGCGTGGCGACCAGGCGGGCAAGAACTTCTCCTTGTAACGTTTGAGACCTTCGAAGTTGTAGAAATGTTCGCCGTGCCGAAAGACGAAGCTGCCCATGCGATGCCAGGGCGGGGCCAGGGCATGCGGTTCGAGACCGGCCAGGGGCGCCATACCCAGATTGAAGTAGCCATAGCCGTTGGCCCGTCCCCACAGCATGAGTTCCGTAAAGAGAAAGTCCATGGCGCCCTTCGGCGCATCGGCTCCAAAGCGCATCAGGTCGATCGACAGCTCATGGCGATTGGCGGTGCTCCACAGATTGGCAAACGCCACCGGATGTCCCTCCACGCGTACGAGCGCGAGCGGGAATTGTTGAATGTACTGTTCGGAGAATGCGCCGACCGAGAAGGCCTTCTCGGCGACTGCTTTGTGCGCCAGCCACGTGTCGGAAATCCGCCGCAGGGTCGCGAGCAGCGGTGAAACTGCCTCACGCGGAACGATCTCGAAGGTCGCTCCATCGCGCATGGCTCGTCGGTGCGACTGCCGCAGATCAGCGCGCGCGCTGCCGTCCAGCGAGAAACTCGCCAGCGGTACGCGCGCCTCTTCGCCCAGCTTGACGAGTGTCAGTCCGAGGTCGACGTACAGCGGGAGCTGCTCTGCCGCAACCTGGTAAAATACCGTCCAGCCACCTGCCCGATCCACCAATGCCCGGAACTGGCGCGTCAGATCCCGGCATGGACCAGCAGCGCCTACCGGATCACCAAGCGCGATCCAGCTGCGTCCGCGCACCTGGTACATGATGAAGGCATCGGCCTGTTCGTGATACAGAACGTGCTTGTCGCCCGTGCGGACGGCATTGAACAACGTGTCGTTTGCGGCACTTGCGGCGCGCTCGATTCGCGCCAGGTCCGGTTCGCAGGTCGCAAGTAGCAAATTGCGGGCGGGGCGCAGCAGATAGGCGACGAACAGGACGAGCGATGCGGCCGCTACCAGCACGGTGGTGCGCAAAACGCGCGATGTGTCGCCAACATGGGAGAACGACCACCACGACGTGCTGGCGAATTGCTCCTGATGATTCAACCATGCGATCAGAATGGATACAGCCACGACGCCCAGCACACTGAACACCCAGCCGCGGGAGAACTGTTCGTTGGCGAGCGACGACGCTCGATAGAATGCCGCGCGACCAAACCACAGAATCGCAAGTACGACTGCCAGGAAGCTGGCTTCCTCGAAATCAAGACCCTTGGTGACGGACGCGACAATACCAGCCAGTAACAGCCAAACCGTCACGTGGTAGGCCGTGGAAACGCGCCGCAGCAAGCCGTGCGCCAGGACTAACAGCGCAAGCCCGGCCATGCTGCCGATCAGGTGCGACAACTCCAGGAGCGGCGCCGGCAACAGGCCGCGCAGCGTGTGCAGCCGGGCGTCGATCGCCGGAGTAGCACCGGACACCAGTAGCACGACGCCAGACATGAAAGCCAGCACCGCGCCCACCTGCGGGGCGATCGGTGCGAGGTAGAAGCTGGCGCGCGACGACACGCTGCCGATCCGTGCGCGTTGTCCATGCACCTCGTGACTGACAAATAGTACTGCCGCCAGGCCAAGAGGAAGTAGATAGTAAATGGCACGGTAGACGAGCAGCGATCCGAGCAGCGCATCGGCTGGCAGCTCGCGCAGACCAAAAATCAGGACCGATTCGAATACTCCCAGTCCGCCCGGAACGTTCGAGACGATGCCGGCGACAACTGCGACCGCGAAGAGCGATGTGAAGGCGATCAGGCTGATATGGGCGCCGTGCGGCAGCAACACCCACAAGACAGTGGCTGCCAGCGTCAGATCGGCGACCGCTACCAGGATTTGCGCCGCCGCCAGCGGCAGTGCGGGCCGGCGCATGGTGAAGCGTCTTATTCGCAGCGGCTCACTGCCGAATGCCGCCCACGCCAGGTAGGCGGCTGGCAGCGCGAGGAGGGCGACTCCCAGCGCGATCGATACGCTCTCTCGTGCGCCCAACAGGCCCAGTATCCGCGGCGGTGCGACCAGCAGTGAGACGCCGGCCAACGTCGCGAGACCCAAGCTGGTCGAGAGACCGCAAAACGCGACGACCATCGCCAGTTGTGCGTTCGTCAGTCCACGCGGCGAATAGAAGCGGTAGCGTATCGCGGTACCGGTGAGAGCCGCGACGCTGAGATTGTGATTGAGTGCGTAGGCGATGAAGGAAGTCATTGCGACACGCGGATAGCGGATCGACTTGCCAACATAGCGCAGCGCAAGCCAGTCGTAGGCTGTCAAGCAAAGATAGCTGGCAGCGGTCAGCAGAACTGCGAGAAACAGCGTGCTGAACGGGATAGCCGCTACGTGGCTGATCACATCCGCCAAATCGTAGTGTCGCAGTTCGCGCCGCAACAACCAGTACACTAACAATAGAATGCCGGTGACAAGCAGGTAGAAGCCAACCCGACGAACTTGCGCTTGCAAGGTGCTTGGCGACGTCACTCCGCAATCGCCCGACACGGGGAGCCTTCCAGCCAATGATCGATGCGTCGCCACAGCCGCGCCCGCCCATCTGCGGTACCGCTGCCCAACGAGTGATCGGCGCCGTGTATCACCTCAACCGTCATGTTGTGTTTGCCCAGCGCGCGGCTCTGGGCAGCGGCGAAGTGCGCGGCTTCGACCGGAACGACGCTGTCTTCGTCACCGTGCAGCATGAGCACCGGGATGTCGATCGATTGGTAGGCTCGCATCGGTTCGAGATCGAGCATCGAGTTCCAGTAGCGAAATGTCTCGCCTTCGACAGTTTGATCGATATCGTTCGGAAAGGCGCGAATGCGTGCGAGCGTGCGCTCGGCAGACGCAGCGTCCAGGTTGCGCCGCAGCGTCATTCTGAGTTCGTCCTCGCCGCGCAGCGCGCCGGCGCTGAGGGCAATCACCCGTGTGAACCCCGGCACTGCGGCTGCGACAAACGGCGCAACGGTGCCGCCCTCCGAGTAACCGATCAAGACCCGAGCGCAGACGTTGTCATTGTGCTCGAGGGCCCGGCGCGCGAAGTCGGTGTCCGCGGCGATCAAATTCTGGTAGGTCGTGTGGCGATGAAAGCGGCGCGAGCAGCCCAGATAGGACCAAGGTGCCGATCGGGTATCGCGCTTCTCCGGGGTCAACACGCGCCAGCTCCCGGGCGCGTCGGCGAAGATCGTATCCACCTGTGAGGCAACGGGTTCGCAGCCCGAGCCGGGCAGGAAAACAATCAGCCCCTGCTGAGGGGTTGACGGGCCTACCATCAGCTCATAGGTCTTGCGATCCTGCGTAGTCGCCAGCGCAATCGGCGCCAGCAACGCCAGCCATATCAACCAACCAGCCTGGGTCGAAATTCGCATAGTTGCCCAGCGCCAGCTTGCCTGCGATCGTCACGCCGTTGCATGAAATCGTCTTAATCTTGAGAACAGGTGACGCGGTGGCTCATGCGACGGACGCATGATCATGCGCGTGCACCGCGCAGCGCTCGCAATTGACCCAGCCGGAATCGCCGTTGGCGTAGTGTTCCTTCTTCCAGATCGGCAGGCGATGTTTGACCTCATCGATGATGTAACGGCAAGCTCGAAATGCCTCGTCGCGATGCGGCGCACTAACACCTACCCACACTGCGACCTCCTCGAGGCCGAGCGCGCCGACGCGGTGTACGCAGCGCGCATTCTCGACACCAAACCGCTGCTGCGCCTCCGCGATCACCCGTTGGCCCTCCGCCAGAGCCAACGCTTCGAACGCTTCATACTCGAGCGCAGTCACGCGTTGGCCCTCGTTGTGGTCGCGCACCCAGCCCTCGAAGGACACGAAGCCGCCGCAGGTGACGTCACGCAGCGACGCGTTGAGCGACGCGATATTGATCGGCTCTGCACTGAAAGAAAATGCAGTCATCCGCCGGCCACCGGTGGAATGAAAACGACCGCGTCGTTAGTAGACAATGGCCGGGACCAGTCGGCGAAGTCACCGTTGATTGCAACACGCAAGGAGTCGGCGGTCAGTGTGAACGAATGCGAGCCGCGCAACTCGTCGTACAGCTCACGTGGCGTGCGTGCCTGGGTCGTAATCACCTCTTCGCGACGGCCAGCCTGCTCACGCAGAATGGCGAAGTACTGCACGCGAATCTCGCGCTGGCTGACCGCGAGTTGTGGATTGAGGGTGGACATGGCCTGCCAATAATCGTCCGTTGTGTTCGCGTTGTCGAGTGCCCGCGGGTTGGGCGGATCAAGGAGCAGCGTGTTGGCCCGCAGCAGAAATTTTCGCGGGCAGTGGCGTCCAGCAGCGATATAGGCCGCGAGTGCGTCTCGTGTGCGTGGTTCATAGACGGCGCACAGAGGTTCCGGCAACCCATCGTGGCTCGATCGATAGGCCGTTGCGTCGCGGTCGGGATCGCGCCGCGCAGCGAGATTCGCCAAGGTTGCGTGATCAAGAAAGGGCAGATCGCACGCCAGGATCCACCACGCGGCGTTCGGCGCCACTGCCTGGGCCGACGCAATGCCGGCGATGGGCCCGGAAGCGGCTACCTGATCGACGATTTGATCGAAATGGCGTCGCGTGGGTTCAGTGCGCTGATCCTCGCGCACCGAGACGAAAACCTTGGTCACGTGCGGTCGCAACGCTTCGACCGCTGCGGCGAGCTGCGTCTGGCCGTCGCGATACTCGATCGCTGCCTTGTCGCGCTGCATGCGCGTACTGCGACCGCCGGCCAGCACCAGTCCTAACAACGGAGTTGTCATGCGCGTTTGAAGTCGCGTTTACCACCACGTTTGGTCAGCAAACGGACCGGCCCGATGACGATGTCGTGTGAGAGCGCTTTGCACATGTCATAAATCGTGAGCGCGGCGATACTGGCACCGGTGAGGGCCTCCATCTCGACGCCTGTCTTGTGCGTCGCCGCCACAGTGCAGAGCACACGCACCTTGGCGCCGCGCTGCGCAGAAATTTCCACATCGCAACGCTCGATAGGCAACGGATGGCAGAATGGAATCAACTCGTGCGTCCGCTTGGCCGCCAACACGCCGGCAATGATGGCGGTGTCGAAGATTGGTCCCTTCTTGCTGCGGTGGCCGCTGCGGCTGAGGGCGCGCGCCACGGCCGCTGGAAAACTGATGATTGCTTCGGCTGTGGCATCGCGGTAACTGATCGCCTTGTTACCAACGTTGACCATCGTGGGACGATTGGCCGCATCGAGGTGCGTTAACTCTGCTATGGGCGCGAGCCGCGTGACGCTGGCACGTCGCTGCTGTTTGGTGGCGGCCATCGTCATCAGCCGCCGATGTAAAACATTTCGATCTTGCGTTCCGCCTCGCCGCGCGCCCGCAGTGCCGCACGCAGCTCGCTGTAGCGATCGGCGCGTTTGGACCAGATCGCTCGTATCATCTCGAGCAGTTCGTCATCGGTCGCGCCACTTCTGAGCGGTTCGCGCAGGCTCGCGCCTTGGGTTGCAAACAAGCACGTGAAGAGTGCGCCATCGGACGACAGACGCGCGCGCGAGCAGTCGCCGCAGAACGGCTGCGATACCGATGACACGAAGCCGATCTCGCCTGAGCCGTCGCTGAATGCGTACCGTGAGGCAACTTCGCCGCGATAGTTAGGCTGGCGCGGCTCGATCGGCCAGCGTGACTGGATCAGGCTCACGAGCTCGGCGGATGGCACGACCAGATCGGGGCGCCAGTCGTTACGATTGCCGACATCCATGTACTCGATGAAGCGCACGATGACGCCGGTGCCGCGGAAGCGTTCGAGCAGATCGAGGGCGGTGTGATCGTTGATGCCACGCTGAATCACCGAATTGATCTTGATCGGCGCGAGGCCAGCGCGCTGCGCATGCTCGATACCGTCGAGCACTTCGTCGACACCACCCAGGCCGCCGCTCATGCGCGCGAACACCGCGGGGTCGAGGCTGTCGAGACTCACGGTCAGCCGCTGCAGACCGGCAGCGGCCAGTTCCGTCGCATACTTCGACAGCAGTACGCCGTTGGTCGTTAGCGCGAGGTCTTCGAGTCCGGCGATCGTGCTGAGGTCGCCGATCAGATCGGTGAGATTGGGGCGCAGCAGCGGCTCGCCGCCGGTGATGCGGAGTTTCTTGACGCCGAGCCTCACGAACACGCGCGACAGTCGCGTGATCTCCTCAAAGCTGAGGCGCTCGGTCGACTTCAAAAATTTATAGCCGTCGTGAAACGTGTCCCGCGGCATGCAGTAGGGGCAGCGGAAGTTGCAACGATCCATCACCGAGATCCGCAGATCGTGGATGGGCCGATTGAGCTGATCGAGTACCCCTGCCGGCCGGGTACCAGGGGCCGCTGCCGAATCGCGCTCGGTCCGGGAATGCAGGGAAACGATGGTCTCTTTCACAAGACCTCAAGAGTAGCAGCGCTTACCAGCGATACAAAGTGGCGACGAAACCCTTGGGCAATTCTGCCGGACCCGGCGGCAGCTCGACGAAACCGTCGGTCCCGGCGAGGGCCGTGAAATCGCCAGAACCATTGGTTGGACGCGGCTGAGCCCAGGTGCGGCCCCAGCCGTCGGTCTGCAGTTGCACCGGCAGAAAAAACGTCAGCGCGTTGCGCGTCTCGACGGCTTGCAACAAGGCAAGCCGCTCGGGTGCGCGCTCGGAGGCGCCCATCGCACGATTCAAGGCCGGTACGACATATCGCCCCAGGCACACGAGGGTGGACACCGGATTGCCCGGCAGCGCGAATACGGCGGCTCCGGACGGCGCAACGCCAAACCACATCGGTTTGCCGGGCCGTTGAGCGATCTTGTGGACAATCTGTCGCACACCGAGCCGCTCGAGCACCTGCGGTACGAGATCGAGCTGTCCCATCGACACGCCGCCCGACAGTATCACCGTGTCGTGCGTTGCCAGATGTTGTCGCAGCCGCCGCTCAATCTCATCGGCGTCGTCGTTTACGTGGTCGTCCGCGACCCGCGTGAAGCCGCGAGCTTTCAGTGCGGCGACCACGCCGTATACATTTGACCGCCGGACTTGGTAGGGGAGGATCGACTCGCCGGGTTCCACCAGTTCGTCGCCGGTCGAGATAACCACGATCGCTGGCTGAGCACTGATGCGCACCCGCGCCATGCCAGCACTTGCTGCGACCGCGATGTCGGGTGGGTTCAAGCAGGCGCCAGTCGATAGCAGCAAAGCACCCTGCCGCGCATCGGAGCCGCGCCGATGCACATTGCGATACGCTTCGATTTTGACGTCAGGCGCGAGTGTGGCGATGCCGTCAGCGACGGAAATCTGTTCGACCGGGATCACCGCATCACAGCCACTTGGTAGCATGGCACCGGTCATGATTTCGATGCAGTTGGTCTCGCTGCCGAGAGTCATGGGTGTCGCCCCAGCCGGCTGCATGCCTTGCACCGTCAATCGACGCACGCCGCGGGCAATGACTTCGCTGCGGACCGCAACGCCATCCATTGCAACCCGGTCAAACGGCGGTGCATCGCGCTCCCCGTAGATATTCTCGCGCAGAATTGCGCCAACCGCCTGGGAGAGCGGTAGCGATTCGATTGGCAGCGCAGCAAGATGCTGGCCGATCAAGGATTCGGCTTCGGCGGGGGTCAGCATCACACGGATGATGCTGAAACACGCGGCGCCGGGCAAGCGCCAGCGCCGCGTGCCATCGAGTGGGTTGCTATTTCTTGTTCTTGGCGTTGTAGGCGCGCAGCTGTTCATTGAACCGGGCAGCGACCGCCTCGAGTTCATCGATTGCCGCATTGTGCTTCTGCGCCTCCATGCGCGCGAGCTCCTGCTTCTGCTCAGGCGTGATCTTGTCGCCCGCCTCGGCAATTTTGCCGTCGTTTTCGAGCTTCAGGCACGCGAGGTAGCCTTCCATGTCCTTGTTGTATTGCACCACCAGACTCTTGGCGGCCGTCATTTCCTCGAGCGTCGCTGAGGCGCCGTCGGGAATTTTCTCCGGTGCGGTGGGGTAGGTGCAGCCCGCATAGGCCTGCGATACCAGGCTGGCGGCGGCGACTAGGAGTACTGAGGCGATGGTCTTCATGTATGGCAATTCCTCGACGGTTTGTACGGGCCAGGGTCTCGGTCAATATAGTAAAGGTGTCTGGCATGAGCGCGCCAGCCCCCATGGCGGTGGCCGCGCGCATCCATGAAATGCTCTGGCGGCTGAACTCTTCCTGAACGGCCTATGTCATGTTCCTGGCGGCATCGCCCGGTCGGCCTCGCTGGCCTGGTCGGCGGCCGTGGCCCGCCGTGCCTTGGCTACCGCCGACCGTCGTCCATAATAGTTAGGATAATCGCGATCGAGACCCTTGAATCGTCGATGTATCCAGAGGTACTGCTCCGGCACCTTGCGCACGTGAGCTTCGATCAACCGGTTGAAACTCAAGGCATCGGCGCTCGAGGAATCACTCGGAAAGTCCTCGAGCGGTGCGCCGATAATGCCCCGATAGTGACGACCGTCGGGAGCTCGTTCGACAAAGTAGGGTAAGACCACGGCGTTGGTCATCGCGGCGATTCGCGAAGTTGCGGTGTTGGTAGCCGCGGCAATGCCGAAGAACGGCACCATCTCCGCGCCTTTCTTGCGATAGCTTTGATCGGGCGCATACCAGACCACTTCGCCGTCTTTCAGCGCTTTGATCAACGTGCGAACGTCATCGCGCGGAATCGCCCGTCTCGCTTGACGGTTGCGATTGCGCGCGAGCATCGCCCCCAACACCTCATTCTTGGTCGGTCGGTACATCACGTTGAGGGGCAGGTGAAGTGTTAGCGCACGGCAGCCGATCTCGATCGTAGTGAAATGAGCCGACAGCAAGAGAACGCCGCGGCCAGCCCGTTGCGCACGTTCGACGTGCTCCAGTCCCGAGATAGTGGTTAGCCTACGAACCAGCTCGTCAGCGCCCCACCAGGCGACCGCGGTTTCAAACAGTGCGCAGCCGAGGCTCGCGAAATGCTGCTGCAAGATCGCGGCACGTTCGTCGTCCGAGCGCTCGGTTAGGCACAGTGCGAGATTGCGCTGTGCGATGCGGGCCTGGCTGCGTAGCAAGGGTTGCAAGAGCCGACCGAGTCCACGGCCCATGGCCAGGTGTACGCTGTGCGGCAAAGGTTCCAGCACGCGCAGTAGCGCCAACCCGAGCCAGGTTGGCCAGTATCGAGGTGCAAGTAGACGCCAGGACATCAGCGCATCTTGACGGATGCGCCGATCGCGTCAATGTGCAGCGTCAATCTGCGGCGTCGCGCCGCGCGGCTGGCGCAGGCGGTCTGGGAGTGTCACGCCGACTGTCCGGCCAGCGTTGCTCGCAACAAACCGCCAGAGCTGCGCGAAACGCGTCTGGGCTTGTGGGAGTTTCTGCGCCGGATTGCGCAGTTGCGTT
>Ga0138256_10003877_pt1 | contig 15871 bp, 15 predicted proteins | sample KNB2016incub_MG_FD_105486 | JGI IMG/M metagenome (GOLD analysis project Ga0138256, IMG submission 105486) | Active sludge microbial communities from wastewater in Klosterneuburg, Austria - KNB2014incub_MG | ecosystem: Engineered > WWTP > Activated sludge > Unclassified | place: Austria... | reverse complement strand
TTGAGATCATCATAAACCGGATTTGGCTTTATGGTTAGAGCGAATGTATCCCTTTTGCTATCCTGGCAATATGCATCTAAACATTTTAGTGATTTTAATGCGTTCATTCTGCGTCCACTGGTCGTAATTCCATAGAGACTGGCATTCTCATCACCGCATTCCAGAATAAACTGTCTCATTAATAAAGATGCTTGTCTTGGGTTTGACTTAGAAAGAGTATTGAATTTTGGACAAAACTGATTTAATAATGCAATGGTACCACCCACCTGAGGTGCAGACAAAGAACAACCGCTTTCTTCCCGTATTACTCCCCCTAATCCCATAACAGTAACGTTCTCTCCGCTTGCTCCAATATCGATAAATTCTTTGCTAAAGCCTGCGTCAAGAACTTTTTGATCGTTTTTATCCGTATTGGTAACTGCAATTAAGTGAAGGCTAGGGCAAAGAGAAGGGATATCACCTAGTATGCTAACATCATGATCGGGTCTATTTACAGTTGCACAAACATTTAGGATGCCTATATTTCCTAGTTTATCATAAAGTGGGCAGATAAGTGGATGATCATCCACAAAGTCTGTATCGTAACCTAATGAAATTGTAGAAGCAACAACATAAGCTCCTTTTTTTCCATCAGACTTGAGATATTCATCTTTCATTTTATAAAAATAGGAATAACAAGTAATCAAAGAGGCATCATTTGCTGCATCACAAATTAGCATTTTAATATTTTGATTCGTTCCGGAAACACCTATTTTATTGTTCCCAATTGCCCCAACCAAGCCAGCAATATTAGTTCCATGATTTTTTAAATTATGTTCATCGCCGGGGTTGAAGGATAAAGGGTTGAAGCCATAATAATCATCAATGTAATCATTATTGTCATCATCAATTCCGTTATCAGGAATTTCAAATTTATTAATAAAAATATTTCGTTTTAAATCTGTTAGGGTATAGTCAAACCCTTCATCTATAACGCCAATAACAATGGTATCACCTAAAGGGCTTACACCATCATTTTTGAAGCACCAAATATCTTCTATTTGCATTTTGACTAAATTCCATTGTTTGGAATATTCAGGATCATTTGGTTTACATGATCTTTTATTCAATTTGAAATTTTTTTGATAAATGCTAATCGCTTTATTGTTTTTAAGGATTTGATCTTCTTCTTGAGTTGAAAAGTAATCTGCAAATCGAACTAGATAGATAGGATCAAGACTTGATATTTTTTGGATAGTCCAATCGTGTTTAGATCTTGAAATATCGAATCCAAATTCAAGGGAAGCTAAATTATTACATTTGACTATGTACTCATGTGGTATTTGGGCAATGAGTAAAATATTGGACCACAAGGCTAATATCGATAGTATTCCAAATTTATTCATAAAGCGGGGTTAATCTGTTTATTAAGGGCTCCAAAATACGAAAAAGATTTGATTACATAGCTGCCAAACCAGGAAAACGCCATCCCATCAACTAAAATTGTTTTAAAGGGCTTAAATTCTTCAAATTCTGACTCTTTAAATGGGTAAGGTTCCGAAGAAAGAAAAATAAAATCAGGGCTAAGTTTATGGATTTCATCTTTTGAGGTTACCGGGTACCGTAACTTATTAATAAATGTATTTCTAAAACCTGCTAATTCAAGCATGTCATGAATAAATGTATTTTGACCGACTGACATATAAGGATTCTTCCAAATTAAATATACGATGGAAGGTCTTTTTGAATGAGATTGATTACATTTTAAATCATTGATACCTAATTGAATTTTTTGTATCAAATGGAGTGCCTGTAATTCGCGATTACAACACGATCCAATCTTTGAGATAAAATCCAAATTATCTGTCATGCATTTAACATCACTGACCCAAACGGGCACCTTGCTTTCCAAAGAAATAATGTCTTCAATGCGATTTTCTTCTTTATTTGCAATGATCAGGTCAGGGTTGAGTGCTAGTATGCTGTCTAGTTTTGGATTTTTTGTACCACCAATTATTTTTTTTGTTGATAAGAAATGTTCAGGTTCAATGCAAAATTTTGTAATTCCGACAACTTCACTATCAAGATTTAGATCATAAAGCAAATGAGTAATAGATGGAACTAGAGAAATAATACGTTTTGGATTAGATTTAACTTTGACTTTTCTACCTAATTGGTCTAAGAATACATTCACAACATTCCATTATAGTTTAGTAGAAACGAAAATAAGTTCATGATTATTTATAGTCAATCGATTCATATTATGGATACCTAAACTCTTTAAATCTGCAAGTTCAATCCATCTTTTATCAGTTGATGATAACATCAATAATTTGGAATCTTGAGCACAAATTATTTGTCCAGAATTCATCAAATAAAAATCTTCAACACCTCTCGGCATATTAGCAATTATTGAAATTTTCTCCTGTGTGATATTATATTTTTTTAATAACCATGTATCATCCAATATCTTATGAACAAAAAGCAATTCATCTTGATTGAGAAGTTCAAATGCCCTACCTATGTTTGATGCAAATACTTTTCGACTTGTTGAATTCTCATCGCAAATAGCTAAGACATTGATATCATCAACAATAAAACAAATCCATTTAGAATCTTTCCAATATCTGTAATATCCTATTTTTCCTTGTTGCTGAAGAATTTTTTTCTCTTCTTTTCCAGTGATTTTATTATATGCAATTAATTGTTGGATTGTGCTATCAGATTCCGGAACATGCACGCAAGTAATTTGATTATTGTTTTTTGGATGGATTCTTGGAGAATAATTATAGCCCTTGTTTTCAATTATCTTGTTGTAAGTCGAGTCGATTAAATGAAATTCATAAATCTCATTTTTATCAGATTTACCTGTCCGGATACTGGCAAGAAAAGCAGACTCTGATATTTGGTATGGTTGGCTGTTATAATTTTTTGGATTGAAGGCAGTAAGGTAATTTACATGGCGAATTTGCCAAATAGTATCTCTTGGGTTTTCAATGTAAGCACTATACATTTGGGTTATTGGTACCTGACCATCTAAATGTATTCCAAAACCAATAATAAACACAAACGATAATGTCCTATAGTGGATTAACTTATTCATCGATAAACAAAATTAATTTGCATTTGCAGAAGTAAATATTCTCTTCCAATTGATTCCTTCTTTTAAGCTTGCATTTTTCAAACTAAACCAAATTACTAAAGGTTTTCCTACTATGTGATCTTCTGGAACATAACCCCAAGCACGTGAATCTTCAGAATTATGTCTATTATCACCCATAGCCCAATAATAATTTTGTTGGAAGGTATAAGTTGTTGAAGGCTGACCATTAATTATAATTTGGCCATTTTCAACTACTAAAGTATTGTGTTCGTATACGCTGATACAACGTGAAAACAAAGGTAAATTTTCCAAATTTAAGGCTACAGTTGCTCCTTTAGCAGGAATCCAAATGGGACCATAATTATCAAAATTCCATTTTGTTTGATTGGATGGGAAAACTGAAGGGTCAGTCATTGGTACTGGAGTAATTTCTATATCACTACCCATGGATTTAACTTTATTATATTGGTCTTGATCTAGAAAAAAGTATCCAGAATTTGCAGAAGGATCGTAAATATTTATACCCCAGTCTGCAAGTTTTTTTAAATTGATTTTGGTACTCGTTGATCTTACTGCATACATATATTCCATATGTGTAGGGTTTTCTCCTGGTTTTCCATTGATATATAATTGTCTATCAATTACTTGAACACTATCACCGGGCATTCCAACACAACGTTTGATATAATGGTCTTTTTTGTCAACTGGTCTGACAATTAATTTTGCACCTCTACAGTCATTTTTTGCATATTCGCTAGTAACAGTTTGGAAAGCTGCCCATGATCTTGTTTTGCCTAAATAGACGCTATCCCCAACAGGCCAATTGAATACAAAGGGATCATTCCTTTTTACAGGAGTTAGAGCTGGCAAGCGATAATAGGGTAGAGAAGGTTTAGAAAAATAAGATTCTCCACCAATTACAGGGACCGTGTTGTGTAATAAAGGCAGCATTGCAACCGTCATGGGTGTTCTTATACCATAATGAACCTTGCTCACCAATAAGAAATCACCAACTTTTAATGAGCCTTCCATTGAAGGTGTAGGAATAACATATGCTTCTAAAATAAACATCCGTAGGAAAGCAGCAGCAAAAACTGCAAAAACAATAGATTCTATCCATTCTCGGCCGATCGACTTAGCATAAGGACTGTTTTTCTGAAGACGTTCAACCTTGGAAACCTCATTTGATTTTTGTGCAGCATGAAGTTGTGCTAAATATTCTTTTTCCTTAGAATTAGCGGGTTCCACAAAATGATCTTGAGGATTTTTTGCAATTAATGCAAAGATTGCTGGTGGATAAATTACAGCAAGAGCTGAGTGCCAAAAATCCATTTTTCTGAAAGACCGCACTAAATCAACACTCATGCCAGCAATTATAAAAATATTTACTATTGGGAATAAAAGCCAAAGGGCATGTGATTTTTTAAGGCCAACAGCTTGACACCATTCTGCGAAATTCACACCCGGGATCCAAGCTTTTATGGCTTCAATACCCATTTTTGGAAACAACCAACTTAAAGTCAGACAAAGGAATAAATAACTAGCAATAAAAAATATGAGTATAGACACGTTTAGATTTTTAATGAGTCACAAAGATAAACCAAAATGTGAGGTCGAACCTTCAAATTGGATGAAGTACAATCATTCATAGACAAAAAGCATAAATATGTAAGCCAAAATTCCTACAAAAACCCATTTTTTAAGAGAATAACCTCTCCTGGAGACAATCCGTCTAGTTTAATTTTTCCTATTTTAACCCTTACTATTCGTAAAACTGGAAAACCTACCGAAGCACACATCTTGCGAATTTGGCGATTTTTTCCTTCTGTTATTGTAATCTCAATCCATGATGTAGGTGAAGATTTACGAAATCGTATTGAAGGGATCCGTTCTGGCAAATTCGGTTCCCCGATTATAGAGTGAACCATACTTGGTTTAGTGTTATATATTTTCCCATTTATGCGAATGGAAACTGATGTTGATAATTTCTTGATAGCTGAGTCCGTAATGGATCCTTCTAATTGGACCCGATAAACTTTGGGCCATTTTTTATCAGGGCTTAAGATTAAATGATTCATTGATGCATCATTGGTTAAGAGTAATAATCCTTCACTGTCTTTATCTAACCGACCTACAGGATATACATCCGAGGGAAACGGATATAAATCTTTTAAGGTAAGATCTCCATCTTTTTCTGGAGTGAATTGTGATAAATACCCATAAGGTTTATAAATTACAAAATAATGCATATTGTAATAATTACGATTCAATAATATTGTTCAGTCATGTAAGGGTTTTTGATTTTAAATGAAAATCCAACAGGAAATTATGGTGTTTTTAACTGTGGATTGAGCAAACTCATAATTTTATAATTATGAAAAGACTAATGCAACATAATTGGTGTGTCAACTTCAAATCATCAATATGTTTGGTTTTTGAAAATTAATATTGGAAGTATAAGTCAGGATTTGATTGCAATTTTAGTTTCATTTTTTGGAATCCAATGTCATAAAATAGACAACATGATCCTTGCCAAAAAAATGATTGTAAATTAAAATGCGCTCTATTTTTTTCTTAAATTCTGGTTGAGATTTGGTTTGATTTATCTGTAGAAAAGTATATTTATCATCCAGAAAACCTTTTTTTAATATGCTGTGCCCAAACCAAATACCAAAACTATCTGCTGTCTCAAATTCACCAGAGAGGGGTTTCCAACTCAAAACTGGAATATTGTGCTCCTCTTTTAATGTTGAAACATAATCTTTGAATCTGATGTCTCCATTATACCCACAAAGAATTAAATCTGGTTTAAGTGTATGTATAAAAGTTAATAAATCTTTTGATATTGCGCTTATAGAAGATTTATTTTTTGCCCCAAGTAATTCAAGACATACCTGATTGTTTTCCGCATCTTTATTTAATGATAAAATCATAGATATAGCGCCTTCACCTGCCTTAGTTCCTTGAGAAGTTGAATTTAATAATTCATGATCTTCACAAAGGTCAGACTTCCAATATTCCAGTCTGTTCTTTATAAAATAATGATCGGGAGTTATTTCATCGTAGGCATTGATGAGAATATTTTGACTTGGTTCTTCATTCAACAAAAGTATGGCGTCACTTAAAGCAGAATAGCATGACAATCCGCGATGAACATACATATTGCAATAGGAACTTAGTTGATAATGTACACCGATAAGGCCATTCAAGGCATTATAAGTTGCATTGATAAAATTCACAGGATTTAACAGGCGTTCATGGTCTTCAAATAGGTTCATTAAGAATTTTTCAGTATCGGTCAAACTGCCTTTTCCTGTAGCACTAATGATGGCATCTGGTTTCAAAATATTTGCGCATGAGACTGCATCGATTGCTGTTACTAGTGCCATTTTAATTATGCGATTTAATCTTCGGATATTGCCAGCATTAACGTAGTCCTTATAATTGGGTTCTATGGCATGTTTTATAGCTGTAGAATTAAGAATTAACATATCCAATTCATTATTTGGAAATGAATTCTGAGCTGAGAGACAAGAAATAGATTTAATGTAAGCCTTCATTAGGTATTGCTAAAAATTAATGTTGAATTGCTGCCACTAAACCCAAAAGAATTGCTCATCACATATTCAATTTTTCTAGTCAGTAAGTGTTGAAGAGGTATAAAATCTACATCCTGCATTGGTGTTTTAAAATTCAAAGTAGGAAATAGAGTGTGTAATTTGATACTCATTAATGAAATAACAGCTTCAATACTTCCTGCAGCTGCTAAAGTATGGCCGGTATAAGGTTTTGTTGAACTTACCGGGATGTTATGAAACAAGTTATTAATTGCATTTGCTTCTGCTAAATCATTATTTAAGGTCGCTGTCCCGTGAGCATTTATGTATTGTATTTCATCAGGTTGCAATGTAGCTTTTTCTAATGCTTTTTGCATAGCCATTTGTGCTCCAATTCCTTGCGGAGATGGTGCTGTGGCATGATATGATTCGCTTATATTTGCATAACCTTTAAGATAGCCATAAATAGTTGCATTACGTTTTAAAGCGGCGAATTCTGATTCAAGTACAAGATATGCGGCCCCCTCGCCCAGATTCAATCCATTGCGATTTTCATCGAAGGGAGCACAAGGATTGGAGTCCATGTTTTTGAGAGAATTGAAACCATTGATTGTGAATTTTGAAAGTGCATCGGTTCCACCACATATTGCCATTTCAGAAATTCCATGTTCAATAGTTCTTGCGCCCATAATAATAGCATTCGAAGAGGAAGAACATGCAGTGCTTAAAGTTGTAGCTAAGCCTGGGAATTCAACTTCTTCTATGATTCTTTCTGTGCAAATAGCGCACTCCAAGTTGAAATGATCAAGAGCTATCTTTGAAGTTTGATTGCGATCTATTAGATCTAAATACTTGTTTTCTACTTCACATAATCCACCAACGGTAGTTGCATTATAGAAGGCTGCATTATTGTTAAATGTAGAGATGTTAGCATGTTGAATGCATTCTTTAAAGGCAATAATTCCTAAAAGACTGGTTCGGTCTAAATGTATTGGTTTTTTTATTTGGGCTAAATGAAATAATTCTTCATTGGTATAGGGTACTTCTCCAAATGGGAAAATATTTTGATATATAGTGTCTATATATTGTGTATGTCTTAATCCTGAATTAAGATTGATTAATGAATTTTCAGTAAATGCTTTATTGTTTCCAATACTTGAAATAATACCATAACCGGTTATGGCAACACGAGGTACCATTTATTTCTGCTTAATCAAGTCAATATAATCTGCGATTGCATTTACAGAAATTAAGACTTTTCTTGCTTCTCTCGGATCTTCAAATTTGATTTCATATTTGCGTTCGAGCATGACAACCAATTCTAATGAATCAATACTGTCTAAGCCCAAGCCTTCTCCAAATAGAGCTTCATCATTATTAATATCTTCAGGTGTAATATCTGGTAAATTTAATGCAGTAATAATATCTAGCTTTAATTGTGTTTTGAATGTTTCAGTAGCCATTGAATTATTTTAAGAATTATGAAATAAATTTTGATCTGGAAAAAAATGTAATTATTAAGCAAGTTATTGAAAATCCCATTAATAAAATGACTTCTAACATAACATCATTCCAAGAGCCATGGCGCAAAAATATATCATTAATGCCATTTAGTGACCATTGTAAGGGTGATAAATAGGACAACTTTTGTAAAAAGGGTGGCATAACTTCAACTGGTATCCAAATGCCTCCGATGGCGGACATTAATACAATGATTATTGCACCAAAAGATAAGGCCTGGTTCTGGGTATGGAACAAATTGCCTATTAAAACAGCAAAAGAGGAAGCTGCAAAAGAAATGGCTATCAATAACATCGTGGTTGGGGCAATAAATCCAAGTTGGAGTGAGGGTAAACCAAAATATGGCATTAGGTATATGCCTACCCATAACATGCTTATGAATTGAAATACATTCACCACCATGAATGCCGTGATTTTGCCAATTAACAAATGAGTATAATGGCCTGGAATAAGATGCATTCTTAATTTTACACCATTCTCACGCTCTTCTATCATGGACCCTGCAATTGGTATAAGGATAAAAAATATCGCAAAAATGCTCCATGCTGGAACATTATGTTGAACTGAATTGGAAATGGTTAAATTTTTACTAGAATTATCTTTTTCAAACGGTATAATACGTATCGCTTGCATATCTTTCACATCAACGATATTAGAAGTGGTGTCTTCAGATTGAGTTAGATAATTTATCATCATCTGCATTTGACTTTGATTTATTATTTTTTCCAAAGCATATGTTATTGCTGATCGAAAAGACTGTTTTGTTGCCGGATCAAATAATAGTTCAATATTGGCGCTATCTGGAATTTTTGATAAATCTTCAGCTTCTATACTTACACCAAGGCCTTCCATGATTTGTGTAGCAGATTTAGAAGCGATTTTTTTAATGCTAAGACTTGCTTGTGTTGGAATGATAATTCCAATTTTATAAGATCCTGAATTGATTTTTTTTGATAATTGATCTTCAGTTAAGGTTTCATGATGAAGGGAATCTACAATACTAAATTGTTTATTAGCAATCAATCCTTTTTTTATTTGATCACCCAGTAAATCTTTGTCATGATCTAAGAATAGGATTTCAAATTTTAAATCCTGATAATCTTTGAAGGGAGCATCTTGTAAAAGCGCCATTACCACAACCAATATTAATGGCATTAGAAATAAAAATAATAGTCCAACCCGATCTCTAGAAAGTAAGATCCATTCTTTAATCATTGTTACAAAAATCCTTCTAATCAATATTTTTATTTTTGTTTATGGGTCAATCCCGAACTTGATATCCGGTATAATGAATAAATAAATCATCTAATCTTGACGAATTTCCAAGATCCGCAATCAATTGTTCAGGTTGACCTTGAATAACCATTCGGCCATGATCAATGATGCCGATGTATGAGCATAATTGTTGAGCTTCATCGAGCAAATGAGAAGTGTACAATACTGCATTACCTTGACTGGCATATGATTTTAAATAATTAATAATCATGGATCTTGATTGGACATCTACTCCTGAGGTTGGTTCGTCGAGAATTAATATTTTAGGATTATGTATTAGGGCTGCAATCAAATTAAGCCTTCTTTTCATTCCACCAGAAAAAGTATTTGTCAATTTTGTAGCATGTTGGTGAAGTTCAAAATAATTAAGCAAATCATTAATTCTTTCGATAGCTTGATTTTTTTTAATATTATACAAAGCTGCAAAATAATATAAATTTTCGAAGGCGGTCAATTTTGGAAATAAGGCATTTTGTTGAGGAACAAATCCTGTTTGCAATTTTATTTGATCCAATTGAGAAATATGGTATCCATTGATGTTAATATCACCTGAATCCATGTGGATCAATCCACACAACATGTTAATAGTTGTAGTTTTACCTGCGCCATTCGGTCCTAAGAGTCCAAAAATTTCCCCTTGTTGTATATCAAAAGAGATATGATCAACGGCATTGAGAGTTTGACCCTTAAATTGTTTACAAAGTTGATTGACATGAATCGCAGGAGTCACTTTAATTTAAATTTGAAAAGTTCATTGAATAAATTTAACTCCTGTTTTGAAATATCTTTTAGAAGAGCAGCTAATTCATTAAAAGTAGCAAGTTCAGTAGTTCTTTGTTTGCATATCTTGCCACTCTCATACGCAAAATTCCTCCATAAATCGCCAATTGCAGTTAATCGCTTTGAAGTGTCTGATAATTCAGTTCGATTCAAAATTTTAGATGCTTCTTGCAAAAAGGCAGCATACATAAATCGAAATCCTGCACCACCTGTTCCAATTTCTTCTTGCATCCTAATGATGTTGCCTAAATATTGGATTGTTTTTCTTTGATCATATTTATTTGGATATTGTATGAGTTTGTTGGCCAAATATGAAATTCCTTTTGCTCCAAATATTGGGATGACAATTTTCGTCATCCATGAAGATGTTTGTTTAATACCTTTAAATATAGCAGATTCAATATTAATTTGAGAAGGTATTTTATTGATATAATAAATCTTACCATTAGGTTCTGGAACACCTTTTGCAAATCTTGCAAAAGTGAGGTCTTCTTTAGAAATTGTAGTGGTATAATCCATTACCGGATCACTAACCAAATACGAATTGCCTACTTTTCCAAAAACCACAATATTGTGCGCATTAAATCTAAACCTAAATGCTTGAGGTAGGTAAGGTAAATAAAATACACTTGTAAGCATGCCTACTGGAATTTGTTGTTCTAATAGTTGATCAAGTGTGTCAAATGCATCTTTTTCAGTCCTAAAACTTTTCATAGTATAACTAATATCAAGTCGACTCATGCATTTTTTAAAAATTTGTCCAGGCCAGACCCGATAGGTTGTAGCTGGAATACCGTTGACTTTTATGAATGGGATGTGGGCAAAAAACAAACCTGAACCAATGCCAAAGGCAAGAGGTTCTGAAACTTTTAAGCCATAATGATATAATAGATTGGAAGTTACTCCACTTTCGCAATGGGCTGATTGATGATGTTGGAAAGGAATATTTATTTCATTCATTATGATAAACTTGCTTATTTAAAATTTTTAAGTTCATCAATCGTAATATTAAAAACTTTAGCATATTTGGCTAACATGGCTTGATCTAAAGATTTAAAATGATCGGGTTTCAAATGTCTTTTTACTTGCCATTGCCATTTATTCAATGCAGATGCGAGGATATTAATATCCATCATGTTTTTATTCATAAAATAAGCAATAGGACTTAATGCTCCGGTTTTAATTTTGTTGTGAATATCTTCTAGTTCGCTGTTTATTTCTTGCCAAGCTTGTTTTAATGCAATGTTTTCCGGTTCCCAACCTTTACTTGTAACCTGAATATAATTTCCTTGATCATCGAGTGCATAATTTACTTTGCCGAATTTACCTTCGAGTAAATTTTCATCATCTTGTGGAACTTCATTTTTTTTCATTCAATTATACGACTGTTAATGAAGCAAAAGCATATGAAAATCTTGCACTTTCAGGTACCATGATTAATATTTTTTCACCAATTTTAAGCTTATTGGTATTAAGTAATTCTTCAATCATTAAATACATTGAAGCGGATCCTACATTTCCAACTTGACTTAAATTAGTAAACCATTTTGAATTTGGAATTTCGATTTGGTGTTCGGCTAGATTTTGTTGTATTTTATCTCTGAAAAATTCAGAGGAAAGATGTGGCAAGAAATAATGATAATCCTGGATATTGATTTGTCTTCTTTTTATAATCTCTTCTAAAAACTGTCCACCATATTTGACAATGTTCATACCTAATAATCTAACATCTTGTTTAAGTGAAAAAACATGATCTTCATGCCAATTATTTGGATTTAAATCACTAAATCCAGTAAGTGAACCATCGGCATTTTTTGTTGCTCCGGCAAACATACATGTTTCCATTTCATTAGCATATGATCGTATTTCGATCCAATCAATTTTTAAATTAATTTTATTGGGTTCAGGTTTATTTTTTAATAAAAAAGCTGAAGCTCCGTCACTCAACATCCATCGCAGAAACTCTTTTTCAAATGCCAGAATTGGATTGTGGTGTAATTCGTGATGTTTGTCATGTTCTGCTTGAAATTTTGAAAACAACATCCAGGTCGATAATTTTTCTGATCCGCAAGAAACGGCACAATTTATTTGCCCTGAAAGGATAGACAAATAAGCATATTTAAGCGCTTGAATCCCTGCACAACAAGCGCCGGTTACGGAATGAATTTCTAGAGTTTTATGATTTAATTCACCATGGATCATGGCGGCATGGGAGGGAAGTAATTGATCAGGACTTGTGGTGCCAGCGGCTAATAATTCTACTTCGGCCCAATCGTTGGTTTCGGTAAACAGATTTTTTATTGCAGTAGATGAAAGTTGGGCATTAGTGTGTGTACTTATTCCATCTTTTGTTATTGCATAGTATCTGTTAGTGATTCCATTGCTTCTTAAAACAATGGGTCGAGCTTTAGAGGGTTTGCCTTCGATCATACCAAGGTAAAGTTCCATCTGGTCATTACTTATCGGCAAATTTGGTAAAAATTTGGATGCTCTTATTATATAGACGTTTTGGTTCACCAATTCTAAATTTTTTATATATTTAAATTATGCTAATTACAGATTTTGTAATAATTTACAAAAATATAATTATTTAGCAGATACATGTTGAAAATATTTTATTTCAGTAATTAAACTTTTTTTATTGATTATAGAGACTATCTTAGCGATTAAAGTGCTGATAGGTGATAAGATAAACAGAATAATAATCAATAGGTACTTATAAAGTATAACTCTGGGTTTTCGTTGAATATCACCCATGTTTCCTTTTTGTTTGATAAAACGGGCAAAAAAATTAAAAGATTTATTTCCCCTTTTTTCCAATAAAATGAGAGACGGCTTAATGTTTACACCATTGTTAGTTATAATATCATTTTGTAAATTAGTGTAATTTAAGGTTGTGGCTGCACGATGGATGATTGCTTGAAATCTTTTTAAATTATTGAATTCATATTCTCTTATACCAGCTACAGGTAGCAGGCCTGAGGCTTCCTTTTGTCCCTTAAACATCCAGCGCATAATGGTTAATACGGAAATTAAATTCGGAGATTTATCTTCCAGTACTATATTTCCTATTAATTGAGCATTGGATGTAATTAGTAATTGTTTCATTTTTTCTTGTGCGTTGATCCACATATTGCGACATCCAATTAATGTTATCACTTTTTTGTTATTTAAAAATTTTTTTACTTCAGGGAGTTGAAGAAAAGAAGATACGGGTAGTGATGGTGATAAAAACCAAGGTTGATAAGCTATGATCACTATATCATATTGTTTATCTAATAGTGTCGGCAAATTCAAAGGATAGGGCTCCATTAATACTGTTTCCGGCATACAATCAAAAAAAGCATAACTATTCCAAGGGAACGGAAAGGGTTTCAGCGGTCTAATTTCTTCATATTCAAGTTCAAATAAGTGTTCTGAATCTTTAAATAATTCGGTAGCAATTCGTTTTGTTTGACCTGTTTGACTGTAATATAAAATTAGGATTTTAGGTTTCATTTGGATTGACTATAATATTTGATTCGATCAACTAATAAACATCATTTGGTTGAGGAAACAAGTTCATATTCTATTTCATTTTCCTCCAAAAGTAGTTTCATTTTGCTAGAGGCTACCATTATGATTTTAAAATTTTTTGGAGTAAATTCTTCTCCATCATATAGTTGCCAACCTTCGGCCACTTCATCAAATAAAATCAAGACATCAGAGATTAAATCCGGATCATTTTCTTCATGTTCGATTAAGAGTTGATCAGGATGTTCGATAACTAGAATAACATTATCTTCAACGATCCATTCCAAATCTAATAAACAATCGTAGAGTGCGTCCATATTATCTCCAAAATATTCTGGTAATTCGAATATTTGTTTGAGTTGTTGATGGAGTGCTAAACTAGTGGGGCAGTCGGCACCATCCAAATGTGCATAGAATGCATTTTTAGGCCTAATTTTCGGGATGTCATCTATGGAAGGAACGAGTATGAATCGTGGGTTCATATTTTGATTTTAATAAATGTTTTGTAATGGTCTTTTGTATAATATGCGTTTAAGTTAGAGTCTGTAATGATTCTTTCCGCACCTCTGGTTTTATGAGAAGACTTAGGATGGATATCCCATTCTTTATAACTCAATATTTGTCCTGTAAAATCTTTAAGAGGCAATTTCTTTTCCCGATTATAAAATTTTCTTCCGCCAACATACCCATCAGGTGGTTTTTGGTATTTTAAAATATATTCTAAGGTGTTATATACTTCATCTGGAATGTTATTTGGGTTTTCTTTTGGTTGAATCTTTGAACTTAATGTATCCCTATGTGGTAAAGTCGTTATAATATTTTCTGATTTAATACCCTCATTTCTTTCAAGAAATGTTTTGAAAAAATATAAAGTACTAGCCAAAAAGAATATTGAAACTATCCATTTTGAAAAATATAAATTTCGATTCATTGAAACTACAAATCAATTAAGCGGTTATACCAAATTTACGACGAAACCAATTTCTTGTTTTATATCCTAAAATATACATTGTTGGAACAATTAATAATGTTAGGAATGTAGAAACGATTAGACCATAAATTATAGTCCAGGCTAATGGTCCCCAAAATGCAACATTGTCACCTCCCAAATAAAATTTCGGATCAAATTCTGAGAGTAAAGTGCCAAAATCCATGTTTACACCTATGGCTAGAGGAATCAAGCCCAGAATGGCAGAGATAGCGGTTAGAATCACGGGTGTCATACGAGTTGTGCCGCCTTCTATTACAGCTTCTTCCACCGATAGACCGCGCTCTCTAAGCTCATCAATGAATTCTAGTAAAAGAATACCATTTCTTACAACAATACCTGCCAAAGCAAAAACACCAACACCCGTCATAACAACACTTAATGTCATTTTGAATAACCCAAAACCCATTGCTATGCCTATTAAAGAGAATAGAACCGTACTAAAAATTATGAATGGTTTTACAAAAGAGTTAAATTGAGTAACAAGTATTAGGAACATTAATGCTAAAGCTGCTCCAAATGCCGTGCTTAAAAAATCCATGGTTTCCTTTTGTTGCTCTAATTCGCCTGTAAAAGAAACTTCATATCCTTCTGGAATATCCATCTGCTTAACCACTTCTTGAACAGAAGCAACTACACCATTTGGATTACTGCCTGGCACGACATCTGAAGATAATGTGATTAATCTTTTTTGATTTTTTCGATTGATGCTGCTTATTGAATTTCCATAACGAATGCTGGCTAAAGTTGAAATTGGTACTTGTTTAAATTGTCCAGATGCCATATCCATAAAGGAAATATTCATTTGAAGTAGTTTTTCGATTTGGTTTCGATCTACTTCTTTGAGTCTTAATTGAATTGGAGCATCATCGTTTTTATCTCTAAATTTTGAAACCTCTTTGCCGAACAGTGCTGTTCTTATTTCGGTTGCAATTTGGGCCAAACTAATGCCTTCGCGTTGAGCTTTCTCTTCATCTAAGTCAACAATTATTTCAGGTTTGCTAATTTGGAAGTCTGAACTTAAGCCATCTAAGCCAAAAATATTCTCTTCCTCTATTTTAGATTTTATTTGTTTGGATAATTTATCAAGTACATCAAAATCATCTCCGGAGATTTCCATATTAACTGGTTTTCCTACTGGTGGTCCACCATTTT
>Ga0138256_10003876_pt1 | contig 15872 bp, 14 predicted proteins | sample KNB2016incub_MG_FD_105486 | JGI IMG/M metagenome (GOLD analysis project Ga0138256, IMG submission 105486) | Active sludge microbial communities from wastewater in Klosterneuburg, Austria - KNB2014incub_MG | ecosystem: Engineered > WWTP > Activated sludge > Unclassified | place: Austria... | reverse complement strand
CGTGGAAGTATTTCTACTTCTTCCCCACTTCTCGCATACTTGTACAAAGGCTTTCCATCTTTTTTTATTGCAGAATAAATTGGAGGCAAAAGTTCAAAATCTCCATGGAAAGCTTCCATCAATTCTTTCACATAATCATCTTCAACAAAATAAACTTTTGCCTCCTCTAAAATCTCTCCCTCCATATCGCCCGTTGTAGTTTTTCTTCCAAGTAAAATATCCGCAACGTAACTTTTATCAAGTTTTATGTAGTCATTTAATTTTTTAGTTCCAGTTTCTACACCGATAATCATAAGTCCGGTGGCCAAAGGATCCAGCGTGCCGGCGTGACCCATTTTCCGAATACCTAACTTTTTACGAAGCTGGCGAATAACATCAAAAGACGTTATTCCTTTTGGTTTGTTTATCAATAAAATATCTTCTGGGATTTTTGCTTTATTGTTCATAGTCTAAATATACTTTTTTAAAAATGATTTACGGTGAAGGTCGGTCAGTCCATATTTTGAAATTGCATCCATGTGGAATTTTGTACCATAACCTTTGTGTTTCTCAAAGCCATATTGCGGATACTCTTTTGCAAACTCAGAAACTTCTCTGTCTCGTAAAACTTTCGCGACTATCGAAGCTAGGGAAATAACTGGTAAGTTTTCATCACCTTTTATAAAAGACTCTTCAATAAAGTCCTCGCCAACAAAAAGCCCGCCATCTAGTAAAACTTTTGTATTTTGTTTGTCTACGCCAAGTTTAACAACAGAATTTTTCACACAAGCTTTTATACAAACAGCTATTCCTTTTTCATCTATCTCTTTTGCTGAAGCTTTTGTTAGAATATATTTTAAAAGCCCTTGATCAGCAAAATCTGTGATTTTAGTGAACCATTTTTCGCGCATTTTTTCGGTGAGTTTTTTTGAATCGCGAAGTGGAATTTTAGAATCTTCTAAAATTTTCACAAGATTTTCTGAAGAAATATAAAGTGCGCAAACACAGACCGGCCCAGCCACAGGCCCACGCCCAACTTCGTCAACGCCTATAAAATAAGGGTAATCCATCAACATATTTTAGCATACGGTTTTATGCTAAAATAGTTTAACTATGAGTCATAAATTTGTCCATCTTCATACTCACTCTCACTATTCCCTTCTTGACGGGCTTTCTAAAATAGGCGATTTGGTTAAAAAAGCTAAAGAATTCGATATGCCAGCGCTTGCTTTAACAGACCATGGAGCCATGTACGGAGCGATAGAATTCTACAAAAAATGCAAAGATGCGGGTATAAAACCGATAATCGGCGTCGAGGCCTACATCGCCGAAAGAACCCGCCATGACAAAGATTCAAATATAGACAATAAAAGATATCATTTGACTTTACTCGCTAAAAACAACCAAGGTTACAAAAACCTAATGAAGCTTGTTTCTCTTTCAAACCTTGAAGGATATTATTACAAACCAAGAATGGACGAAGAGATTTTGCGAAAATATTCAGAAGGAATAATTTGTCTTTCTGGATGTCCGGCTGGAGAATTAGCAAATGCTCTTCGCGCCAAAAACGACGAACGAGCCAAACAAATCATAGACAAATACATCAGTATTTTTGGTAAAGAAAATTTCTTTTTAGAGTTCATGAATCACGCTGAAGTTGAAGGCACAGAATTAGTCAAACAAGGTTTGATAAAATTTTCAAAAGAATACGACCTGCCAATAGTCGCGACTTGGGATTCTCACTACTTACACAAAGACGATAGCGAAGCTCACAACACTTTACTTGCAATAAACACCAACAGTACGAGTTTTCGTTTCAACGGTGACTATCATTTTATAGACCCTGAGGGTGCTTTAGAATATTTTAAAGATATTCCTGAAGCCTTAGAAAACACTTTAAAGGTTGCCGAGATGGTAGATATAGATATAGAACTTGGTTCTTGGGTTTTCCCTAAATTTGGACTTGAAGACGGTCACACAGCCGAAAGCCAGCTTAAAAAATATGTCTACGAAGGAATTCCAAGAAGATACGGACAAGAAAACGCTGAGATAATAGAAAGAATAGAATACGAACTTGAGATTATAAAAAATAAAGGATTTTCGATCTACATGCTTATCGTGGGAGATTTGATTCGTTTTGCAAATGAAAACGGCATCTTAACAAACATCCGAGGCTCCGTGGCTGGCTCTATTACAACTTACCTTTTAGGGATAACTAACGTAGATCCTTTCCGTTTTAAACTTCCTTTTGAAAGATTCCTAAACCCAGAGCGTCCTTCTGCGCCAGATATAGATATGGACTTTGCCGATAACAGACGCGACGAAGTTATAGAGTACGCAAAACAAAAATACGGGGAAAGAGCTGTAGCGCAAATAGGTACTTTTGGTACGATGCAAGCTCGTGGTGCTGTGCGTGACGTGGCTAGAGCTTTAAACTATCCATACGACGTCGGTGACAAAATATCCAAACTAATCCCTTTAGGAAAACAAGGCTTCCCTATGACGATAGATATTGCTCTTGAAGTCGAGCCAGACCTGAAAAAAATGTACGAGACAGACAAAGTCGTAGAAGAAATAATAAACATGGCAAAAAAAATAGAAGGCTGCGCCCGACACATCTCTGTTCACGCAGCGGGTGTTGTTATTTCGCCGACAAGTGTAGATGACTACGCGCCTGTGCAGTTCGATCCGAAAGGTGGAAAAATAATAACTCAATACGACATGCATGCCGTAGAAGCTGCAGGACTTATCAAATTTGATTTCTTAGGTCTTAGAAACTTAGCCATCTTAGGAGACTCGGTGAAGCTAGTTGAAAAAATAAAAGGAATAAAAATAAACACGGAAGAAATACCCATGGACGATCCGAAGACTTTTAAAATGCTTGCCGAAGGAAAAACGATGGGAGTTTTCCAACTATCTTCTTCGGGAATGACTCGTTACCTAAAAGAACTAGAACCTTCTGTTATCGACGACATCAACGCCATGGTGGCGCTATATCGACCAGGCCCGATGGAAATGATCCCGGAATACATACGAAGAAAACACAACCCTAGACTTATTCGTTTTCTAGATCCCCGTATGAAAGATATTTTAGATCTTTCATACGGAGTTATCACATATCAAGACGACGTGATGATGACGGCGATAAAACTCGCCGGATATTCTTGGCTGGAAGCTGACAAACTCAGAAAAGCAATGGGTAAAAAAATCCCAGAAGTTATGATGGCGGAAAAAGGAAAGCTGATGGAAGGTCTTCTAAAAAATGGAATGACGGAAAAGAAAGCAGAAGAATTGTGGGCGCTTATCGAACCTTTCGCTGCATATGGTTTCAACAAAGCCCACGCTGCTAGTTACGGTCGTTTGGCGTATCAAACAGCCTACATGAAAGCCAACTTCCCTGTTCCATATATGACGGCTATTTTGACGGCCGAGTCCGGAGATGTCGAACGTGTTTCTGAAATTATTCACGAATGTAAAAAAATGGACATCGACGTTTTGTCTCCAGATATAAACGAATGTTTTGGAAACTTCACCGTTATAGAAACAAAAACCGAAGAAAAAAACAAAATACGTTTTGGATTCTACACTATCAAAAACCTTGGTTACGATATTGCCGATGTAATAATAGAAGAAAGAAAAAACAGAGGTAAATTTATGTCGATGGAAGATTTCCTTGAAAGAGTTCAACATAAAAATTTAACCAAAAAATCTTTAGAAGCTTTGATAAAAGCTGGAGCGATGGACGGATTTGGCGATAGAGGTATTTTCTTGGAAAACATGGAAGGTCTTTTGGCTTTTACTAAATCTTTTTCTAAGGTTGATAAAAACCAAGGTTCACTTTTTGCAGGAGACATGGCTCCCAAATCTCAACTTCAAATAAAAGAAGCGCCGTTGGCTAGTAAGGAAGACAAGCTGGTTTGGGAGAAAGAACTTTTAGGTTTGTATATTTCGGGTCACCCACTCGAACGAGTTAAAGACAAAATAGAAAAAAGCGGAATGAATGTTAAAAAACTTCAAGAAACTGGTTTTCAAAATATGAACGTCGTAATGGCGGTGATAATAGAAGACATACGAAAAGTTATAACCAAAAAAGGCGGACAGATGGCATTTATCAAAATGGCTGATTTAACCGGAACCATGGAGGCGGTTGTCTTCCCTGACACATTTAGAGAATTCGCGACTCTTTTTGTGGTTAATAAGTGTGTTGCAATACGAGGAAAACTAACTATCCGAGACGGTGAAAAAAGTGTGGCGATAGAATCTTTGAAGGAAGTTTAATTGACTTTGGTTTGATTGGTGGTATAATATAAAAAACCAACGCACCTTACTATGGAATTCAAGGATGTATTACCCCTCTTACCATTCCAGCCTAAAACACTGGACAAACAATATGATCTAGTCGAAAAGCTCGAGAAATGGTTTAACAGCCCGAAACATCTCAAGCACATAATATCAGTTAGGCTTGTAAGACTATTTAAGCAACAAGACTTTGAGAGCATCTTTAATACTCATCAAAGGATGTTGAGTGAAAGACTTTGGCGAGCGCAACAAATTGGCCGAGAACTCAATCATGACGCAGAGTTTGGTAATGTGCTGAAAGGTTTAGCACAAATCAAATTAGGGAAAGATATTAGGTATGATGATCCCGGATTCAAACTGCTTACATCACTTGTTCGCAGAAAAAGCTTGAATCAGTAACCACGCACAGAGGACACCTGGGCCGCGCATACGTCGCGGTCTTTGTCTTTTTTAAAACACAAAACAAAAGCCGGCGCATAAATGCGCCGGCTTTTGTTTTATCTATTCATCACAAGAATTTGGCTCGCTTCAAGACTTTGGTCAATTTCGATATTCTCGATCTCGTCCATAATCTTAAAAGCCAATTTGTGATAGTTAGGTGTGATACCTGGAGTTGCTGGAGGGTTATAAACTTCTAGAATTTTTTCTACAGTCTTACCTTTATAGTAATTTGCAGTTCTAGGGTTGTTCCCTGTTAAGTTCTTTGCAATAACGTCAAACGATTCTTCAATAGAATCAAACCCGATTTTACATGAACCCCAACCAAACATATTGTTCTTACCTAGTGGGTTTTTACACATATGTTTTCCTCCCGTTGTCTCTAGTTTTGCTAAAGCTGGTATCAATCTCCAATCGAGACCGTACTTATCAGCCGCAGTAACCATCGCCATACCATACCCTTCGGCTGGTAAATCATATTTACCAAAATATGCGTCTATCTTTGCTGCTTTTATTTTTTGTTCTACTAAAGTAACGTCTACTTCCTCCATCTGTTCAACCTGTTCGACTATTCCGAAACCAGATTTTATTTTATCCTCTAAGGCCGACATATTGAGATTAGTATCAATACCGCCAGAAATGTTCGTTACCAATAAGGGTAAGAGGATAAACGAATGCAATGACTTGCTGAAGTTCTTATATAATTTATTCATATATGACGGTTTCGCTCCGACAACACCATGGTAGTATGTCCGTTGTAATCAAAAAACAAAGTTACCTTTGCTTGAAGATTTTTGTATTCAATTAGAACGGTTCTTGTTTTGTATAAAACTCATAAAAGTTTCTACCAAACAAAAAAGCCCCCGACGGGACTTACGTCCATATCTTAGCATGGTCGATTTTTTTTGTCAATACCTTATAATTTTGTCTTGTCAAGGCCTATAAATGGCTTTAAATATGGGTTTTTGGGTGATTTTACGGATATTGACCAAAAGTTTCTTTGTGGGGTTTTGGTTTGGTTTTTAGTTTTTAGTGGGTAGTTTTTAAAGCATAAATTTGACAAAATATATTTATGTGATATTATTTAAGAAAAAACCCAACATGAACGACATAGAAATAGAGAAGTTCTACCTATCTGACAATGACAAGAGGCTCAAAGTCTTAATATCCATAGGCCACAGAGCACGAATATATAAAATTTTTGCCTTTCATCAGGGTGCAGAGAATGGTAGGTCAATCTTTAAAAGCAAGGGTGATAAGGTTGTAGGACCACTGGTATTTGAGATGTTTCTAGAGGGTTCTGAAGAAGTTGTTAGATTAAGAGACTAGATGTAAAAGAATAAAGCTTCCGATGCAACGCGTCGGGAGCTTCTCTTTTTTCTAAAAACTAATCACTACCAACTATCCTACTTCTTCCCTTTCAAAACCCAACCTTCCGCAATCAAACTTTCTGCTTTTTTGAATTTTATTTCTTGTGTTTGTCCGTCTTTTTCTATTACCACAATATCATTTCGGCCGATTTTATCTGACTCATTTTTTATTATTGTCTGACCTTTTATGTCTTCGTCTTTTGAAGAGTTTTCAATATATTGCTTCGGCGCTTCTCTGACCTCTTGCACAGCTTCTGTCGGACGTATTGTGTCTATTAAAGACAAGACTTGTTCGTTTAACGCAGCTTCCATGTTTCTATACAAAATCAAACCTTCTTTTGTGTATTCAATAAGAGGTTCTCTTTGTCCGTAGGCACGTAAATTCACGGCAGAACGCACATAGTCCATATTTTCCAAATGCTCTGTCCATAAAACGTCGTTCACATGTAAAATAACTCTTCTAACTGTTCGCCAGAAATTCTCTTCCCCAACAAGTGCAACTTTTTCAACTATTATTTTTTCTATTTTTTCTTTATCTGAAGTTATAGAAAGTAAGTATTCTTTTATCTCACTATCTTCTGCAAAAAGCATTTTCTTTCTTCTTGCATAGACGGCTGTTCTTTGTGTACTTAGAACGTTGTCGTATTCTAAAGTTTTCTTTCGAGAGTCAAAGTTAAATCCTTCTATTTTTGTTTGAGCATTTTCTAAAGCTGAAGTTATCATTTTGTTTTGTATTGGTTGATCTTCGTCTATGCCAAAACGCCCCATCATGGCTTTTATTCTATCTCCCCCGAAAACACGCATTAAGTCATCGTCCAAAGAAACGAAGAACTGAGTTTTACCCAGGTCACCTTGTCGTCCTGCACGTCCACGAAGCTGATTATCTATTCTTCTAGATTCATGTCTTTCTGTACCAAGAACAAATAGCCCACCGAGTTCTCGTACTTTGTCACCCTCTTCTTTTGTAGCTAATTCTCCACCCAATTTAATATCGATACCTCGTCCGGCCATGTTGGTGGCAATAGTAACAGAACCCACAGCTCCGGCTCCGGCAATAATCTCACCTTCACTTTCGTGTTTTTTGGCATTCAAAATAGTATGGGGTACACCTTCTTTTTTCAAAAATTCAGAAAGTAGTTCGTTTCTTTCGATAGAAATAGTACCAATAAGGATTGGCTGTCCCGTAGAGTGAACTTCTTTTATTTTTTTAGCTATAGCTTTAAACTTCCCTATTTCTGTTTGATAGATTTGGTCTTGCTCGTCAGCACGCGCAATAGGTTTATGTGTTGGTATAGTTATAACTTCCAAACCATAGACACTGAAAAATTCTTCGCTAGAAGTTTTAGCTGTACCCGTCATACCCGAAAGCTTTTTGTAGAATTTAAAATAGTTTTGATAAGTAATAGATGCAACTGTTTTTGTTTCTTTTTGGATTGCTACGTTTTCTTTAGCTTCAAGTGCCTGGTGAAGTCCTAGATTAAATCTTCTTCCTGGCATCATACGTCCTGTTGATTGGTCAATTATTAAAACTTCTCCGTTGTTAACCACGTATTCTTTATCTCGTGTAAACAGAGCCTCTGCTCTTACAGCTGTTTCTAAATGGTGAACCAACTTTATACCTTTTTCTGTGTAAATATTTTGAATTCCCAAAAGCTCTTCGGCTCTTGTAATACCCTCGTCATTAAAAGTTATAGCTTTTAACTTTTCGTCGACTTCATAGTGTTCGTTTTTGTTTAATTTTTTAGCAATATCAGCAAACTTACTGTACAAACTTTCAGAATCTTCTGCAGGCGCGGAAATAATAAGCGGTGTTCTTGCTTCATCTATCAAAATAGAGTCTATTTCGTCGATTATTGCAAAATTATACGGACGACCAACCATCGCTTCTTTTTGTGTCGCCAAATTGTCTCTCAAATAGTCAAAACCAAATTCATTGTTTGTTCCGTAAGTTATGTCGGCATCGTAAGCCTCTTTTCGAGAACATGGTTTTAGAAATTCATAAACAACTTTAAAAGACCCTATCTCGTCTCTTTCTTCGTCTTTCGCTCCGTCGACGCTTGAATCGTACATGTAAGAAACATTTTGAGAATTCACAACAGCCACAGAAAGTCCGAGCTTGTCATAAATTTGTCCCATCCAAGTTGCGTCACGTCGTGCCAAAAAGTCGTTGACCGTCACAACGTGAACACCTTCGCCACTTAACGCATTTAAATACGCTGGCAATGTTGCAACCAAAGTTTTACCTTCACCTGTTCTCATCTCTGCTATTTTACCTTGATGCATCGCTAAACCTCCTACAAGCTGAACGTCATAGTGTCTTTGATCTCTTGTTCTAACTGAAGCCTCTCTAACCAAAGCAAAAGCTTCCGGTAAGATATCGTCCAAATTTTCACCCTTTTTTAATCTTTCTTTTAGCTCTTGTGTTTTTACGGGAAAATCCTCATCTTTTAACAAAGAAATTTCAGCCTCTAAACTATTTATTTTTTCTACTATTTTATTGGACTTGTTTAAAAAGTCTTGATTTTCATCACCGAAAACAGCTTTTATTTTTTTAATTAATGACATATATAGGAAGATAATAGCATTTTTAAACCTTTAATACAAAAGGTTTGTCTTTGTTCTATAATATAGAACAAATTAATAAATATTTAAAAATACAAAAACAAAAACGCCTTTCGGCGTTTGTGTTTACAAGGTAGGTCTCTACAATTATCGTCGTCGTCGTGAAGACTTTTTCTTTGCAGCCTTCTTTGCTGTTTTTTTCTTTGCTACTCTTTTTTTAGCAACTTTTTTTGCAGCTTTTCTTTTTGGTGCCTTCTTTTTAGCAACCTTTTTTGCTACTCTTTTTTTAGTAGCTTTCTTCGCTTTCTTTTTTGCAGCCATGATAATTATTTAAAAACTAAATAATAAATTGTAACAATTTCGACTTACATAAATTAAAAAAGAATTTATGAAAACTATTACACTTACATTTATAATTATCCCGCATAAAAAAATATTAAACAATAAAAATATATCAACTTTGTGGAAAACTTTTACAAAAACTTTTTTAGTAAAAAAATATTTTTATAAAAAAGTTTTCAGAAATTAAAAAACATCTCACGCAAGTGAGATGTTTTTTAATTTAACTTTGTTTATTTAGCCACTCGATCATTTTTTTATAAGTTCCTGATCCAGCTTGTCCGTCAGCTGATAAATTTTCTTTTCTTTGGAAATCTTTTAACTGTGTTTCTGTTGTTCCTCCGAAGTCGTTGTCTACTGTTGCATTTGTTCCGTTATATAAATTTAGAAACTTTTGAACTGTTCCAACTCTTGTTCCTCTGCTTCCTTTTTTCATTAACACATTGTCGTCTGATAATTTTTGTAACTCACTTATTAGTCCTGAATTGTTTTCTGAAGATGACGAAGTGTTTACAGTAGGAGTTGTGGTGTCTGCATTTGAAGTGTTGCTTGCGACAGAATTTGAATTGTTTGTATCTTTATAGCCTTCTGGATTGTTCTCAATAATAGGATAAACGTTTCTGTCGACAGACTCAAATTCGTTAGAATCAACCTGTAGAGATGAAACAGCCCAGTAACCCAGAAATCCTACGATTCCAAAAAAGATTATTACGATTAGATTTGCTTTTAAGTTTTCCAAAAACATATTTTAATTATATATGTAAATTATAATTTACCTAAATCACTCTATATATAGATAATAGCAAAAATGGACGATTTGCAAAAGAAACTTGCCTTATTTTCAAATCCTGATAATATATGAGTCATGAACAGTATGTTACCTTGGGTACAAATTATACTATCTATTGTATTAATAATAAGTATTTTATTACAAAAATCTGACGCCGGCCTTGGTGGAGCTTTTGGTAGTGGAAACGACGGTGGTGGAACATACCACACAAGAAGAGGCTTCGAGAAATTCCTATTTCGATTAACTATAGCTGTGGCTACTCTTCTTGTTGTTTCTTCTGTCTTGGCTGTTTTATAACCGTCTAAACAATCTATGGATACAAATTCTGGGAAAATTTTCCCTACAAAAAATGAAATAAGAAAGGCTATTCATGCTTTCAGTTATACAGAAATGTTTTTATTTGTAGTCTTTTTGGCTGGTCTTTTGGTGAGTCTGTTTTTAATATTAGACAAAGTTAACGAAAAATATCTTACAGAGCGACCAATATCAGGCGGACAAATAAAAGAAGGCGTTATCGGCTCTCCAAGATTTATAAACCCTGTTCTTGCAAGCAGCAACACAGATAGAGATTTAACAACCGTAGTTTTTTCTGGATTAATGAAAAAATCTGTTTCTGGAGACATGCAGGAAGACCTAGCGGCAAACTACATAAGATCTGAAGACGGACTAACTTATACTTTTAAAATAAAAGATTCTGCTTTTTTCCACGATAATACAAAAGTCACCTCTGAAGATGTCGTTTTCACAATAAACCAAATAAAAGACGGCAAACTAAAAAGTCCTTACCAAGCAGCTTGGCAAAACGTATCTGTAACCAGAATCGATGAGAAAACTGTTGAATTTAATTTAATAAGTCCTTATACTTCTTTTTTGGAAAATACTTCAATTGGAATTTTACCTTCTCATATTTGGAAAGAGCTGGACACGGATGATTTTACTTTTTCAGACAGAAATATATATGCTATCGGTTCTGGGTCATATAAGATTTCTCACGTAGAAAAGAAAAAAAATGGACTAATAGAAAGCATCACTTTAAAGTCTTTTAAAAACTATTCTGGGTCAAGGGTATACATAGACAAAATAAAGTTTATTTTTTATAAAAACGAAGCTGATTTAATAAAAGCTTTTCGAAAAAACAAAGTGGACCAAATAAATGCCATAAGCGGAGAGCAAGCTAAAATTTTAGAGTCCGAAGGCGAAAAATTGATAAACATAAAACTCTCTAGAGTCTTTGGTATTTTTCTAAATGCAAACAAGCAAGAGATTTTCCGAAACAAAGACATAGTTAAAGCTGTAGACCTTTCAATAAACAAAGACGAAATAGTAAGTTTGGTTTTGGGTGGATACGGAAAAACAATAAACAGTCCTATTCCAAGTAAGATATACGACAACCAAGAAATAGAAGCTTCAGACAGACAAAGTAAGATAAATGAAGCAAATACTATTTTAGATAAAGAAGGTTGGGTAATGCAATCTGATGGTATCCGAAAAAAAGATGGTAAGAATTTAACATTTTCAATATCAACAGGAGATGCTATCGAATTACAAAAAGCTGTAGAGGTTATAAAGAACAATTTAAAAGATGTTGGTGTTTTGGCCGAAATAAAAGTTTTTGAAATAGGAAACCTTAACCAAAGCATTATCCGCCCTAGAGAATATGAGTCACTTTTCTTTGGGCAAATAATAAGCAACGAGTCAGATCTATTTGCATTCTGGCATTCTAGCCAGAGAAACGACCCAGGTCTAAACATTGCCAATTACACAAACATAAAAGTAGACGGGCTTTTGGAAAAAATACTAGCTTCAAAAGATGAAGCTGAGAAAAACAAATATTTCCAAGATCTAGAAAAAGAAATAAGCCAAGACAGACCAGCTATATTTATCTATTCTCCAGACTTTATTTATCTAATGGATAAAAATGTTAAAAATGCAATGATAGACAAAATAACAACTCCTTCTGAACGATTAAACCATGTCAACGAATGGTATATCAGAACTGAGAAAGTTTGGAAATTTATAAACAAATAAAAATTTAAACATAAAGAACAATTACTATTAAAAAAATATTATGGATCAAAATACAAACGGTAAGACGCCTCAAAGCGCAAATACAAACAACCGACCACCCGCAAGAACTGCAACACAAACAACAGCGGGGCCAAAAAAAAGTTTTAGTAAACCTAAGCCAGGCCAAAGAAGTTTTTCTGTAAATAGAACAGGTGCTAAAAATAACTCTCCTAGAAGAGCTCCTTCTCAAATGAGAATGGGTGGAGGCATGAGATCTGACAAAAACAAAAGCGGATCAACAAGCACACGAAGAGAAACTGGAAACATCCCTCCACCAGAAAAAGATGTTATCCGAATAATCCCTCTCGGTGGAGTTGAAGAAATCGGCAGAAACATGACAATGGTAGAACTAAACGACCAGATAATCGTTATCGATGCCGGTATTGGTTTTGCCGATGAAGATAATCCAGGCATCGACTATCTTATACCGAACACAAAATACTTAGAAGCAAACAAGCACAAAATAAAAGCGATGGTGATAACTCACGGACACTTAGACCACATTGGAGGTATTCCTTATCTTATAGAAAAGATTGGTAATCCGCCGATTTACACTAGAGAATTTGGTGCTCTTTTGGTAAAAGCAAAAGCAGAAGATTTCCCAGGGCTAAAACTAAATATCAAAGTCGTCGAAGCCACAGACGGAGCCTTGCCTATTTCACCTGACTTTAAGGTTCGATTCTTTGGACTTACTCACTCTATTCCAGATTCAACTGGAGTTATTATTGAAACGCCTTTTGGAGACATTGTTTCTACAGGAGACGTTCGAGTTGAAAACGAAAACGGAGTTCCAGTAGAAAGAGAAATAGAGCAATATAAAATTTTCAAAGATAGAAATATTCTTTTAATGACTATGGACTCGACAGGTATAACAAGTCCTGGTTGGTCTGGTTCTGAAAAAGATGTTGTAAAAAATATCGACAAGATAATTAAAGAAGCTCCAGGCAGACTTATTATCGGAACTTTCGCATCTCAAGTAGAAAGAATTCTAGAATTCATAAACTCTGCAACACGTTACGGAAAATATATCGCTGTTGATGGACGATCAATGAAGACAAACGTCGGTATTGCTCAACAATTAAAACTTACTGACTTTAAAAACGTCATAAGTATTGACGACATGGCTGACTATCCGCCTCACAAGATTGTTATGATTGCCACAGGAGCACAAGGAGAAGAATTCGCCGCTCTTATGAGAATGGCGAACGGAACTCACAAGCAAATAAAGCTTTCGCCTACTGACACAGTAGTTCTTTCTTCTTCTGTTATTCCAGGGAATGAATCTGCTGTAGATACACTAAAAGACAACCTTTACCGAGGTGATGCAAAAGTTATAACTTATATGGACAACGTTGTTCACGCATCTGGTCACGGAAAGAGAGGTGAACTTGAATGGCTACACAAGCAAATAAACTATAAATTCTTTATGCCAATCCACGGTCACCACCACAGACTCAAAATGCACGTAGAACTTGCAGAGGCTCTTGGCCTTCCGAAAGGAAATTCTGTTGTCCCCGACAACGGAAGTGTTATAGAAATAAGAAACGAAGGAAAAGAAATCATAAAAAGAACAGAAAAAGTTCCAGGAGAAGCTGTGATAATCGACGGACTTTCTGTTTCTGACACGCAACATTTGGTTATCCGAGACAGAAAGGCCCTGGCTCAAGACGGTATTTTCGTAATGGTTGTTATGATCAATATGAAAACAAAACAAGTTAAAAAATCCCCTGACCTTATCTCAAGAGGTTTCGTATATCTAAAAGAAAATCAAGAACTTCTAAAGAAAGCGCGAAATATGATAAAGAAAACAACAGAAGAAAGTATTGCTGGCATGGATCCAGTAGATTTCGATTACGTCAAAGACAATATCACTCGAAAAGTCACAAAATTCCTTTTCCAAGCAACAGGAAAAAGACCTGTGGTTATCCCCGTCATTTTAAGCTCATAATTTGATACAATTAAAAAATGTTAAGTAGAACTAATTTAGTAAACCTAAGGTCTGTTTTTGCTGTTGGATTTATCCTAACGATAAGTATGGCATTGACCTCTTATGTCGACTCGAGTTTTGCAGAAACTTTCACTTCAAAAATCAGTGTCGGAATACTTTTCGCCCTAGCTTCTTTGGGTTCTATCATCTATATATCAAACACTCCTAAAATCCTCCAAAGATTTGGGGTGTTAAACACATTCCAATCAGCGGCAACTATTTACGTTCTAGCAATACTAGGACTTGTCTTTGTGCAACAAATACTAGTTTTACAAATACTATTTATCGTCTACTGGGTTTCTAGTATAGCGATGTATTTAACAATGGATGTTTTGGTTTCGCATTATTCAGACAGTGAGTCGGCCGGCGGTACCAGAGGTCTTTACCTGACGATCTACAGCTTAGCTTTTCTTATTGCTCCATTCATAGCAGGGACACTCGTAGACAAGGTAAGTTTCAAAGGCGTGTATCTTGTCTCTGGTTTTCTTGTTATATGTATGACTTATTTTTTTATACATAAGTTTAAAGATTTAAAACTTTTTCCAAAGAAAAATGGCTTTAACTTAATGGCAAATTTTCTAGATATTTTTAGAAACTCTGATTTGCGAAATGTCTATTTGGTAGCTTTTACTTTGAACTTTTTCTTCGCTTGGATGACTATCTATATGCCGATTTATCTTTTTGAAAATATAGGACTAAGCTGGCAGGAAATAGGAGCTGTGTTTGCAATAATGCACATACCTTACGTTCTTTTTGACATACCTTGGGGAAACATAGCCGACAAAATACTTGGAGAAAAAGAAATCATGGGTGCTGGAATAATAATAGTTGCGCTCTGCACTATGGCTATTGGGCTTATAACAAGTAACGAATTTTGGGTTTGGGCTTGCGCTCTTTCTCTAACGCGACTTGGTGCCAGCATGATTCAAGTTACAACCGAAACATATTTTTTCAAAAAAATAAACAAAGAAGATACGGGTAAAATATCTTTTTTTAGGAACACTTCCCCTGTCGCCTTTCTTGTAAGCCCTATTATAGCGACGGCAGCTCTAACTGTTGCAAACTTTTAGGAATTGTTTATTATCCTAGGAGCGATAGTTTTACTCGCACTTATCCCTAACTACAAACTCCATGACACCAAATAAAAAGAAGAAATCAGACTCAACCCGAATAAACAAACGACTAGCAGATATGGGGGTCACAACTCGTCGAGGCGCAGACAAGCTCATATCATTGGGTAAAATCCTATTGAACGGCAGACGAGCAAAACTTGGCGATGTTGTTAAAGATGGCGACAAAGTAGAACTAAAAGGTGTAAAAGAAGAGAAAATGGTTTACTACGCCTACAACAAACCTATTGGAGTTACAACTGTTGGCAAACAAGAAGGCGAAGAAGAAATAAAAGACATCATTCAATTCCCTTTTAGAGTTTTTCCTTTAGGGCGACTAGACAAAGATTCTAGTGGGCTTATCATAATAACTAACGACGGGCGAATTACTAAAAAACTTCTCGACGGAAAATACAATCACGAAAAAGAATACATTGTAGAAGTAAATCACGCTATAGAACACAACTTTATGGTCAAGCTTCGAGACGGAGTTCGGCTTGGAGGAGAAATGACAAAAAAAGCGAAAGTTAGAAAAATAGATAAGAAAACTTTTGAGATAATAATAACCGAAGGAAAAAACAGACAGATAAGAAGAATGTGTGCTTCGCTAAATTATCAAGTTAGAGATTTAAAAAGAGTTCGTATTATGAATATAGAACTTGGGAAACTCAGACCTAACGAATACAGAGAAATAAAAGGAGAAGAGCTGGAAGTTTTCTTGAAAGAGGTTTTGTAGAAAAATAAAGAAAGCCCGCAGGCTGTGCCTGCGGGCTTTCTTTATTTTATGTAAAACGTCTAGTTTTTCGCTCCCCTCTTTCTCTCCCCTTCTTTTAGGAAAGTCTTTCGAAGTCTAACAGCGTCTGGAGTTACTTCTAGAAGTTCATCTCCTCGCACCATACTCATCGCTAATTCAAGAGTTAGTAAAAGTGGCG
>Ga0138256_10003875_pt1 | contig 15874 bp, 13 predicted proteins | sample KNB2016incub_MG_FD_105486 | JGI IMG/M metagenome (GOLD analysis project Ga0138256, IMG submission 105486) | Active sludge microbial communities from wastewater in Klosterneuburg, Austria - KNB2014incub_MG | ecosystem: Engineered > WWTP > Activated sludge > Unclassified | place: Austria... | reverse complement strand
TGATGGTGTATTAGTGTGCAGTTATGATTACTGGCATACGCAACCCTTCACTGCCCGAATGGCAGCTATTTCGGAGTATAGTAGTTTAACTGCACAGGCAAAAAATATGGCTCCTGGCGGACTACTGGTGGAACTGAATATTCAGTTTAAAACACCGAATGGAATAGCCATCATGGAAATGGCCTCACTGGCATTAGATTTTCCCGGGCAGGCAAAAAAAAGATATAGAATTATGAACAATGATGACGTAGTCAACCACTGGATGAATGCGCTGCAATTTGAATTTGATTATTATATAAAAAATGAGCTTGCCTTCACCGGTTATAAGCAACATATTTCAGACTGTTTTATTGAGCCTAATACAGGAAGTGCATTTGGAGAGATACAGGCATTGCCCGGGTCATTTCAACTATACGATTTGCCCGGGTTGAAGATGGAAAATAACAGGTAGTGATACTCATAATATTGACGAGTAATGCCGCCGCTTTAGCAAAGCGAAAACCTGTTTCAGAGTTTGTTGCAACGGGCATTTAAGGGGAGGTGATAAAGCAATAATATGGTTTATGCCAGATCATAAATTCAGAAAAAGCGACCTGGAATCTTTGGAGAATAATCCTCCTTCCGGTAAGTTCCACCTGTTGGTGGTAGGCACTTTTAATGCGTCTATTGAAGGAAATAATGCCACCTGGTTTTATGGCCGCCCTGAAAATGAGTTCTGGTGCCTGCTGCCCAGGATGATGAACGAACCTACCCTCCACCCGGTGGACAGAGACGAGCCAATTGAAGAACTTAACGGATTGTGGAAACAATTTTGTGTGGATAAACAAATCATCATTGTTGATTTGTTTAAAGTTGTGCATAAAGAACTTACTAATCACTCCGATAAAGAGCTGGAACAACTGAACGAAGACGAATACACTCCCTTTGATTTTGAAACAGCTTTTGCTGATACTCAATTTGATACCGTTCTGTTTACGTGGAAAGGTATGGCCAGGAACCGGCTTACTGTTTTAAAGAACCAATACATTGAGTCCTTTCAACCAAAAGGCAGCCGCATACTTCACATGCTTACACCTTCATTGGCATACTCAAAACCAAGAATTTATAAATTAAAACAATGGCGACAACAGTACCAGATTTAATTCCTAAAAATAAATATATGCTCCAAGGCTATTATTTCACAATACAGGCCGATGAAATAAAAGAAGTTTTCAATGAGGATATGAGCCAGTACTGGGACCAGGCCTATCCGTTGACCCAAGGATCAATTTTCGATATTCCAGGAAAAGACTACAAAAAACTCAAGTTTGATTTTAACGGTCTTAATGAGACATGGGATGGATATGTAGTAGGATATTTGTATCTGGATAATAAATTTTTGGGTACTTTTTTTCCCATCGCAGAGGCGAAACTACCTAAAACAAAACTTACAGGAACGTATCAGTTTAATAAGGGTATTATCAAAATCTCCGGCCTGGAGTATGATGAAGCCGAAAAAAATGGATTTTATATAGAATTAGAAGAAACTAAAAAAGAAAACACTAATCAGTCAATTACTTTTCTGAAAACTACCAGCTATAAAGAAATATTGTCTGTCGACCTTGCCAATTCTTTGTCTGCAAAAGCAGAAAAGAGTAAGAGAAAAGTGGTAAAAAAATATAACCATTACAACGGATTGATAAATGCTGGCTTAAAAGCAGATACCGAAAATGATTTCCTTCTGTCAGCGAGTGCTGCTTATTCATGGATGCCAACGATGCTGGACTTATACCCAGCTGAACCAGGAAGATTTAGCAAAGAGTTAAAAGCTGTACAGCAATTGGGAGCCATTAAAACTATTGTTGATTTCAACAACAAAGAAGAACAAATTAAGAAATGCCTTTCTTTGCTTTGCAATACAATTAACCGCTCCATTGTAGGCACATCAAAAACCCTGCATTTATTTTATCCCGTCCATATACCTATTTTGGACAGCAGGGTATTAAAAGCCTGGCTAAAAATATTTGGAAAGCATTACAAAAAATATCCATCATTAAAACTCGGCAAGACAATCCCCTATAACTCAAACCGGCAAGTGCCACTGTATATGAAATACTGGAAACTGATGCTGCAATGGAAAGAGAATGCCGGCTGCAATAGTGTACGGGAACTGGAGGAGACGTTGTATTGGCTAGGGGGAAGCTAATTCGTTTATACTTGCTCTTTATAAACTCCCCATTCAATAAATTTATTTTTTAACTGGGTGCTATTACCATAGCCAAGGGCTTTTCTGGTAGCTGCCAGATCATAATTATATTTTTTATACATACGAATACAATGCTGTTTAAGAACTGTTTCATAGGATTCATTCAATTCATTTTCATAGAACCGGAATCGCTCCGGGAGGTGTTCGGGTTTTATTATATCTGTCTTTAACGGATATAAAGATTTCAGGGTATTGAGAATTTCCCGGAAATTACCCGGAAATGAGTAGTTTTCAATAAGAGCCGCCGCATCTTTTGATATATTCAATTTACGGCCCCATATCTTTTCCAGTTTCTCCAGGTAAAAGGCAATTGCCCTTTTGCGCTGCTGTTCATTCCTTGAACGATAGTTTTGTATCACAATTTCTGGGGGTGTCAGCCTGTGGTATAAATCCCACCTGAACTTACCTTCTTTGCATTTTTGATAGAGATTGACATTGGTGGCTGCTATGATCCTCACCACAATATCTGTTTGTAATTTATTTGAACCTAATTTCTTTATCTCGTTCTTCTCAATGACCCTTAAAAGGCTTTGCTGCATAAAGGGTGAGATGTCACCGATCTCATCCAGAAATAAAGTACCTCCATTACATTCCTCAAAAAGACCCTTTCTATCGCTTGTCGCACCCGTAAAGGCACCTTTTACATGGCCGAAAAGTTCACTGTATAAAACTTCATCGGGCAATGAAGCGCAATTGATCGGCTTGTATATTTTATTGCTGAGTGGTGAATTGGCGTAAATGGATTCGGCCATCTTATCTTTTCCGCAACCTGTTTCACCCAAAATCAGGATATGCATATCGACTGCCTGGGCATAGGTATGTGCCCTTTCATATTCTTCCTTAACCATTTCATCTATAAAAATATCAACCGGCAGTTTACCCCCTATATGAAACTCTCTTAACGTATCATCCAGCAACTCGCTTACAAAGGGCTTTATTTCCCGGAGTGTAGACACCCTGCTGCCCGGGGTGTATTCGGGCCTTTGAAGCACATGCAAGAGGAAACGGTTTTTCATCGCCAGGTTAAGCGTACACCAGGCCATACTGAAAGCTGTAGGACCCGTACCTGCCACTACATGAAGTTCATCTGATGCATCTATGCTTTGGATAAGGCTCCGCAACCGGCTTTCAATAACCGGAAAGTTCTGCAGGTCACTTTTGTCAATCCCGGAACTCAGAAATTCAACTGTTAGAGAGGAATGAAATTCATTTATATGTTCCTTTAAGAGATACTTTCTTTTTGCAAGTTCATTAGTTATTTCACCCGAACTGTCTTCTGTAAGCAGGATAATATGCTTGTCAAATTTATACTGCAGGATAATATCCTTAAAGATAGAGGCAGAAAATCCGGCAGGTCTTAATACAACAGTTCCGTCTTTCTTTTTTTCGAAATCCTCATTGAAGCCTATAAGCGATAAAAGAATTTTCATTATTAAATATACCATATTTTATATAATATAACACAATTCAATATACTTATTTTCGCATAATACTGATATCCAACTATTTAAAAATTTGTTATTAGCGGCATAGAATTAGAAACAGAAGGGGAAATTATTTTCTATGTCAGCACAAGCACTTTTACAATCTATCAGATCCCTAATTTTTACTCATTTATTGAACGGAGCTGTTGCCAGTTTGGCGGAAATACTGGATGAGTTACTGGAAACAAATACAACTGAGATACTGGAAGAAGTAAACAAAGTATTTGCGACCCCGGAGTACCTGCATTTGCTCATTCAAATAATAAAACAGGATCCCGGGTTATTTGAAAAAATGAGAAGGGAATCCTATTACCATGAGAACGGCTTTCACAAGATTGTCTTACTCAGTGGCCGCAACTTCAAATTACGGCTACATCATTTTGGAGCTTCTGCGAAAGCTCCGATGGAAAATATTCATGATCACCGTTGGGCATTTTCCTCCTCAATCCTGGACGGTAGTTTAGAAATGGATTTATTTGAAGCAAGTGCTGGTGGAGAAGGTGCGGAAAAACTATTCCATTTCATTTATGACTCAGACAAACAAACCGGAAGCTATAATACCCATCTTAAGGGTTTTGCCAACATACGGAAAGCGGCTACCCGCATTTATAACGCAGGCGAAAGTTACCTTATGTTACCACATGAGCTACACCGTATAAAAAACCAACCAGGTGAGGAATCCATTACGCTTATTTTAACCGGTAAACCAAAAAGCAAACGCTGTAACCTTTATGCGAGGAGAAAAATTCTTGACCAGGAAAAAATAACTACTGCCTACTCAGCAGCGTCACTCAATTCCATGCTGGACCAGATTATTGAAACCATATTCCCCAAAAAAAATTAAGGAACTATGTATATAGCAATTGAAGGTATCAAAGGTTCAGGCAAGTCTACCATCATCAATGAATGGCTCCCATATACTAAGAGCCAGTCAATGGATGTAGGTTGCTTTCCAATAACAGCACCGATGACTGTATGGCACCCGATGGAGTGCCAATACCGGTACAATTTGCAATTACAAAATGATGATGACTTTACCGAGCAACTATTTATAAACAGGGCCTATTGGAACCAACCAACGGAAAAATTTGCAACCCTGATCGGAGACAGGAGTATTGTAACGGCTATAGTGTCCCGCTGGCAAAAGTGGGATGATCCTTACCAAACCATTTCAAAAGTGAAAGAAGATTACAAGGACATTATGAAACCTGACGTCATCATTTTAATTGAAACACCGGTAGAAAATGCCCTGATTAATATTGCCAGTAGGACACCCAAGTTAACAGGAAAACGAGATGAGAGCAGGCAACAACTGCAATCAGCCCACGAAGTGTACCAGGAGTTGATCCTGGATGGTCTGTATTCCCGGCAATTGGGAATAACAGACATAATAAGACTGCCTTATACTCCTGATATAGACAGTATTCAAAAAGAAATATTTTCAATTTTTAAATTTTATCACCAATGAGAAAAACAGTGTTAACCAAAGAAGGGTTTGAAAAAATGAAACAAAAACTGAATGAAAAAATTCAACAGATGAAATCACTTCGTGATGAAAAAGCACATGCTTATTCAGCCAGCGGAGATGGCTGGCATGATAATCCGGGTTGGGTTCAGCTTGGTCAGCAAGAAGAAATGCTGGCGAATGAGGTAAACATTTTGCAACAGAAGATTAATAATGCCACCATTATTGATTCTCCTAAAGTTGATGAAAGCAGAGTACAGATTGGAAGTAAAGTGAATTATTTAATACTAAAACCGAATGGAGTTTCGACAATTCATTCAGTCTATATTGTCGGCAGCGGCGAATCAGATGTTAAAAACAAAAAAATAAGCTATGACTCCCCTGTAGGCAAAGCTCTTTTTAAAATGGAAAAAGGAGAAGAAAAGGAAGTCGAATTACCTGCAGGAAGGATTATAGTCAGAATAGAAAGCATAATCTATGAATGAACCATCGGTAGCTTATATCATCACCCAGCTTGAAAAAAAGGGAATAATATTTCCGTGCCTGGAAATATCTTTACGTCAACAGCAGGAAATCAAATCTCTTCGGTTATTAGAGAAAAGGGAGGACTATCTTTCCAGATACAATTTAGCGATTAGATATATGATACTGCTTTTATTAGATAAAGGTTTTGATATAGTATCAAACAAAGTACACTCAGTATTTCGGGAGTTCTGCTGTTCTATTCCTGGAATAACAAATACAAAAGCAAGTAAAATCATTAAAGCAAGACATAATAATAAATATAATAACCAGGAAGTAACAGATGAAATAAAAGCGAATCTTAATATAATCCTATTTAATCTGAAAACAAAGGGATAAGTGCAATCAGATTGCAGGGAAAATTCATTATTTTGTTGATTAGTTCATTGAGCGCCGGGCTAAACTGTTTTGACGCTGCATGGCGTATCGCCATGTTACATTTCCGTAAGGTAATGGAAAGGTTATTTTATGAAAACCTTGCTTAGCAACCCTATTGGGAAGCTATAACCTGTCAAACCCCACTAAGTATTGATATATTTTGTTTGGGTTATGAATTTGTTGGGCAGACCTTACCATATAATATGAGGGCCTGGACAACATTAGAAAATTGCCCGGCGCTTATTTTAAACTTTACCAGGATATGCATTTAAACCCTGAAAAAGCTGCTTTAATTAAGGACGCATTTGAGAAAATGCAGACAAATGATGATTTGCTGAATCTTCTCAATGAGGTGGCAGCTATACAGGAAAGCTGGTATCAACCCGGGTTAAAAACTGTTGATATCGTTAGTCTAAAGGAGTTATTTGACAATCCTGGTGTTTCAACAAAAGAGTTGAATAAAAAAGAAGAGAAATTGCTAATCACTGAAAAGCAATTAAATTTTTTCAGTACTTCTTTCGACAATAACGACAAAAAAAGAAAGCGGTATGTAAAATTTAGCATCTTGAAAAAGTCTGGTTCACTACGTGAAATAAAGGCGCCGTTACCTAAACTTAAAGAAATACAAAGGGCACTAAATAGAATACTTCACTCTGTATATACGACACAAAAACAGGCCTTCGGCTTTGTACCAGGTAAAAACATAGCGGATAATGCAGCAGCTCATGCAGGAGCACCATTTGTACTTAATGTAGATTTAAAGGACTTTTTCCCATCCATACATTTTCGGAGAATCAAACGAATGCTGGAAAAAGAGCCCTTTAACCTCAAGGAGGAAAAAGAGCCACTGGCTTTTCTGATCGCTAACCTATGTACAGAAGAAGGTACGCTACCGCAGGGAGCCCCGACCTCCCCGCTCCTCACCAATATAATCTGCCAACGACTAGACAAGCGGCTTCAGCAATTAGCAGATCATTATAAGGCCGCATATACACGATATGCAGATGATATAACCTTTTCCTGCACGGAGTATATTTTCACAAAGCGGTTTATGCAACGGCTCGAAAAAATTCTGAAAGATGACCGTTTTGAGCTCAACCCTGAAAAAACAAGAGTGCAGGGGAAAGCATTCCGTCAGGAGGTGACGGGTCTTACTGTGAATGAAAAGGTAAATGTGAGCCGGAGGTTCTATAGAAGCTACCGCACCCTGCTGCATTTATATAAAACCAAAGGTGCTGAAAAAGCACTGGAATTCCATTTTAAAAGAATGCCAACCAGTGTTTTATTTGAAAGGAGAAAAAAGAAAATAAAGGATGTAGATATGTACATGCAGAATGTGATTTTGGGAAAGTATTATTTCATTTATATGGTAAGAGGGAAGGATAATATTTCTCCTCCATTTCAAATAGCAACGGAAAAGATAAAGTTTGGTGACGAAACCTTTCTGACAAAAGCGGCAAAATTTCTACCACGATACTCAAAGAAGGATGATGTGGAAGTAATTGGTGGGATGGTAAGCGATACTGCTGAGTTGTATGATACGGTAGAAATGGACATTAAGCCGGCCGAAGGCCTGATAGAGCAGATTTTATCTGAATGGGAAACAGATAAAGAAGGGGATGGATTTATCAAAGCAATGGAATTATTAAAAATGCAAATAAATGGGCAATGACCTTCAATACCTTGCAAAGCTTATTGACATGGTTGAAAGCGAGGATAATGACAATAACCGAAAAAGATTATGGTCTCTTGTGGGTATGCTTGCAAAAAAGGAACTTGGGGATATTACTGACAGAGAAACAAAAGAAGTACTTAGTGAAGTACACGAACTAAACCTGGAACAGTATATCAGAGTGCAGGCCAAACATTTTTATGATGACTTTCCATTTCCTGAAATTAAAGATCAGTTAATCAATGATTTTATTGAAATGGAACATTGCCGGCGAAGAGATGATTTTTATAGATTTTGTGTAGCAGCCTATCAGCAAATAGAAAATATTTCAAATTACCTCTATAAGATATTTAGTTATTGGCCGTCAACAGTTGCGCAAATAGAGAAAGAAATTCCTGAATTAAGTAACCCGGTTGAAAAAAAATGGAACTTTTCGCTTTGCAATCAATTGGTATATCAACCTGACAGAAACATTTTTAATCTTGCATTAGTTAATGCTTATATCGCTAATGAACCAAGGGACTTGAAGTTTGCCTATAAATTTAAGATTGTCCTCTTTTTCGGATATTTCAGGAATGAGAAAATAAATCTTCAGCAATGGAAGACAGTATATGAATTAGGCGACAAATTATATGCTGCCCGTAACAAAGTTCATCGTGGCACAGTAGATACAGATAGACAAGCTGAAAAGCTTCATACTATAGAACAAAATAAATACAATTATTACCTTCTCCTTTCTGGTTTTCTTGCAGATTTTGTAAATAAAATTTGTAGTAACTATATTGGAAGTAAATGAATAGATTGAAATATGATCTCAAACTTCTCCTTCTTACAACAAGAGTTTGAGCCGCTGCTGGCAACAGCACAGCGGGCGGAGCAGTATATGTATAACGACCCGATGTATTGCGCCATTCTTTGCCGCAAAAGCCTGGAGGAGTTTATTAAATGGCTCTATGATCATGATGAAGATCTGGAAATACCGTCCGATACCACCCTGAATTCGCTGATGCATGAGCAGAGTTTTAAGAACCTTGTTCCTCCTATTCTTTTTCGTAATATCAACCTGGTTCGAAAAATTGGCAACAATGCCATCCACAGCAACCAACGTACCGAAAAGCGGGATGCTATCGCCAGCCTTAAGATCCTGCATGATTTCGGACTTTGGGTGGTGAGGTTGTACAGCAAAGGGCAAACACCCGTCACCGCCTTTGATGAAAGCATTTTACCAACCGGGGAACCAATAGAAAGAACACGGCTGCAAATGCAGGAGCTGGCCCGCCAGTACCAGGATGTGCAGCAACAGCTGATCAGGGCCAATGAAGAACTGCAACGAAATGAACAGTTCGCAAAACAACTGCAACAGAAACTGCAGGCTGTGCATGAAGTAAAGCAACAGAATACGGCTTTAGCAGGAGAGTTTACTTTCAGTATTTCCGAAGCTGAAACCCGGAGAATTTATATTGACACATTATTGAAAGAAGCCGGCTGGGATCTTTCGACTCCCCGTACCAAAGAATTTGAAGTACAGGGAATGCCGCATGATGGTGGCATCGGCTATGCCGATTATGTATTGTGGGGCGATGATGGCAAACCACTCGGAGTCGTGGAAGCAAAAAAGACAATGGCCGATGCTTATAAAGGAAAGAGGCAAGCCGAATTATATGCCAATTCCCTGGAGCAGATGTTTGGCCAGCGGCCGTTCATCTATTATACCAACGGGTTTGAAACACATTTCTGGGATGATAGTTTCTACCCGCCAAGACAGGTACAGGGCTTTTATACCAAAGATGAACTGCAACTGCTGATTAACAGGAGAACAACCCGTAGAAAATTGTCTGAAATACCTATTGACAAGGAAATCGTTGGACGCTACTACCAGGAAGAAGCTATCAGGAGAGTGGAAGAATCGCTGGAGAAAAAAGCCAGGGGCGCCCTGCTGGTAATGGCAACCGGAAGCGGAAAAACCAGAACGGCAGCTGCGATAGCTGATATATTAACCAAGGCTAACTGGGTCAAAAAGATATTATTTCTTGCCGACAGGAATGCATTGGTTACACAGGCGAAAAATGCTTTTAATACCCTGCTTCCACAGTTAACAGCTATTGATCTCACTAAAGAGGATGAAGACACCGCCAGCCGTGTGGTGTTCAGCACTTATCCCACCATCATGAACCGTATAGACAGTACCAAAGTGGATGGTCACCGCTATTACGGGGTCGGGCATTTTGATATAGTGATCATAGATGAAGCCCATCGCAGTGTGTACATGAAATACAGGGCTATTTTTGAATATTTTGATGCCATCTTCATTGGCTTAACGGCCACGCCTAAATCAGATGCCGATAAAGACACTTATGAATTGTTTGGCCTCGAAGTGCATAATCCTACCTATGCTTACGAACTGGATACGGCTGTCAATGATAAATACCTCGTTCCCCCCAAAGCCATGAAAGTGCCGGTAAGGTTTCAAAGAGAGGGAGTAAAATATAATGAGCTGAGCGAGGAAGAAAAAAAGGAATACGAAAAAGAGTTTTTAGAGAATTACGGATATGTACCGGATGAAGTATCCGGAAGCGCCATCAATACCTGGCTTTTTAATGAAGACACGGTGAATAAAGTGCTGGACGTACTGATGGAAAAGGGGCAAAAACTGGAAGGAGGGGATCTGCTGGGCAAGACCATCGTTTTTGCAAAGAATCACAATCATGCCGTTTATATTGAAACATGTTTCAATAAACGCTACCCTCAGTATGCCGGAAAGATGCTCCGTATTATTGACAACCAGGTATACAATGCACAGGATATGATCTATCGCTTTTCAGATCCTGCCAACAGGGAATTTCAGATCGCCGTTTCCGTTGACATGCTGGATACCGGCATAGATATTCCTGAAATCCTGAACCTTGTTTTCTTTAAGCCGGTGCGTTCCAAAGCTAAATTCTGGCAGATGGTGGGCCGGGGCACCCGTTTGTGTGAAAATATATTTGGTCCTGAAATGGATAAAGAATGTTTTTACATTTTTGATGTGTGTGGCAACCTGGAATTTTTTACTGCCAATATCAAAGAAACTGATGCTGGCTTAAGAGGAAGTTTAAGCCAGCAAATATTCAATGTCAAATTGAACCTTGCCTTTATACTGGAAGAAAAAAAAGTAACCGGGGAAGAGTTATTGCTTAAAGACCAACTGCTGGATGAACTGCATCAAATAGTGGTGGCAATGAATGAGGAAGATTTCAGGGTGCGGATGAAAATACAGTTTGTAGAAAAATACCGAAGCCGTGACCAGTGGAATGCCCTCAGCAACCTGGATGTAACGGAGATTGAAAAACAGCTTTCACCAATTTATATAGATACTAAATCGGATGAGTCAGCAAGGTGGTTTGATTTGATGATGCTGAACCTGATGTTGGCACAGGTGCAGCAAATGCCCCGCCAGAATTTTTATAAACTGCAGGTTACCGAAACTACCAGGGGATTACTAAAAAAGCTCAGTATACCGGAGGTAAAAGCAAAGGAGCAACTCATTCGATTTATCCAGGAAGATGAATACTGGCAACAGGCAGGATTAGCCACACATAATCAGTCCAGGCTGGATTTAAGAAACCTGATTAAATATATTGACCCGGTGTTTAAGCCCAACTTGTACACCAACTTTAAAGATGAGTTAGGTAATATTGAAGAAATAGAACTAATGACTTCCTACCAGGAGTTGGGCAGTTATAAAAAAAGAGTGGAAAAATTTATCCGGGACAATCAGCATCATATTACCATCCACCGCATACGCAATAATATCCCTATCACACAGCAGGAAGTTAATGAACTGGAAAAGTTGTTGTTCAGTATAGACGAGCATGGCAATAAGGAATTGTTAGAAAAGGTTACGAAGGGCCAGCCGCTCGCAGCCTTTATCCGCAGTATCCTTGGGTTGGATATTAATGCAGCCAAAGAAGCTTTCGGAGAGTTTTTGGGAAAGGGTACTTTATCGGCCACCCAGATCATGTTTATCAATACCATAATTGACTACTTATCTGTAAACGGAACCATCGACAAGAGCATGTTATTTGAAAAACCCTTTACCGATATTGATTACCGGGGAATATCGGGGGTGTTTAGTAATGAGGAGACGGTAAAGGTGATTAGGATAATAGATCAGATTAATACTGCTTCTATATCTCGGTAAAGCACATTTATTATTAATAATTTCCATTTTGGATTGCTAAAAATTTTAGTAATATCCGGCATAGAAACCCTTTGTCGCATCTATTCTAATCATAAGTGTTGTCATAAGGAGGATGTTTTTTTTGTGTATTTTTAAGTTATATAGCAAAAAGACATGCTTGATTTCATAAAAACAAAGTTGTTGTTTGAATATAAAGAAGGGCAACTTATTGGTTTGGGGTTTGGAAATATAATAAGAAGTGATGCGGATATTATTATTGTATCTGCTTTTGAAAATGTAACATTCGTTCAAAATTCTTCCATTGGTGCACTTAACAGCATTCTATTAGAAACTGCGGATATCAATCTTCAAGAACTAATAACTGATGAATTAATTATTCAAGGATTTCAGAATATTGATTTGTCGTTTAAAAATTTAAGCTTTAAAAGGATTCTAATAATTAGTATGGGTAAACCAATTCCTCTATATAATGATAATTTGGAACTTTATACTGACCAAATAATAAATAATTTAAAAAAGAACTTAAATAAAGCGAGAATATATCTTTCAAAAGAAGTTTCATCATTTACAATAGACATAACTGCACTTGGCACAAAATACGGCGGTCTAAGAAGAAAGGAGAGTTTTGATATGTTGATTAATTGGGCAACAGATTTATTTAATACAACTGAAAAGGTAAATTTATTAAGATTTGTCGCATTTGATCTTGATACTTTTGTCGATTATTTTGAATCTACATTTCGATTGCAGACGCTTAAACCTGAAAGTAACTTATCATTTACTGCAAATATTGATACTGAATCCTTTACTCAATTTAAAGGAGATATTAATTCTGCCTTGAGAAGCTTAGATGATAACCCCAGAGGAGTAATTATTACATGCAGATCTATTATTGAAAGTATAATAAAGTCAAGAATTGCTAATACTCATGTAAAATTATCTGAAGGTATACTTATGTTAAAAACGAAAATACCGCCCAGTATCTATAGTTATTTAACGACATGCAGGTTATTAGGTAATTTTTCGAATCATGATCCAAATTTTATCCCAACCAGAAGAGATGCTGAGGGTATTCTTTTATTAACATTAAGAATTGTTGAGTGGCATTTAACAGATCAAAATATTACTCATTAATACATTATTGATTACTATGATTAACAAATCCATATAATAGTTTACCAAATGTCTGTAATTCGTATTGCTATAGCTGATGATCATTCACTTTTCAGAACTGGTATTAAGGTGGCGCTACAAACAAGAAGAGATATTGTAATTGTAGCTGAAGCGGAGAATGGGCTACAATTACTTAATCTATTACGACATATTCAACCTGACATCATATTACTTGATATACAAATGCCAGTAATGGATGGATTGACAGCATTACAGGAAATTAAAAAGCTATATCCTGAAACAAAAGTAATCATGCTTTCCTTTTTGAACGATGATAAGGTTATTTCAAAAATGATGGATTTAGGAGCAAGTAGTTATATTACAAAGGAGTCTGGAGCAGACAAGATATATGAAACTATATGCTTGGTTCATAAAAACGGATTTTATTTTGATGAAACCGTTACAAATGCCTTACAAGATAAAGGAGGTACCTCTACAGAGATGCTAGAAAGTATTAAAATGACAGGTAAAGAGCTTGAAGTTTTGAAATTTTTAGTAGAAGAGAAAAGCATTAAGGAAATTGCAGATCTAGTAGATTTAAGTCCCAGAACAGTTGAAGCGGTTATTGATAATTTAAAAACAAAAGTCGGTGTAAAATCTACAGCTGAATTAGTCGTGTATGCTTTAAAGAATGATATAGGGGATAATAGAATAGAGGAAGTAGTTTTGTTATTCTCGAAAGAGCAAATTATGTCTCTCTTTAAAATTTCAACATCTATAATATCGTATATAAATCATGATTTAGCTGGTCAGCGGGCAGTAATATTTAATTCATTAGATCAATTAAAAGATATTCTATCCGATTCGCAAAATAAAGCAAATGTTGCAGAAAGGATAAGTAATTTGCTAAAAGATGCCTTAGATGCAACCAAATCAATTAGTGCAATAAATAATTTGATTAAATCGTATTCAAGTTTAACCCGATCAAAGACTCAGGATGAATTATTAAAGATGTTTATTTCTGCACCCAGAAAATTGATAGAATTTATTCAACAACGAAACAAAGAACTCGAAATCGAAATAATAGCAAGTGATACAACCCTTAAAATTGTATACCCTTATCCAGTTTTGCTTTCAATTTTAAGCGAATTTGTTGAAAATGCGAAGAAGAATGCTGATAAAAAACTAAGAATACTTATAAAATGGAATATTAAAGATAATGTTTTCCATTGTGAAATTCATGATAACGGTCCTGGATTTATAGGATTAGCTAAAAATAAGTTATACCCAATGGCATTTCTGAAGCTGGAACACCCTGGAATGGGTTTGAAAATTATTGAGCGTACAATTATTGACTCCGAAGGGCATTTGTTTTTTTCTAAATCTGAAATATTAGAAGGTGCAAAAGTTTATTTTGATTTTCCTGTTATTGATTTTACTACAAGAAATACTTAAACTATGAAACAAGAAAATGAATATATTAAAAGTATTTTATTGGTAGATGACACTCAGCATTCACTCGATTTATACTCTGAACTTTTGAAAAAAAGGACAAATGCACATATTATGTGTTGCAGGCATCCGGGTATGGCCATTAAACTTGCACATAAATACTTTTTTGATATTATTCTAATTGATGTAACAATAACTTATAATGATACCCAATTTGGTGGATTGGAAGTTTACAAAAAACTTAAAGCAAGATATGGTGACTCCTCATTAATTGTTTATTCTCAGTTTATCACAGATGACTTACTTAGGCAGTATGATTATGAATTTAATTTTATAGAAAACAGGGAAGATCCTAAAGAATTTATTGATGAATGTATAAAGCAAATGATTTCATTGCGCAAAAGACAAAGCTGTTTTGTAGCGATGCCTTATTCAATGATATATAATCCTGTTTTCAAAATTATCAAGAAAAGTACATTAATGATGAATTATAGATGTATTAGGGCTGATGAAAAACATTTTACAAAATCGATAGTAGAAAAAATATTTTCAGAAATAGACAATGCTAAACTGGTAATGTTTTTGGCAACTGATCAAAATCCGAATGCCTTTTATGAGTGCGGCTATTCTGTCGCTCTGAATAAAGAAGTTATTACACTGACAGACAAATTTGAAAATTTACCTTTTGATATAAGGGATAGAAATGCAATTGCATATGGCGAAAATTTCAATCAATTACTCAAAGAGCTTTCTAACAAATTAAAATATCTTACAGATATACCTTCCCAGTAATTAATCTTATTTATAAAGTATTGCACCAATGGCATACATTTTCATTATTTCCTCTCTAAGCTCTTTAGGCTTTAGTACTTCAACAGCTGGACCATAACTCATGATTGTTGATTTTAATTCATAATTGTTAAAGAGTTTGAGTTCAACCTGAATACTTCCATTCTTGAATTCTTTCTTAATCGCTTGTGTTTTGTGTATGGGTTTGGTCCGGATATAGTCGGCAGATGATGAATCAATTCGTATAGTTATTTCCATTGGTTTCTGCTCCCGGGGAATCGTTACACCTATTACATTATTAAAATATGTTTCTTGATCAAAAAGATCATTTTCCAGAAATGGCTCTGAAGAATTTTTAATCTTTCCACAAATACTGTCCAGCCGAATATTACTTAAGCCTGTATTATTTCCCACTCTAGCTATCAGGAACCACCTGTTTCGATATTCCTTTAGCATATAGGGATGAACAAGCCATTGCCTCTCTTCTTTACCAAAAGGCTTATAATTCAGTTTTACTGTACTTTTCATTTGTATAGCGGAAAACAATTCATCAAAATATTCCATACCTAATGCC
>Ga0138256_10003874_pt1 | contig 15877 bp, 15 predicted proteins | sample KNB2016incub_MG_FD_105486 | JGI IMG/M metagenome (GOLD analysis project Ga0138256, IMG submission 105486) | Active sludge microbial communities from wastewater in Klosterneuburg, Austria - KNB2014incub_MG | ecosystem: Engineered > WWTP > Activated sludge > Unclassified | place: Austria... | reverse complement strand
GTTGATATGTTGAAAAGTTAAAGTCTTTAAACTGAATTATATACGTGAAGTGACTTAAAAAAAAGTGAATCATTCGTTAAAAGAACAGCAACAAAAAATAATCAACCTGAAATCTTCCATTAAAAAAACATCATTTCAACAAAAAATAATTTATTTTTCAGGACTATAAATATTCAAACAATGGATGTCAAAATAGATACCAAAGAAAAATTCACAGTAATTACACCAGAACAGGCGCAAATCTCTGCTAATATGACAGCCGGATTACAAGAATTGTTGCTTTCTTATCTAAACAAAGACATTCCGCATATCATATTAAATTTAAAACATGTGACTGATATGGATGAAATGGCTCTGGATTTAATAGCCGGCATTCATACTCAGTTTTACGAACACAATGCTTCTTTTATTGTGTGTGAGTTGCAAAAAGGGATAGAAACCCTGTTTATTGATAAAAATATTCTTGATTTACTGAATGTAACACCAACTGAAAGTGAAGCTTGGGATATTGCCCAGATGGAAGAGATAGAGCGTGAGTTGATGAAAGATTTTGATAATAATACAGAATACTAAGCAGCTAATTGATTGCATTGAAAGTCTTTGCAGCAAATAATAATTAAAAACCGCATCCTTGTTTGCATTAACAATTTTAGGTAATAATTCAGCCGTGCCAGCGTTTGGCAGAAATCCGACTGCCCAGGTTTTACAAACCCAGGATGAACTTTTTTTAATTGATTGTGGTGAAGGCACTCAGCTGCAGTTATCTAAATATAAAATTCGCAGGAGTAAAATAAACCACATTTTCATATCGCACCTTCATGGCGACCATTATTTTGGATTGATCGGTTTACTTACCAGCATGAGCCTGCTAAGCCGTACACAAGACCTCCATTTACATGCTCCGCCATTATTGCAGCAAATCATTGACCTGCAATTACAGGCTGCCAGTACTACCCTTAATTACAAAGTTCATTTTCATCCATTAACCGGAGAAGGGGTGATTGCCAATACCAGCAAAATAAGTGTGGAATGTTTTCAGGTGAAACACCGGATAGATTGCTGGGGGTTTATTTTCAGGGAAATAAAGAATCCCAGAAGTGTAATTCCTGAAAGAGCTAAGTCATATGAAATACCGGCAGCCTTTTTTGAACATTTGAAAAAGGGAGCAGATTACAGAACAAAGAAAGGCGTGATCATTCCAAATGAAGAAGTAACTGTTGCCAATGCCAGTCCCAGGAGTTATGCCTATTGTGCAGATACGATCTATGATATTAGTTTAGCAGAAAAAGTTAAGGGAGTTGATCTGATGTATCATGAAGCTACTTACCTGAAAGAAGAACATATAAGGGCCGCTGAGCGGTTTCACAGTACAACCGAACAGGCAGCTGAGGTAGCAAAAAAAGGGGAAGTGAAAAAATTACTTATTGGTCATTTCTCATCGCGATATGAATTGCTGGATGAATTCCTGCTGGAAGCAAAGGAAGTGTTTGATAATACCGAACTGGCACTTGAAGGCGTTTGTTTTACTGTTTAATGACGGTGTTTAACCTGGTAATTTAACCCGTTTCCTGTTATCCATAAATAAAATTCACCGAACCATTTTCTCCAGTATTGTTCATGGTGTTTCCCTTCAGGATCGCTGAGAAAATAAATCAGACCTGCTGATTGGTCACCCAGCATATCAGCCAACTTCAGTGAATTTAATATCATCGTTTCGCTTTCCTGTCCACCGGCATAAATAAAAAACTGCCCGTTGATCTTATATGCGAGCGAATCTGTCATTTTAATCAAACCGGACATTATCCAGAGAGCAGGAGAAAATATTCCGCCCTTTCCAAAAACATGCGGGTAACGCAACATGGTATAATAAGAAATATTGGCGCCCAGAGAACTTCCTGCAATAATGGTATTTTCTTTTCCGGGAAGCGTGCGGTATTTTTTATCTATGTATGGTTTGAGTGTATGTGCTAAAAAATCAGCATAAGCTTCCCCTTCGGGTTTTTGTATATTTTCTGTTTCAAAAGGAGCATATTCAGTTAACCGTTCGGGTGAGTTTTCAATACCAACTACAATACCAGCATTGCTGCCATCCAGGTAAAGTGAATCCAGGCATTCATCTATTCCCCATTCGCCATTAAAGGAAGTGCTGTCATCAAATAGATTCTGACCATCCTGCATATACAAAACAGGATATTTCTTTTTACTGTTCTCATAACCGGGAGGCAGATATATCCATATCTTTCGGCTCCTGTTCAATTGCGGGATAAAAAAAGCGGTATCCATTACATGTACAGAATTACCTGCCGTACTTTTAACGCCTTCAGCAGGAAAATCATCTTTCCAGGCATCTATAGACATTTCAATGGCCGTATCTGAAACCAGGGATAATTTTCTGTTTTCAATATGCTTGCCATTGATCGCTGATTCACATTTATCCCAAATACCGCGGGTAAATTTAAAAAAGTAATCGCCTGAGGCAAGTCCCGTGATGTTGATGCTGTATTGATCGCCTGACCTGGTTAACCGGTATGACTCATTTCCGGGATCCCAACGGTTAAAGCTACCCGCAATAAAAATACTGTCAGCAGGATGTGTGGAAGGAATAGAACTGATGCTGATATGAAGGTTAAACTGTGCGTATGAAAAATTGTATGAAAACAACAATGCCAATAGCATTAATACCGGCATTTTAAACAAACCGGATCTTTCCTGTAATTGTTGTTTTAACTGCATTTAAAAAAATTATTCTCTGATAATATTTTAATTACCGGCCAATGGTAATAATACAAAAAAAGTTGTACCCGCACCCGGTTTTGTTTCAAACCATATTTCTCCTTTTGCCTGTTCTACCATTCGTTTACACATGGCAAGCCCGAGGCCGGTACCGGATGTTTTGGTAGTAAAGTTAGGCGTAAATATTTTCGATTGCACTTCCACTGCAATACCGGTTCCGTTATCTGAAATACTGATAACCACATTATCATTGTGCAGGTATTCATTAACAGTAATTCTTGCTGTTGAATTTTCCGGCATCGCCTGGATTGCATTAAGGATCAGGTTTGTAAACAGCCTGTTGATATGTGTTTTATCTGCTTCTATGATTACCTTTTCGGGTAACAGGTGCTGGTAGAATTCTAACCTGTTATTGGATGAATACAAATGCAGCACAGTCATCAGTGCTTCGTTTACATCAAATTTTTCTTTTTTCAGGTTTTCTATATTGGCAAACTGGCTGAATTCACCTGCAATATGATTCAGGTGATCTATCTGTTCAATAAGGGTTTTGGCAACACTTTCTGTAAGTTCCTTCACATTGGGCGCATTGTTTTCAATTGATTTCTGCAAATACTGCATACTTAATTTCATGGGTGTGAGCGGATTTTTAATTTCATGGGCAACCTGCCTTGCCATTTCCCGCCACGCTCCTTCCCTTTCCGTTTTTGCCAGCGCCACAGCACTTTCATCAAGCTTACTGATCATCTTATTATACTCTGCAACGAGGTCGCCCAGCTCGTCTTTCCTGTTCCATACAATAAACTCATTTCGTTTTTCCAGGTTAATCTTTTTCATCTTATCACTGATAAGCGCAAAAGAATTTGTGATGCGGTTTGTAATGAATAATGCAACAATACCGGCAATCAGGAATATAAACGCGTTGAGGTTTATTATTGTAACAAGAAAATTGGAAATCTCATTCTTAAGATTACTTTCTGAAGTAAAATACGGGATGTTCAGGTATGCATAATTGTTACCTGCTTCATCCAGCACCGGAACATAATTACTGATAAAGCTCAGTTCTCCAATACGTTCTTTCTGAAAATACTGTACTTCTTTATTTCTGTTGATGTGATAATAAGCCATAGGATCCATCTTGGTACTCAAAATCCCCTTTATATAAGGTAGTGGAAGTGAAGATACATTGAGGTTACCCTGCAGGTCGTATAGGTTTACATCTATTCCGTGTATTTCAGAAATTTTATTAATAGCATTTTCAAGGTTTTCCTGGAAATCCCTGTCAATGGTATTAAGGCTATTGACCATTTTCCACCCTTCACTCATATAACTCTTTACTTCATTTTCCATGATATGAATGGTACGGCTTAGTTTTTCCCTGTTATTGGCTTCATATCGGTTAACAAAGAACAATATGGTTGCAACACCTATAACAAGAAAAGAAACAACGCTTATAAAAATAATGGTGCCATGTATCTGGTTTCTAATAGTCAATTGCCAGTAACCCCTGAGTTTAGAAAGGCGCAGTTTTGAACGTATGAGCATATTTGCCATCCAGATCAGTCCCGCTAAAAGTAAAAATCCGCAGAACAAATAAGAAAACATGGTTATTGATTCTACCCACATGCTGTTCTTCTTTGCAATTACTACCATTTTATCTGCACCAGCGTAATACCAAAGTTCATTGTAATCTTTTTGCTGTACCAGGTTAAACTGGCTTTGCTGTATCTTCTTTTTATTGATAGATGTTGCAAACGGGTAATCATTGTGACTGGTGATCAGTTTCCAGTTATTGTATATAGCGTAGGCATAAAGTGATGAATTTTCAATTGAATTATTCTGCCGCCGGCTGAATAACTGTGGCATCAGGGCGTCTCCCCTGAATTTCCGCGGGCTTGCGAGGATGAATACATAACCCAATGGGCTACCGGCAGTATCTGAGATCGTTTTTTTGCTGATATAACTGAAACGGTCATACGATTCATCGTAATACAATAAGCCGGGAATCTTTGTTGGCCTGGTCTGTGTTTTTAAAATGGTATTCAGTTCATTGTATTCAGCCAGTTCTTTGTTATACAGTGGCTTTTCATCTGCAGAAAAAGTAAAAATCCTTGTTTCATATTTGTTGGTATACCCGGAGAAATTAGCATTAACAAGTGAGTCTTTAAAAAAATGATTGGATTCCTCATTCAACAGCCTGTCGTAGTTTTTTGTAAGATAATCTGCATTGAAATCGGTGAGCATGGTATTGATGAGTATTTCATTGGAAGGATCGGATTTGGTTGTAAGTATTTCTGCATAGTGTTTTCTGTTTCTTAATTCCTTGTTGTTGTTTTCTGCAATGATGATCATGGTTATGGACACAGAAAAGAAAAAAAGCCAGAAAACCAGCCGGGAAGAAACTATTCTTGAAGCCACCAGGTTAAAATAATTGCTGTTCAGTAAAAACAGAAAGCATAAAAGCCAGATCAAAACAAATATCTCGAATTCGCCAGAAAGGTTTCCAATATTAAATGTTAACATCAGCAGGCCTTCGATGGCCACAAATAAAAAAAGCGGAATAAAACTTTTATTGTAATATGGCTTAACAAAATAAAGCAGCATCTGGCATAAAAAATAATACCCGATAGCAATACAACACAGTACAATAAAGCCAACTGCGCTGTAAATACTAAGTGAAAAAAAGTTTATGACATCAAATGAAATCTGAGAATCTGCTACCAGGCTACGGATTATAAAACTGCCTTCGTATGTGAGCAACCACAATATACTGCTGATCCAAAATAACAGCAGCCATTTTAAAACAGGCGATACTTGTTTTACACTTCCCTGGTCTTCCCGGATCTTGCTGCGAAAGAACAATATGAACCATACAAATAGCAGGGCATTTATGAGCAGGTCGCCCAGGGAACGTAAAATAAAATTAGAACCGTAAATTGCCGGGTCGAATAATTCAAACTGCCTGAAATTTAAAGGAATGGAATAATAATAACTTACAATCCTCAGGCAGGTGACCGGAATTAAAAACACCACTATTCCTTTCCATAAATTTCTGGCAGCAAAAAAGTTAGCACACAGGTGAATGAACAATAAAACGATCAGTGAAGCTAATATGAGTAATGCAGCAGAGATAAAGTTATTCTTATAATTACTTGATCCAGCTAATTGCACGAGGTAGAACAGCGTTTCACCATCCATTGATTTTACGGCTTCGCCTTTTTCTATATTACCTGAAATATCATAATTGAGTGAAAGCAACGGGTCATTTGCAAAACCATTTTTTAAATAGTCATTTGAGATTATATAATCCCATTTAACAGGTACCAGTCCGATTATTTTTGCATCCCCAGAACTGAACCTGTCCCAAACATAATAACCGTTCTGCAGTTTCACAAAACCAGAATGGCGGTTTTCATAAAGCATTGACGGGAATGGCAGTACCTGTTGAGTATTCCAGAATACCAGTTGTTCAATACCTGAGGTATCTGTTGCATAGATGAAAAAATAATATTTCTTTGAAGTAAGTTTTTCCAGTATTTCTTCTGAATAATTGCCAGCTGTTAATTGCCGGATAAACACCGAATCGTTTGCAATTTTACGGAGATCTTTTTCCTGGCCCTGGATATAGTTGCTTATTTTATTATGCACTGAGCGCATGGAAGAATTTGCAGACCAATATTCATCAACTATAAAAGATAGTGTTACAAACCAGGCTGCTATTAATAACAGGTAAGCATTCTTACTGAAAAACCTTGTGAATGTTATTGATTTCTGCAAATATGTATGCGGTATTTTAAATATAATTACAAATAAAATCGTGTATCATTAATTTAGTATGTATTTATTGTAATTAATACATACTGCCGTTTATTTCTCTGCTCCTTTTATCTTGTTCCACATGGCATCCATTTCTTCCAGAGACATGTTGTGCAGGTATTTATTTTGTTCAGTAGCAGCTTTTTCCATTCTTGTAAACCTGTCAATAAATTTTTTATTGGTCCGCTCCAGTGCATTTTCTGCATCTAACTGCAAAAACCTTGCAAAGTTTACCAAAGAGAAAAAAACATCCCCCAGTTCATCTTCCATTTTGTCTTTGTCGCCTGATAAAACTGCTTCATTAAGCTCCAGTATTTCTTCATTAACCTTATCCCATACCTGCCCGGTATTTTCCCATTCAAAACCTACCTGCTTTGATTTTTCCTGCAGGCGCATGGCTTTTACCATGGAAGGCAAAGACTTTGGTACACCTCCCAAAACGGAAGTTTTACCTTCTTTCAGTTTTATTTTTTCCCAGTTTTGTTTTACTTCTTCTTCATTATTAACTACCACATCTCCGTAAATATGCGGATGCCTTACAATGAGTTTTTCGCAAACGCCGTTTATAACTTCCTCTAAAGTAAATTGATTTTGTTCGGCTCCGATCTTTGCATAAAAAACAATGTGTAATAAAATATCGCCCAGTTCTTCCCTGATACCTTTCCAGTCGGCATCAGAAATGGCTTCTGCCAGTTCATAGGTTTCCTCTATAGTTAAATGGCGCAGGGTTTCAATGGTTTGTTTTTTATCCCATGGGCATTTTTCCCTAAGTTCATCCATGATCTTTACCAGGCGGAGAAATGCAGTAGCAGTATCGGACATGTACTATTTAAATTTTAAAAAATGAGAAAACAATAAACATGAAAAATATTAAAGCAAGGAATATGAGAAATATAAAATTGAGCAATACAAACTTGAGTATTGTTTTTGCCCTGCCCTGCAGATAAAATTTACGCATAGCTTTATACTCATAAAACAGCATACCCAGGAATATCAGAAAATTCAGCAACTTTAAAAAACCCCAATCCAATGTTCCGTTTAATTTGGATATCCAGTACATTACAAACATGACAATAAAACTGAAAATATAGAAATGAACGGTAAAGATCAGGTGATCAACATAATAAAGATCCTTTCTGCGTATATATAATAACATGAGCAACACCGCGAACAATGGCAATGACACGAACAGCATCTGGGGTAAGCTATGCAAAAGTGTATCAACAAAAGATTTTAAAATGAGTTTTGAATTATTATTGAATTTTTTATTTACTTCAATTTGTTTATATATCAATTGCCGCTGAAGCCAGTTGTGATTTTTTTTCCCGCTTTTCAACACAGAATCATATTCTGCTTTACTGCCATACAACTTTGTAGTAAAACGAATTCCGGTATTTTCGTAAGCACTGTCTTTATACCTTTTAAATTCTGCCCTGCTCATCGGGACATCCGGTTTTTTATCTTCCCGGTTTATTTCCCTTGTAAAATCGGCAAAATGGAGAGAATCCATCTTCTCAATTTCAGTGCTCGTTTTACCATTGATGGTTGTATTGCCAATTTCATTATCAGTAATTTTTGAAAAAGTAAAGAAAACCAGGAAAAAGATGGCAGATGTAAACACATACATTTTTACCGGGTTCAGATAGCTGGCACGCCGCCCTACCATATATTCTTTTGATAAAAACCCCGGACGGGAAACAAGGAACTTTAGGGTGCTGAAGAATTTGCCATCAAAATGAATGACATCTTTAAAAAAGTGGGTCAACAGGTTCCAGGCTGTTTCTTTGGGTTCTATATTCTCTTGTCCGCATACCTGGCAATACCTGCCAAGCACTTCTGCATTGCAATTAAGGCAGTTTTTAGCTGATCTTTCTTTATGATGACTCAAAGCGGATAATTTTGTTAAAAATAATAAAGTTTAGGCGCATGTATAATAATGATATAATTTACAGTTTAACTTTGATAAAATAAATTGAAATCTCCATATTCATGAAAAAAACATTCATTCTTGTTCTTTCACTATTCTCAATTGGGTTATCTCTTCAGGCACAATATTATTACAGGGACATCATAAGCAATAAGCAATTACTTGCCGAAATGGCTATTTACAAGGAAAATAAGATAAGAAGCATTAAAATAAAAAGCTTTGAAGATGACGGAACAGAAAGTGACGGCTTCTTTTGTGAAAAAAAGATATCTAAAGATTACAGGAAAACCGAACTATTTACCCGTTCTAATATATCAGGGATTTCTTTATTTATTTCTCTTTTCAATGATAAAGGCCAGTTATTAAGTACATCCGACAGTTCGGAAATAGCTGTTTCAGTTAATAAGTATAGTTATGATAAAGATGGCCGGCTATCTTCTATTTTATCCATCATAAAATCATCCGATGATGATTTTACCAATGAAATACAGGAAGAACATATATATTATTACAACAGCATTAACCTGCCGGAAAAAATGATACGGGTTAAAAATAAATATGACAGCATTGCCATATTTTTTGCCCTGGACGAAAACAATAACCTGGGTATTGAAAAAGACAGTAAGAACGGCTTTAAATATTATTATTATTACGACAACAAGAACAGGATTACAGATATCGTTCATTCCAATGATGCTACAACTAAACTGTTACCGGATTATTTATTTGAATACAACAATGCCGGGCAGTTGGTTCAAATGACAAACACAGAAGAAGGAGGCAGTAATTATTTTGTATGGAAATACAGTTATGACAACGGGCTCCGCAACAGGGAGAAATGTTATTCCAAAGAACGCAAACTGATGGGTTCTATTGAATATGAATATAATTAATGTATTTGATCAACCGCTTCCTGGGCTTAAAGCCGCAGACAGGGTGATCACCTGCTCCTTTCCATCCAGTCTTTTTCTTTTGCTGTTGTGAATGCCTGCATAACCCCCACTAAAAAAAAGCAGGCTACATTGGCTGCAAGAAAAACCATATCATAACTTTTATACATTCCAATGGCTGTATAGGCATGCTTGTAAAAAGTTACCATATCCATAAAAAGGAAAACGGACCATGTTGCAATGGCAAGGGTGAAAATCATATAAGAAATCCACTTAACCATTTTATTTGGATGCGAGGTTGTGCGCCGGATATAAACAATATAAGCAGGTATAAAAAGTGCAGCCGGTACCAGTATGATGAAGATCATATATATATAAGTGATCCACGGTATATATGACATCAAACCAAAAAACAGCCTTACTGTTAGTAATAGTAATATAACGGCAACGATGAATCCTAATACTAAAAAAAATATACTCCCTAATAAGCGAAGGTATTTACCAAAACGATCTTCCATGGATGCAAGTTACAGAATCTGAAAACGATTACTTATTACTGTTTAATTTAGTATTTGAAGCAGTAATAAGCTAGTACCAATAATGTTATTTTTGCCGGAAAGGCGTTAAGACGTTTTTTTATAAGATGCAATTAAAATGCTGATCAGTGTTCAGTAAATGGATATTATAAATTATTGCTTCTGCTATAAAAAGCGGCAGGCTGACTGATTTATTAAAAATAACTCATGTTGGTTTTTGGAGTAAGAGCCAGCAATGTATCATACATCAGCTTAACCGTATTTTCTATATCATCTTTGTGAAGCATTTCTACCGTTGTATGCATATAGCGCAATGGAATTGAAATGAGTACAGAAGGACAACCATCATTGGCATAAGCAAAAGAATCTGTATCGGTTCCGGTGCTGCGGCTGGTGGCTCTTAACTGAACGGGTATTTTAGATTTGGCAGCAGTATGCTGAACAAAATCAAGTAGTTTGTTGTGCACTGCCGGACCATAGCAAAGTGCCGGGCCTTTACCACAAGAGCAATCCCCTTCTATCATTTTATTGATCATGGGCGTGGTGCTATCGTGCGTTACATCGGTGATAATTGCAATATCGGGCTTTATCCTGCGTGCGATCATTTCAGCACCTCTTAAGCCGATTTCTTCCTGCACGGCATTTACAACATATAACGCATAAGGAAGTTTCTTTTTATTTTCTTTCAGTAACCTGGCAACTTCTGCAATCATAAATCCACCGATGCGGTTATCAAAAGCCCGGCCGATCAGGTAACCATGAGCCAACTCATCATATCCTTCTTCATATGTGGCTACAGCACCAACATGAATGCCCAAAGCTTCCACTTCTTTTTTATTCCTTGCGCCACAATCAAGAAACAGGTTCTCCACTTTTGGCTGTGTTTCCTTATCTGCATTGCCCATCCGGGTATGAATGGCAGGCCATCCGAAAACAGCTTTAACGAGCCCTTTCTTGCCTTGTATCAACACCCTTTTTGATGGAGCTATCTGGTGATCTACACCACCATTGCGTTTCAGGTATATCAATCCTTCCGGTGAAATATAATTCACAAACCAACTGATCTCATCAGCGTGTGCTTCTATTACTACTTTAAATGCAGCCGAAGGGTTAATAACTGCTACAGCGGTTCCATAAGGATCTGTAAAAAATTCATCCACATAAGGACGCAGGTAATTCATCCATAATTTTTGCCCGCTGCTTTCAAAGCCTGTTGGGGAAGAATTATTGATATAACTTTTTAAAAAATCATATGATGCTGTTGTAAGTATAGATTTCTTTTTTGCCTTAGCCATGCTTTTAAATATTTATGCAGCAAAATAACTAAATACTTGCCACAATTGTTGCGGTTGCAGAAAACAACATCAAACCATCAACCAGGAAATAATAAAAAAAATATCCCTGTTTTTGCAAAGAAAGCCTGTAAACAGCCAATACCACAATACCTGTTACAAAAAAAGCAGCTACTTGTGCATTGTCTTCAAAATAATATCTTAATAAAAAACCTGCTGCCAGGTAAGTGAAAAATAAAAATGTCATGATTATCCCAAGTATCCTTTTACTAACATCTGTAGCCAGGCTGCTGAGGGACCGGATCTTGTCTACTGTTACATCTCTTGAATCGAAGATGATACATAGCATAAGCATAAATAAAAACCTTGCAGTAAATAATAATACTACAGACATATTGATATCAAGTTCTGCCTGTTTAACCGGTATCATGATGGTTACATACGTCCACGTAAATGCAAGCAAAACAGTCTTTAAAAACCCTGCTTTACGGGCAAATGCCAGCTGCTTAACCGGCCATAACGGAACGCTGTAAGCCAGTGTGAGCATCACTGAAATTATAATAACAGTCCAAATCTCCTTTACCAGGTAATTAAAGTAAACCAACCCAACTGTGGCAGTAAGTAAAACGATCACATTAGAAATATTCTTATAGAAAAAATCAATGATTCCCCTTTTATCACTAAAATGATATTTACTGATAAGCCAGTAAAAATTATAGCTGCCAAGGGTTGCAAAAAAAACAAGCAGGCATATATCTGTATTTACTGGAACATGCAACAGGATGAATGTTTGCCAACATAAAGAAAAAGCGCATAAAGAAATGAACAGGGAATGAGATAAGATAAACCGGAGCCATTTCATTTAACGGCAATTAAAAAAAATCGGGTCTCCGGTAGTGATCACATTGCTTTTATTCTTTGCAAAATCTTTTACATAAATATCGAAATACAGCGTATCTATGTGCTGTGCCCCATTGGGTAATGGAATGCAACGTAATACTTTGTTAATACTTACCTTCACTTCACCTTCAAATCTTTTACCGGCCGATAGTTTCAGATCAGGAAACGGAAGGGAATCAAATTTATGATTCACTCCGGTAAGTCTGTTGTCTAGGTAAATAAAAGCTGTATCAGACCCTGCCTTTAAGCCTAGGTCGCCTTCCAGGTCAGTAACCTTAAATGTGATATCGGGTATTACGGCGCCAAGGTCGATGCTGGTATAATTGGGGTCAACAGATTTATATTCGATCTGCGGCTGGGTAGTAAATTTATCCTTTTTACAGGCAGAAAAAATAAAAAGTAATGATATAAGTAGAAATGTAATACGCATTTTTATAGTTTGATAACCAAATTTAATGATAGAAGTTCATATATCCATCTTAAATAGTACAACTTTGCCAATGAATTATGCAACAATTAACAGGCCATAAAGCATTCAGGAAAGAAATATTTAATATTACCGCTGATGGTTTTAACGACCTTGCTCTCCGGATTTTTCAATTTCAGTTTGAACAGAATCCGTTTTACCGTGAATATTGCCATGCCGTAAATGTTGATGCAACCGCAGTAAAGGATGTGAAACAAATACCATTCCTGCCTATCCAGTTCTTTAAATCCAGGGAGATTAAAACCACCTTATTTGAACCGGAAATGATCTTTGAAAGCAGTGGAACCACCTGTTCGGTAAACAGCAAACACTTTATAAAAGAGATTGGTATTTATGAAGAAAGTTTTATTAACTATTTTGAATCCAGCTATGGAGATAGCAGTAATTACTGCATACTCGGCTTACTCCCTTCTTACCTGGAAAGAAAACATTCATCGCTGGTATGGATGGTTAATGCTTTGATCAATAAAAGTAAATACCCCGAAAGCGGATTTCATTTGTATGACCATGAAACCCTGAAAAATATTTTAGTGCAAAATGAAAAAGACGCCAAACCAACCTTATTGATTGGCGTTACATATGCGTTGCTTGATTTTTTTGAAAAATTCCAGCTACATCTTAAACACACGTTCATCATGGAAACGGGTGGCATGAAGGGAAGGAAAGCAGAAATGACCCGGACTGCGGTTCATCAGTTTTTAAAAAACCAGGCTAATGTTGATCAAATTCATTCAGAGTATGGTATGACCGAACTTTTATCGCAGGCTTATGCAAAAAAAAATGGCATTTTTCATTGTCCGGCCTGGATGAAAGTTGTTTTAAGAAAGGAAGATGATCCATTTGATATAATTTTTCCGGGAACAATAACCAGGGAAGCTGCTTCTGGTGTTATCAATATATTTGACGTTGCCAATGTATACAGTTGTTCATTTATTGCCACAGATGATATTGGCAAACTATATAATAACGGGAGCTTTGAGGTAATGGGCAGGCTGGATAACAGTGATATCAGGGGTTGCAGCCTGATGAGTATATAATTTTTTTTTGCGGGGAATTATTTTTTGCCGGGAAGGCGGGAAGGCGATTTACTATTATGTTTTTTTTCAAGGATATTTTTGCCGGAAAGGCGGGAAGTCGTTTTATTATTACATTTATTTATCAAACGTCTCCCCGCCTTCCCGGCAATATAATCTTAGTACTGTAAAAAAAAGCTGCTTCATTTCTGAAACAGCTTTCTTGTGAACTGGCTGGGACTCGAACTTTATTTTGAAATGCAAGCCTGTATTAGGTTATGGCGGAATGAAAAAGTAGCACTCCCGAATTACATACATATATATTAATTCGGATTAATATCATTTATAGCTAAAATCAAATTGATATCACAGCAATTATAATCTCCTACCCTATTAAATGCCATTTTATGTAAATATATAACCAAGACTAACTTAATTTTTAACCCGAAAGGAGCACTTCTACTGATTATAAAGCAAGTTTCGGACGGGACTCAAGGTATTCCCTGAAATGCCCACCAGATAAGAGTTTCAAATGCCCTGTTATTTAAACTCACCGAATCACGCACTTTTAATTTAAAACCGTTTGTTTTGGTTTGATATTTTAAAAAATAAATCTACCAAATATTAATCAACAAAATGTTGGTGGATTTTTTATTATGAGGTAAACTTTCGAAAGCGTATTGCTCAAGCTAATGCATACCATGTTCCTTTCCCTTTACCATACTTAACCAATTGATTTGTCTCAACAAGATTTTCCAAATGCTTCTTGATCGTATTCCGGTTGGCATTTGTTAAAACCACCACATCACTGATGGTTAAACGTCCTCTTGATTTAGTCAACTCCAGGATCTTGAGAGAGAGTTCAGGCAATTGGCCCAAAAGTAATTTTTCCCTTTCTACTTTTATCTCAAGTTTATGCTTTTGTTGTTTAAGCGCATTTAGAAAGAAAATAATCCATGGTTGCCAGTCAGGATTTTCTTCCTTTAATGTTCCCTGTGTTTTCCGTAAAGCGAGATAGTAGCCTTCTTTGTTATTTTCTACAACAGATTCGAGCGAACTGTAAGGGACATACGCATATCCAAAGCAAAGTAAAAGATAGGTTGTCAACACTCTTGACAATCTTCCATTACCGTCCTGGAACGGATGTATGGCAAGAAACACAACAATGAAAACTGAAGTGATCAAAAGCGGATGTAAAGTTTTTTTGTTGATAGCTTCATTTGCCCATGCTACTAATTCTTCCATCCTAAAAGCTGTATCAAAAGGACTGGCAGTTTCAAAGACGATACCCAAACTTTTGCCCTCAGCATCAAAAGCTTCCACATGATTCGTATGCTTCTTATATTCTCCACGATGCCGTTGATCTTTTTCACTATACTGCAGAAGATCCCGGTGCAGTTGTTTGATATAGTTTTCTGTTAAATGAATATCAGTGTAATGCTGAAAGACCATGTTCATTATTTCCGCATATCCAGCTACTTCCTGTTCATCCCTTGTTGTAAATTTTTTAATTTCCAGGTTGCTGAGTAATGCCTCTACCTCCTGATTGCTCAGCTTACTTCCTTCAATCCTGGTGGATGATCCAATGCTTTCTATTGTAGCCACCCGCTTTAATGATGTAAGTTGCTCTGGCGCCAGTTGTCCTATTGCCCTCCATGCCCCCTTGAATTCATCTATTTCAGCAATTAAGGAAAGTATTTGAGCAGTAATTTGTATTGAATTTATTTTGATCATATACCCATATAATTACCCAAATATACCCATATTTAATAATTTACCCAAATAAATACCCATAAATATCCAAATAGAGCTAACTATTGACAGTTAAAATGATACGATTTGATACGATATGATTCGGTATTATTCGGTAAGCCATTATAATAAATACATGCTTGAATTAACGAATGCCAAATTTAAAACAGATAAGAATCAGTATCCCAATCAAGCTAGTCGGTTAAAAGCGGCTGAACCTGGTCTACATGCAATCCGGTATAATTGCAAAACTCCTGGATGCTTACGAACTGATGTTCCTCCTTATTGAAGCGCTCACGGATTTTAATTAATAACATACGCCCATAGCGTTCACTCTTGCCAGTTATGCGCTGCACATCTTTGGGGTAAACACAGAGTCTGGTGGTTTCGGTTTTCATACACTATCTATACTTTATCCATACCGTTGCTATACATGATCTATGGATCGGTAACGGCAAACAAATTTAATAAATATCTTTTTACATTATTATCAGCAATACATGCAAGTTCCGGCAATAAGGGCTGATAACG
>Ga0138256_10003873_pt1 | contig 15879 bp, 12 predicted proteins | sample KNB2016incub_MG_FD_105486 | JGI IMG/M metagenome (GOLD analysis project Ga0138256, IMG submission 105486) | Active sludge microbial communities from wastewater in Klosterneuburg, Austria - KNB2014incub_MG | ecosystem: Engineered > WWTP > Activated sludge > Unclassified | place: Austria... | reverse complement strand
GCCGCCCACTTGACGATGGTGCGCAGCGTGCCGAGCTGGTCGGGCAGCTCGTGCAGGTGGCCCAGGCCCCGGCCGATGAACTCCGACGGCACCTGGCCGGTGACGCACAGCACCGGCGCGCTCGCGCCGTAGGCCGAGCACAGCGCGGCGGCGGTGTTGAGCACGCCCGGGCCCGGCACGACGCTGTAGACGCCTTCGCGGCCCGAAGACTTGGCGTAGCCGAAGGCCATGTAGGCCGCGGTCTGCTCGTGGCGCGCGCCGATCGTGCGGATGCGCTCGCCGGCGCGCTGCAGCGCGTCGAACAGCCCGTAGGTCTGCACCCCGGGGATGCCGAACATGTGCCGCACCCCGTGGCGCAGCAGGGCGTCGACGATGGCTTCGCCGCCGGTCATTCTTTGCGTCATCGTGTCTCCTGTCCTCGATTGTCGTGATGGCGCGGCGTCAGAGCACGGCGCCGCCGTCGACATGGTACGTCTGCCCGGTGATGAAGGCCGCATCGTCGGAGCACAGGAACGACAGGGCACCGACCAGGTCGCGCGGCTCGCCGGCGCGGTGGATCAGCTGCTGCTCCTTGACCCGGTCCCAGATCCACGCCGGCACGTCGGCGGCCGCCGCGTCGGTGCGCGTCAACCCGGGCGCGATGGCGTTGACCGTGATGCCGTGGTCGCCCAGCTCGCGCGCCAGCGCGCGCGTCAGGCCGACGTTGGCCATCTTCGTCGTGATGTAGCCGGTGAAGGCAGGCGGCGGCGACCAGGCCGAACTCGACGCCAGGTTGACGATGCGGCCCCAGCCGCGCTCGACCATGCCGCGCGCGAACGCCTGCGCGAGCAGGAACGACGCCTCGGTGTTGACGGCGAGCATCCTTCGCAGCGTCGCCGCGTCGAGCCGGTCCCACGGCACCGGCGGCTGCCAGGCGGCGTTGTTGACGAGGATGTCGACGCCGCCTTCGCGCGCGAGCACGTCGCGCACCAGAGCCTCGATCTGCTGCGGTTCGGCGAGGTCGCAGACGGCGCTGCGGCCGACGACGCCGGCGCGCCGCACCAGCGCCAGCGTCTCGGCGCAGTCGTCGAGGTCGACGAGCACGAGGCGGCAGCCGTCCTGCGCCAGCCGCTCGGCGAAGGCCTGGCCGAGGCCGCGCGCGGCGCCCGTCACCAGCGCGACGCGGTGTCCGGCGTTGTCGATCATGGCTGTGGCCCTTCGGTCTCGCCGTTGGAAGGTGATGGCGCGGCAACGTCGCGCCTGGTGCGGCGGAACGGCAGGCTGGCGAGGAAGGCGAGCTTGCCGAGGCCCAGCATCTTCAGACCGGCGCGCGCCGATGCCGCGTCGAGCCGCGCCTGCATCGGCATCGTGCCGAAGCTGCGCCCGGTGATGACGAGCTCATCGCCGACGCGCTCGAGCGATTCGACGTGCATCAGCTCCTCGTCGGCCGGCCCGCGCAGCACCAGCCCTTCCTTGCGCGCGGCGGCGGCGGTGGCCGGCACGCCGAGGTCGTGGCGCACGCCGCCGCTGACGGCGGCGAAGTCCATGCCGAGCTGCTCGAACATGCGGATCGCCGTCGCGCGGCCCGCGCCGTAGACGCCGCCGCCCGGGTGCTGGAACGGCCCCGCGAGGTAGAGGCGTTCGACGCCCGGCACGGTGTACTGGCCGAGGTCGGGCGTCGGGCGGTGGCCGGCGCTCTGATAGAAGTAGGGCGCGACGCCGTGCAGGTCGCCGCGCATCATGCTGTTGGGGCTCGAGCGTTCGAGGTCGAGCGGGCTGCAGATCGTGCGCGCGACGATGTTGTCGCTGGTGAGGTTGGCGACGAACCTGCGGTAGTGCGCCAGCGACAGGTCGCCGATCTCTTCCTTGATGTCGTCCCAGCCACGGCCCTTCCAGCGCGGATCCTTCACGTCGTAGGGCGCGAACGTGATGCCGTGGAACATGCCCTTGCCCGGCGGCACGCGCGTCTTGTCGCCGATGCTCTCGTCGCCGCCGGCGCACAGGCGCCGCTCCGTGATCAGGCCGCGCTTGAGGTCATCGAAGTCGGCGACCATGTCGTCGAGGCGGTCGGTCGCCATGAACTCGAGCATCGTCGCCAGGCCGACTTCGTCGCCGGCGTGGTAGCGGCAGTTCTCCTTCAGGTCGTAGTGGCTGACCATGATCGAGAACGGCGCCAGCGCCGCGCGCTCGGCGCGCTGCAGCACCGGCTCGGGCACGCCGTCGACGAACCTGCGCACGACGTGCGGGTGGATCGCGCCGATCACGGCGTCGCGCGCGGCGATGCGTTCACCGTCGACCAACTGCACGCCGACGGCGCGGCCGCCCTGCGTCAGGATCTTCGCCACCTCGGCGTTGCAGCGCACCTCGCCGCCGTGGCTTTCGATGCAGCGCACGAGCGCGTCGGTCAGCTTGCCGCTGCCGCCGATCGGCTGCGAGACGCCATAGGTGTGGATGATGCCCGGCATCAGCAGCACACCCATGCCGGTGCCCAGCTCGTTGGGCATCTGCAGGTTCTCGCTGACCAGGCGCAGCAGGTGGATCTTGATCTTGTCGCTCTCGTAGAGCCGGTTCACCAGGTCGAGGCAATCCCGGTTCATGTAGTCGAACATCAGCCGGCCTTCGTCGCTGCGATCGAGCATCGCGACGAGCTCGCCGAGCGGCGGCGGCGGGGCGTAGAGCCCGGGCATGAACATCTGCAGGATCTGTTGGCTCTGCTTGACGAAAGCGCGGTACGTCTCGGCGTCCTTCGCGCTCACCCTGGCGAAGCACTCGCAGGTCTTGTCGACGTCCTTGTAGGTGTAGAGCACCGACTGGTCGGGGAAGATCGTGGCGTGCGGCACCGGCGAGTAGTGGTACTCGAGCCCGTGCTTCGAGAGCAGCCCCAGCTCGTCGGCGCGCAGCATCGGGTTGCCCTGGATCATGATGTGCACGCTCGAATGCTCGTCGTGCCAGTAGCCGGGCGTGTTGAGCTGCTGCGTCGAGACGCCGCCGCCCGGGTAGGGCTTGCGCTCGAGCACCAGCACTTTCTTGCCGGCCTTGGCCAGGTAGGCCGCGGCGACCAGCCCGTTGTGGCCGGCGCCCATCGCGACGATGTCGTAGTCGGTGGTCATGTCGTCCGCTGTCTCCTCGTTGTCCGCCGGTCAGTGCGGGATGCCCAGCTGCAGCACGCGCCCGTCGGCGTCGCTGCGCGTGAAGCTGTTGTATGCGACGCGGATCTCGGCGAAGCGGCCGCCCTCGATGCGATACATCACGATGCCGCGGAAGTCGAAGCGGTCGCCGCAGCGCACGGCACCGAACGTCGACGCAGCGTCCTCGCGCTGCGCGCTGAAATGCGTCCACATCTGCACCGCCGCGCTGTGCTCGTCGGCGACGAAGCGTTCGACGTGGATGACCTCGAAGAAGGTGGCCCAGATCTTCGCGTAGTGCGCCTTCATCGCGTCGATGCCGTCGAGCACGAGGCCGCCGTTGAGCACGCGCACGTCGGGCGCGAGGTAGTCGTCGAACGCCGTGGCGTCCTGCGCGTTGAAGCGCCGGATGTAGTGGTCGAAACTCGAGCGGTCCAAGGTCGTCGCCTCACTCCATGAGCCGTGCAGGTTAGCCGGCGCGCGCGCGGCGCAGGAAATCGTTTATCGCGATGCCGCGCATCGAAGGGCCTGATGCGCTTCAGAACATGCGGTGCTCGCAGTCGCGCATCAGATCCTGGTCGGGGTGTTCGAGCACGAAGGCCGAGACGAATTCGAGTCCTGGCCGCAGGAACGGATACGCCGCCCCCGCCGGTGACCACGGGGTGCAGCACCACCAGTTTGGTCATCGGCATGGCGTCGCGTCCCGGGGGTCGCGGCGAGCGTAGCCGCGGCGCGCGAGCAGCGCGAATCGGTTGTCGCGATGCCCCGCATCGGAATTTCCCATTCGCCGGCGCGCGATCGGCTTCCTACCATGGCCGCGCTTCCAAAGAAGAGTCGACAACCCCCGAGGAGACGAGACATGCACGAACCCGAACTGCGCCCGGCGCGCGCGCGCGCCGCCATCCTCGGCGCCGCGGCGTTGGCGCTGAGCGCCCAGGCGGCGGCCTTCGAGATCGCGACCGGCGACCCCGACCTGAAGGTGCTGTGGGATACGACGCTGAAGTACAGCAACGCATTCCGCGTCAAGGACCGGTCGCCGGCGATCGTCTCGGGGCCGAACTACGACACCACGTCGCCCGGCTACTTCCCGAACACGGACGACGGCAGCCGCAACTTCAGCCGCGGCCTGATCTCCAACCGCTTCGACGTGCTGAGCGAGCTCGACGTTGCCTACAAGGAGTTCGGCGTGCGCGTGTCGGCCACCGGCTGGTTCGACACCGTCTACCGCCGAGACCACAACGCCAACGATTCGCCGGGCACGTCGAACCCGGTCTCGGTGCCCTACAACGCGTTCACCGACGCGACGCGCAGGCTGCACGGCGCCGACGCCGAGTTCCTCGACGCCTTCGTGTTCGGCCGCTTCCGGCTCGGCGGCATGCCGACCACGCTGCGCCTGGGCAAGCACACGCTGCTCTACGGCGAGAGCTTCATGCTCGGCGCCAACGGCATCGCCGTGGCGCAGGCGCCGATCGACGTCGTGAAGGCCGCGACGGTGCCGAACTCGCAGTTCAAGGAGTTCATGCGCCCGGTCAATCAGCTTTCGGGCCAGATCCAGCTGACGCCCAACGTGATGTTCGGCGCCTACTACAAGCTCGACTGGCAGGGCGACCGGCTGCCGGGCTCGGGCAGCTACTTCTCGATGATGGACTCGATCGCCGCCGGCGGCGAGCGCCTGATCGTCGGCCACGCGCCGCCGGGCAACGTCTACTTCGGCCGCACCGCCGACTGGAAGGCCAAGGACGGCGGGCAGGGCGGCGTGCAGCTGCGCTTCCACCACGGCGACGTCGACTACGGCGTCTATGCCGTGCAGTGGAACGACCACGGCCCGCAGCTCTATCTGCGCCCGTTCGCCGGTGCGCCGATCGTCGGGCCCAACGGCATGCAGGTCGGCGACTACCAGTGGGTGTTCCACGAAGGCATCCGCGCCTTCGGCGCGAGCTTCAGCACGACGGTGGGCAGCGTCAACCTGGCCGGCGAGGCGTCGATCCGCACCAACACGCCGTTCGACAGCGATGCGCAGGTCTTCATTCCCGGCGCCGACAACAGCGGCAACCCGCTCTATGCGGTGGGCAAGTCGGCGCATGCGCAGGTGTCGTGGATCGCGAGCCTCGGGCCGAACTGGCTCGCCCGCGAAGTGGACTTTGTCGGCGAGATCGCGTGGAACCGGCGCCTGTCGGTCGACAAGAACCCGGGTGCGCTGAACCCGAACGCGACGCGCGACGCGACCAACATCCGCATGGTGTTCGAGCCCAAGTACCGCCAGGTGCTGCCCGGCGTCGATCTCTCGGTGCCGATCGGCCTGGGCTGGGGTCTCGACGGCAACTCGTCGGTGGTCGGTCCCTTCCTCGGCAAGAAGACGGGCGACCTGAGCATCGGCCTCAACGGTTCGTACCTCGACGTGTGGCGCTTCGGCCTGAACTACACGCACTTCCTCGGCGAGGCAGGCCCCTTCATCGAAGGCGGCCACCGAACGTTCAAGCAGGCGCTGGCCGACCGCAACTACGTGTCGTTCAACCTGCGCCGCACCTTCTGAGATCGAACACGGAGACAACACGATGAAACCCAACCACCTGGTCCCCGTGGCCGCGCTCTGCATCGCGGCGCTGGCTGCGACGACGGTCGTGCGCGCCGCGGTCTCGGCCGACGAGGCGTCCAAGCTCAAGACGGAACTGACGCCCTTCGGCGCCGAACGCGCCGCCAACAAGGACGGCAGCATCCCGGCCTGGAGCGGCGGCTATACGACGCCGATCCCCGGCTTCAAGAACGGCGGCAAGCGCCCCGACCCGTTCGCCGCCGACAAGCTGACCGACGGCGTGAAGGCGATGCTCAAGAAGTACCCCGACACGTTCCGCGTCGACGTCTACCCGACGCGGCGCACCGCGTCGGCGCCGCAATGGGTCTACGACAACACGGCGAAGAACGCCGTCACGGCCAAGCTCAACGGCGCGCTGATCGAGGGCGCCTACGGCGGCATCCCGTTCCCGATCCCGAAGAACGGCATGGAGGCGATGTGGAACCACGTGCTGCGCTGGCGCGGCGAGGCGTGGCAACTGGCGATCAAGGGCGTGCAGGGCACGGGCGACGGCAAGCACGTCGTCACGGCGGTGGCGCAGGGCAGCTTCCAGATGCCCTACTACTTCAAGGACGGCAGCGCCGACAAGTTCAACGGCCAGTTCTGGTCGATCCGCATGCTGACCTCGGGCCCGGCGCTGCGCGCCGGCGAGGGCATCGTCGGGCGCGAGCACATCGACGGCGACAAGACGCAGGTCTGGGTCTACATCCCCGGCCAGCGTCGCGTGCGCAAGGTGCCCAACGCCTGCTGCGACACGCCCACGCCGGCCAGCGCCGGCATCTCGCTGTTCGACCAGACCGACGTCTTCAACGGCCGCCTCGACCGCTTCGACTGGAAGATCGTCGGCAAGAAGGAGATGCTGATCCCCTACAACGGCAACAAGCTGCTCGCGACGCCCGAGGCCGAGACCTTGAGCAAGCACCACCTGAACCCGTCGGCGATGCGCTGGGAACTGCACCGCGTGTGGGTCGTCGAGGCAAGCCTCGCGCAAGGCAAGCGCCACCTGGCGCCCAAGCGCCGCTACTACCTCGACGAAGACACCTGGATCGCCGTGCTCGCCGACCACTGGGACGCCAACGGCCAGCTCTGGCAGATGGGTTTCTCGAACCCCGTCGTGATGCCCGACCTGCCGGGAACGACGTCGCCGGGTCAGTTCGGCTTCTACGACCTGGTCTCGGGCGCGTGGTACTTCGACTCCTCGCTCGCCGACGCGGCGGAGCAGTACAAGATCGTGCCGCGCTACACCGACGACACGTTCACGCCCGAGGCGATGACGGGCATCTCGGTGCGCTGACGCTGCATGCAACGTCACGCCGCGCGATGTCGAAGTCGATGAGCACGCCGCGCCGCGCAGCGCGGCGCCTGCTGATGCAGCGAGTCCTCGGGGCGGGGGCCGTCGCCGCGCTCGGCCTGCCGGGGCGGATCGCCGCCGCGCCGGCGGCCGGGCCGCTGGCGCGGCCTGCGTCGCCCGTGCTGCGCCCCGAGCGCAGCGTGCTGCTGGGCCTGGCGCGCGCCGGGCAGCGGCTGGTCGCGGTCGGCGAACGCGGCCTCGTGCTGCTGTCGGACGACGAAGGGCACAGCTGGCGCCAGGCGGCGCAGGTGCCCGTCAGCGCGACGCTGACGGCAGTGCAGTTCGCCGATGCGCGCAGCGGCTGGGCCGTCGGCCACTACGGCGTCGTGCTGCACAGCGACGACGGCGGCGAGCGCTGGACGCGCCGGCTCGACGGCGTGGCGGCGGCCGCGCTCGTGCTCGGCGCCGCCGAGCGGCGAGTGAAGCAGGAGCCCGGCGCCGCGGCCGAGGCCGCCCTCGCCGACGCGCAGCGCCTGGTGCAGGAGGGCGCCGACAAGCCCTTCTTCACGCTGCGCTTCGACGACGCGCGCCGCGGCTGGGTGGCAGGCGCCTACGGCCTGATGCTTGCCACCGAAGACGGCGGCGCGAGCTGGGCCAGCATCGGCGACCGGCTGGACAACCCGCGCGCCTCGCACCTCTATGCGATCGACAAGCGCGGCGAGCAGATGCTCGTCGCCGGCGAGCAGGGCCTGCTGCTGCACTCGGCCGACGGCGGGCGCCACTTCCGCCGCGTCGCGACGCCGTATGCGGGGAGCTGGTTCACCGCCGCGACGCTGATCGACGGATCCTGGCTCGTCGCGGGCCTGCGCGGCAATGCGCTGCGCAGCGCCGATGAGGGCCGGCGCTGGAGCCGCCTCGACAGCCCGGCGCCCGTCGGCATCACCGCGCTGGCGCGAGACGCTCACGGCGCGCCGTGGCTCGCCAACCAGGCCGGGCAGGTGTGGTCCGTCGACACCGCGGCCGGCGCACTGCGCCTGCACGCGGCGAGCCCCGCGATGCAGCCGGGCGCGCTGCTGCCGCTGGCCGACGGCGGCTGGCTGCTCGCCGGATGGAACGGCGTGACGCGCGCCGATGCGGCGCGCCGATGACGAGCGCCTCGCGATGAACGACTTCGATCCCCGCTCGGGCAACCTGCTCGAACGCCTGCTGTTCAACCACCGCGGCTGGGTGCTGGCGGTGTGCGCAGTCGTCACGCTGCTGCTCGGCTGGCAGGCGACGCGGCTGCAGCTCAACGCCAGCTACGAGAAGACGATCCCGCAGAGCCACCCCTACATCGCCAACTACCTGGCGCACCAGTCCGACCTCAAGGGCCTGGGCAACGCGGTGCGCGTCGCGGTGGCGAACCCGAACGGCGACATCTACGACGCGCGCTACCTCGATACGCTGCGCCGCCTCAACGACAAGCTGTTCCTGCTGCCGGGCGTCGACCGCACGGCGATGAAGTCGCTGTGGACGCCGACGATGCGCTGGACCGGCGTCACCGAGGAAGGGCTCGAAGGCGGGCCCGTGATCCCCGACGGCTACGACGGCAGCGCCGCGAGCCTGCAGCAGTTGCGCACCAACGTGCAGCGCTCGGGCGAGATCGGCCAGATCGTCGCGCTGGACGCGCGCTCGAGCGTCGTCTTCGTGCCGCTGCTGGCGCGCGACGCGCAAGGCCGCGCGCTCGACTACGTGCGCCTGTCGGACGACCTCGACGCGCTGCGCGCCGCGTTCGAGACCGAAGGCGTCGCGATCCATGTCACGGGCTTCGCCAAGATCGTCGGCGACCTGATCGCGGGCCTGCGCGAAGTGCTCGCCTTCTTCGGCGCGGCGATCGTGATCGCGGCGGCGATGGTGTACTGGTACACGCGCTGCTGGCGCTCGACGGCGCTGGTCGTCGCCAGCTCGCTGATCGCCGTCGTCTGGCAGCTCGGCCTGCTGCCGACGCTGGGCCTGGCGCTCGACCCGTACTCGATGCTGGTGCCGTTCCTCGTGTTCGCCATCGGCATGAGCCACGGCGCGCAGAAGATGAACGGCATCATGCAGGACATCGGCCGCGGCGTGCCCAAGTGGATCGCCGCGCGCTACACGTTCCGGCGCCTGTTCCTCGCCGGGCTGACGGCGCTGCTGGCCGATGCGGTGGGCTTCGCCGTGCTGCTGGCGATCGACATCCGCGTGATCCAGGAGCTGGCCGTCGCCGCCAGCGTCGGCGTCGCGGCGCTGATCTTCACCAACCTGATCGTGCTGCCGATCCTGCTGAGCTACACCGGCGTCGGCGCGAAGGCCGCGGCGCGCAGCCTGCGCGGCGAGGTGGCGGCATCCGTGGCCGGCCACCGCGACGGCTGGACGCTGCTGGTGCGCTTCACCGAGCGGCGCTGGGCGATCGGCGCGATCGGCGTCGCGCTCGTCCTCGCGGCGATCGGCATCGTGACGAGCCAGCGGCTGGCGATCGGCGATCTCGACCCCGGCGCACCCGAGCTGCGCCCGGGCTCGCGCTACAACCGCGACGTCGCTTTCGTCAACGCGCACTACGGCGCGAGCAGCGACGTCTTCGCCGTGATGGTGCGCACGCCCGACGGCGGCTGCGCCGACTACGACACGCTGATGCGCGTCGACGCGCTGGAGTGGCAGCTGCGCCAGCTGCCCGGCGTCGAATCGACGCAGTCGCTGGCGCAGCTCAACCGCTTCGTGCTGACGGGCCTCAACGAAGGCCAGCCCAAGTGGTACGAGCTGATCCACAACCAGGGCATGCTCAACAGCGTGACGGCGGGCGCGCCGCGCGGCCTCTACAACGACACCTGCAACCTGCTGGTGCTGAGCGCCTTCCTGCAGGACCACAAGGCGGCCACGCTGACCTCGGTGGTCGACGAGGTGGCGGCGTTCGCGCGCGACAACGACAGCGCGAACGCGAAGTTCCTGCTCGCCGCGGGCAGCGCCGGCGTCGAGGCGGCGACCAACATCGTCGTGCGCGACGCCTGGTGGCGCATGCTGGGCTGGGTCTATGCCGCGGTGGTCGCGCTGGCCTTCGTCACGTTCCGCTCGTGGCGGGCCGTCGTCGTCGCCGTGCTGCCGCTGGCGCTGACTTCGGTGCTGGCCGAGGCGCTGATGGTCGCACTCGGGATCGGCGTCAAGGTGGCGACGCTGCCCGTGATCGCTCTGGGCGTAGGCATCGGCGTCGACTACGCGCTCTACATCCTGAGCGTGATGCTCGCCGAGCTGCGTGCCGGGCGCTCGCTGTCGCACGCCTACCGCTCGGCACTGCACTTCACCGGCCGCGTCGTGCTGCTGACCGGGCTGACGCTGGCCGTCGGCGTCACGACCTGGGTGTTCTCGCCGATCAAGTTCCAGGCCGACATGGGGCTGCTGCTGGGCTTCATGTTCCTGTGGAACATGCTCGGCGCGCTGCTGCTGCTGCCGGCGCTGGCGCACTGGCTGCTGCGGCCGGCCGCGGCGCAGCCGGCGCCACGCGACATGGCGCCCGGACCCGTGACCCGCATCCCCACGACGACCCGAGAGTCGCAACACCACCATGATCAACTTCATCATCGCGGCGCGCCGCAAGCGTGAAGACACGCAGGAACGCTACTTCTACGAGTGGGGCATCATCCACGTCGCGCTGATGATCAGCACGCCGCAGGTGATGCAGCTGTTCCGGCGCTACGTGCAGCACTATTCGGTGAGCGGCGTCGCGCCCGACATGCTGCGCCATCCGTTGTCGCCGATGGAGTGGGACAACATGGCCGAGCACATCATCGACTCGTTCGACGATTTCGTCTCCAGCACGCGCGTGAGCGACTACGTGACGCGCATGCAGCCGCACAAGTTCGGCGACTCCAACTTCGTGCTCGTGCTCTCCAGGCCGCGCGTCGTGTTCGAGCGGCCGGGCTTCGAACGGGGCTGCGGCGGCGTCAAGCTGGTGCACTTCCTCAAGCGCCGCGCCGGCACGACGCAGCAGCAGTTCGACGCCGCGTGGAGCGAACGGCACGCGCGCACCGTCGAGGCGCTGAACCGCGAATGCGGCCTGGTGCTGCGCTACGCGCAGAACCAGCGCCTGGAAGTGCCGGCCGGCAACTTCGGCGGCACGCTGTTCGCCGCCGGCGACACCGAGGGCTATTCGGGCGTCGAGGAATACTGGTTCCGCAGCGTCGACGACATGGCGCGGCTGGCGCGCGACCCGGCGTGGCGCGACGCGCTCGACAGCAGCGAGTCGGCGTTCGTAGACGCGGCGGGCTGCTTCTCGATGGTGACGACGGAGCGCGTCGTCTACGACTACACGCGCGGCGAGCGCAACAGCCCGCGCGCGGCGGTGCTCGACCCCGCGACGCTCGAAGGCAAGGTCTATGCGCAGGGGCTCTCGGGCTGGAACATCCCGAAGCCACTGGCTTGAGTCGGCGAGGAAAGCGATGGACATCAAGATCGAACACGACGCGCTCGGCACGCACTTCGACTGGGAGCTCGACGGCGTGACGCCGCGCATGATCGACTGGTTCTGGTCGAACATGGAGAAGGGCTTCATCCTCTGGCACCCCGAGCAGCACGAGCCGCTCGAGTGCCCGGTGCCGCCGCGCCACGGCGACCCGCTCGGCGCGATCCACAACGCGCCGCAGACCTGGAACGACGGGCGGCGCCAGAACCTCTACATTCGCTTCGAGGTGCTCGACGACGTGCCGCCCGACGTGCGCGACACCATCGTGCACAGCCACGTGATGATCGTCGCGGGTCTCGGCCTGACCGAAGAGGAGATGCGCGCCGGCGACCCGATGGGCTACCGCGTGCATCAATGGTCGCCGAGCGACCACGGCGTCGCCGGCCGCAGCTCGGCGATCGGGCGGCGCAAGAAGGAAGACGCCGCCGCCGGCAAGGTGTGGGCCGCGCACGCCGCGCAGGAGATCGGCAACTGGGAGCGCTTCCTGCCGACGCTGTACAAGCTCTACCTCGTCGTCACCGACACGCGGCGCAATCCGTTCGCCGATTTGAGCGTCGAGGGCAAGGGGCGCGACGCGCGGTATCTGTACATCGGCTGAGGCGTCGCGCGGCTGGCGCGTCAGGGTCGGGCGGCGCGCCGGCGTCGCGGAGCCGGCTCGTCGCCGGCTTCTTCGTCCACCGTCTCGTGCACCAGGCTTCGCAGCCATGCCAGGCCCGGGTCGAGCGCCTTGTGGCGGTGCCACTGCATCACGATCTCCACCTTCGGGATCGAAAGCGGCGGCTCCAGAAGGCGCAGCGGGTGTGCGCCAACGAGCTGCCGCGCCAGCCGCGTGTGGACGGTGGCGATGCGCCCGGTGCCGACGACCAGCCGCGCGCACGACGTCAGGTTGTAGGTGAGCACCTCGATGCGCCGCTCGATGCCGAAGCGCTTCATCGACCAGGCCTCGAAGGTCGGCGGGCGGCCCGGGCCGAGATACGTCGCGACGTGCCCGGCGGCGAGGTACTGCTTCAGGCTCAGCGTCGATCCGACCGCGTGGTTGCCGGCCCAGACGACGCAGCTGTAGCTGTCGGTGAACGCGTCCTCGGCGGGATGATCGGCCGGCGCGAACTGCCGCGGCAGCATCAGCAGGTCGATCTCGCCGCGCTCGAGCATGTCGAGCCCCGCGTCGACCGGCAGCAGCTCGAAGCCGACGCCCGGTGCCTGCGTCCAGGCGCGCGCCAGCAGCCGCTCGAGCAGCACCGAGATGACGTAGTCCGACGCCGCGATCACGAAGCGCCGCGCCGACGTCGCCGGATCGAAGACCGGCCGCTGCGCCATCGCCGCGTCGACGCGCATCAGGATGTCGCGCACCGGCCCGGCGAGCGCTTCGGCCAGCGGCGTGCGCGCCACCTTGCGCCCGACCGGCACGAACAGCTCGTCGCCGAAGTGTTCGCGCAGCCGCGCCAGCGCGCCGCTCATCGCCGACTGGCTCAGGTGCATGCGCTCGGCGGCGCGCGTGACGCCGCCCTCGGCGAGCAGCGTGTCGAGCGCGACGAGAAGGTTCAGATCGAGGCCGTTGAAGCGCATCGCTAATGAATCGGTCGGACAGATGTATCGGATCAGAAAGATCCATTTTACGGATGACACGACCCTGCCTAACCTTGCCGTGACGGCACAACACACGACCGCAAGGAGACGAGTACATGGAGATCGGACTGGCCGCAGGCATCCGCAACCTGCCCGGCAAGGAGCAGCCGCTGCACGGCGCTTACCGCGACTTCCTCGACCAGGCAGTGCTCGCCGAGGAACTGGGCTTCGCCCACGTCTGGCTGTCGGAGCACCATTTCGCCGAGGACGACTGGAACACTCGCCCGCTCGTTGTGCTGGCCGCCGCGGCCGACCGCACCAAGCGCGTCCGCCTCGGCACCTATGTGCTGCTGCTCGCGCTGCACGATCCGCTGGCGATCGCCGAGGAGGCGGTGACGGTCGACATCCTCAGCAACGGCCGCCTCGATCTGGCGATCGGCGCCGGCCCGATGCAGCAGGAGTGCGACGTGTTCGGCGTCGAGAAGTCGGAGACCTTCGCGCGCACCTACGAGGCGCTCGCCTTCATGCGCCGCTGCTTCACCGAAGACGAGGTGACGCACGAAGGCAAGTACTACACCTATCGCAACGTGCGCCTGCGCCCGCGCCCGGTGCAGCGACCGCATCCGCCGATCTGGATGGCGGCGATGGGGCCGCAGAGCATCGCGCGCAGCGCCAAGGAGGGCTACCACCTGGCGTCGGCGCTGCACTCGCCGGTGTGGAAGACGTATCCCGGCGAGCTGGCGAAGAACGGACGCCGCCGCGAGGACCACCGCATTGTCTCCGGGCCGCTGTGCGTGCATGTCGCCGACACGCGCGAGCAGGCCTGGGACGAGGCCGAGGAAGCGCTGCACTGGGGCGTCGAGTTCTATCGCCGGCGCGGCGTGCCGATGCCGAACCCGCCGGTGGGCGAGATGCGCCGCACGCCGAATGCCGGCATCTACGGCGTGCCGTTCGCCGTCGGGACGCCCGACGACGTGCTGCAGGCGCTCTCGATCTACCGCGACGAGCCGCTCGACCAGCTCGCGCTGCAGTTCCAGGCGCCGGGCATGAAGGCCGAGCACGTCGAGCGCTCGATGCGCAGCTTCGCGCGCCACGTCATGCCCGAGATCGCGCGCTGGGGCGGCAGGCCGGCCTCGGCCTGAGCGCCGCGCGCCGCTGCCGCTCACGAGCCGCCGCGCCGTGACTGCCGTGCGCGTCGAACTGCTGGCCGTGCCGGGCCTGCCGCGGGTGCGCGCCGGCGACGATCTGGCCGCGCTCGTCGTCGATTGCACGCGCGCCGCCGGCGTCGGGCTGCGCGACGGCGACGTCGTCGTGTTCGCGCAGAAAGTAGTGTCGAAGGCCGAGGGGCGCACCGTCGATCTGGCGGCGGTCGAGCCGTCACAGCGCGCGAGAGAGGTTGCCGCGCGCGTCGGCAAGGACGCTCGCCTGGTCGAGCTGATCCTCGGTGAATCGAGCCGCATCGTGCGCGAGGCGCCCGATGTGCTGATCGTGCGGCACCGCCTCGGCTTCGTGATGGCCAACGCCGGCGTCGACCAGTCCAACGTGGCGGGTGCCGACGAAGGCGAGCAGGCGCTTCTGCTGCCCGTCGACCCCGACGCCAGCGCCGAGCGGCTGCGCGCCGACTTCGGCCGGCGGGCCGGCGCCGACGTCGCCGTGCTGATCAACGACAGCTTCGGCCGCCCATGGCGCCGCGGCGCGGTCGGCACGGCGATCGGCTGTGCCGGCATCGCGGCGCTCCACGACCTGCGCGGCCGGCCCGACCTGCACGGCCGCACGCTGCGCGTCACCGAAGTCGGCATCGCCGACGAGATCGCCGCCGCCGCGTCGATGCTGATGGGCCAGTCCGATGAGGGGCTGCCCGTCGTCGTCGTGCGCGGGCTGGCGCGCACGCACGCCGCCACGCCGGCGGCGGTGCTGGTGCGACCGGCGCACGAGGATCTGTTCCCGTGAGCGCGCCGCGGGCCGAGCGCCGGGCCGCCCCAAGCCGGCCCGCGGCCTGCCGCGAGACGCGGCAGGCGCTCGTGGCGTCCAAGCCCGCGCAGGCGGGCTTGGAGCCGCGCCACTCTCTCCCCTCGGGGGATCGGCCGACGTACCCGTCGGACGAGGGGCCGTCACGCCAGGTGCTCGCGCTCTCCGGCGGCGTCGGCGGCGCCAAGCTCGCGCTCGGGCTGGCGCGCGTGCTCGATCCCGCGGCGCTGACCGTCGTCGCCAACACAGGCGACGATTTCGAGCATCTGGGCCTCGCGATCTCGCCCGACATCGACACGCTGCTCTACACGCTGTCGGATCTCGCCGACCCGGAGCGCGGCTGGGGCCGCCGCGGCGAGAGCTGGAACTTCATGGCGGCGCTGAAGCAGCTCGGCGGCGCCGACTGGTTCGCGCTCGGCGACGCCGACCTCGCGCTGCACGTGCAGCGCAGCCTGCGGCTGGCGCAAGGCGACGGGCTCGACGCGATCACGGGCGACTTCGGCCGCGCGCTCGGCATCGCCGCGCGCATCGTGCCGATGTGCAACGAGCGCGTGCGCACGCGCGTGCGCAGCGACGACGGCTGGCTCGACTTCCAGGACTACTTCGTGCGCCTGCGCTGCGCGCCCGTCGTGCGCGAGCTCGCGTACGACGGCGCCGCGGCGGCGCGCCCCTGCGGACCGCTGCTGCAGATGGCGCGCGACGACGGGTCGCTGCGCGCCGTCGTGCTGTGTCCGTCGAACCCCTACCTCAGCATCGACCCGATCCTGGCGCTGCCCGGCGTGCGCGACGCGCTGGCGGCATGCCGCGCACCCGTCGTCGCCGTCTCGCCGATCGTCGGCGGCGACGCCGTCAAGGGTCCCACCGCGAAGCTGATGCGCGAACTCGGCCTCGCGGTCGGCCACGCCGCCATTGC
>Ga0138256_10003872_pt1 | contig 15881 bp, 10 predicted proteins | sample KNB2016incub_MG_FD_105486 | JGI IMG/M metagenome (GOLD analysis project Ga0138256, IMG submission 105486) | Active sludge microbial communities from wastewater in Klosterneuburg, Austria - KNB2014incub_MG | ecosystem: Engineered > WWTP > Activated sludge > Unclassified | place: Austria... | reverse complement strand
CGCCAACGCGCCGGTCAAATAGAGGAAGGGGGATCGATAGCCCCGCGACGATCCCGCGAAAACCCGTCAAGGAGCCGCGCGCCGGGTCGGCCACCCGTTCGCCCTTGTAGCCAGCCGACAGCGTTGGCGTCGGGACGCGCTCTCGCGCGACCAGCTGCTCCTCGGCGGCGGCCGTGGCAACGTCGAGCGCGGCCAGGCGCAGCTCGGGTCGGGAGCGTATGGCACGCTCGATCAACGAGTCGACCGCTGCAGCGGCCGACGAGTCGGCGATGATGGGAGGGGCGTTAGGCAGCGTGATCGTGTCGCCGGCCGTCCCAGAGAGACCCAGCAACGTCGCGAGCGCCCTGCGCGTGGCGTGGCGATCCATCGTCGCGGCCGCGCGGATCGCAGCGAAGCGCCCCGCCTCGAGTCGCAGGCGGCGGGCCACGTAGCCAGAGACATCACCGGCCGCCAGGCGTTGCTCGCTCACGCGACGTGCTTCGGCAAGGGCGACCGAAGTCTGTTCGGCGAGACGTTCGCGCTGCTCGGCCGCCACCGCGCGTGCGAATGCGCTGGCGACGTCGAAGTCGAGTCGAGCGGCGACGAGCGAGAGCCGCGTACTCGCGTCGTCGCGACGGAGACGCGCCACCTCGCGGCGCGCTGCGCGCTGACCACCGATCTCCAATTGCTGCTCGACCTGCGCGATGGCCTGCGCGTTGGTCTCGCCGGCCCGACTCGTTCGTTCGAGTCCATACGCCAGCGTGGGGTTGGCGTAGGCGCCGGCCTGGCGTTCACGAGCTGCCGCTGCGCTCACCGCCTCGCGGGCCGCACGAAGTTCGGGGCTAACCAGATGCGCCGTGGCTCGCGCTGCCTCGAGGGTGAGCTGCGCCGCCGCGTTATGCGGCGCGAGCGTCGCGCCAATCAGGGCCAGGACGGCGCCGAACGATCGGCGTGAGCGGGTACGTCGCGACGAACCGCGACGAAGGATTCGATGGAGCACGAAACACCTGAGCTGGCGTGTTGCGTGGCCCGCAGACGCCGTCGGCGAATCACCGAGCGGATATGGGCACGCATCGGTCGCTGGCGGAGAGACTCACACGCCACGCGACAGGCACAACGCCAGCGCATCACCTGAGTTCAAACCACGTTAGTGGAACGACTCGGCGACGCGCGTGGCGTCTCAGGCGATCGGGGGAGCCCGGAGTGCGGGCGGAGGCCCCTGTTCCGGATCGGGGCGTGCCAGCGTCGAACGGTTGGTTTGGTGCGCGCTCCGGACAACGCGGATTGTCGTCAGGACCGGGGCCGCAGGCGGCGCAGCGATCGCGACGATCGGTGCGGCCTGCCATCGGATCACGTCGCGCGCTGCGGTGACCGCGCTCAGGGCCGGGTGGCCGTGTTGATGCTCGCCCTGTGACGGCTGACTCACGCCGGCGAGGGGCGAATGCACGGACTTGAGAATCGCGTCGTGATGCTCGCGGGGCTCCTCGTGGCTCGCCGCGTGGTGGTCTTCGCCGATGGACTCGCCGTGCTGCTGAGTGCTAGCGGCGCCGTGATGCCGGCTGACCAGGTGCTCGTGCACGTGACCGTGCGCGAGTGCCAGCGCCGGAGCCGAGAGGCTGGCGAGCATGGCCGAGGCCAGTGCGACTGCGCGGGAGAGTCGGGAGTGGAGCACGCCAGAGTGTACACGTACGGGCGCACCGAGGCAATGCGCGCGGGTCGATGGACCGTGCTCGCCAACGGGCAGGAACGATCGCGATGGACGTTGCAGGTAACGGCGCGGGAGACGCTGGACTAGCACCCGCGACGTCGCCGGCGGAGCGGCAGGCGGGGTTGATGACGGGGTGTACGGTGGAAATGTCCACTTCGCGCACGAAATGGCGCTCTGACAAGTACGCGGCACCAACAGTCGCATTACTCGGACGGAGAGGGGGGGCATGGCACGCGCACGCACCGTGGATTTCGAAGGCGACGTCGGCACTGGCGGCGTCATCAACCAGAACCTGCCGCAGCCCGGACAATACGTGGGACGCCGCATCATCCAAATCACCGACATTCCGGAGGGCCACTGGCTCGACTCGGCGCTGGAAGCGGGCACGAAGTGGGCGTCGCTCATGGGGCTCAGCCGTTCCGAAGTCGGGAGCTGGGAGGTCTCCAAGCCGGAGTTGCTGACGTCGGCGTGGTTCGGGCGCCGACTCAAGATCCCGCGCGCGAGCTCCCGCACCACGCTGCAGCGCGCCGAGTTGGCGATCAATGCCAGCGCGTGCGACGCGCTCATGCAACAGGGGTCGCTCGCGGCGTGGGTGCGTCAGGGCGGACGCGGCACCACTGCGGCGAAGACGTACGACTACGACCCCGATACCGGCAACACGACGCCCGATACGTCCTCCGGCACACCCGACCCGCCCGGGAACCAAGGCGGCGGGAGCGCGGGATCAGTCAGCGACGAGGCCACGGCGTTCCACGACAGCATCAGCGCCGTGATCGACGGGGTCGTGAACGTGCCGACCGGAACGTGGGGCGGCGGCGGCACGACGACGCCGATCGACGTGGAAGCGGACCCTGTCCCCGCGCTCTTCCTGGTGCAGGTGATCGGGATCAGCGCCTTCCTGGGTGAATACGGCCTGGGCAAGACGGTCAAGACGTTCACCCTCCTGCCTGGCGAGACCACGACGATCAGCACGCGCACCTGGCGCGCGACCGAGGAGTCGGTCTCGCTCGCCTCGTCAATCGTAGACTCCTACACCGAGAGTGCAGCGGATCGTTTCGCCGACAGCGTGATGACCGAGACAACCGACACGGCGACGCAGGACCAGACCGAGAACTGGCACGCCGAGGCCGAGGTCAAGGGCTCGTTCGGCTTCGGGTCTGCATCGGTGTCGGGAGGCGGGGGCGGTGAGTACTCCTCGTCCACGGAAGAGTTTGCAAAGTCGGTCGATGAAGCGGTCGCCGAACATTCGGCCGAATCGTCGGCGCATCGGGAGAATACGGTCACGTCCAACTCGGAACGCTCCGAGTCGACAGAGGACGAGGAGGTGATCGAGCGCACGATCACGAACATCAACGTGGGACGCGTGCTGAACTACACGTTCCGTGAGCTCAACCAGATGTACCACACGCGCACGCACCTGAAGGAAGTGCGCATCGCCTTCACCAACGGCAACGCCGGGAGCTGGCGTGAGGAGCCGGTGTCGGCGATGCGCAAGCTCGTCGCCGAGGTGATCGATCCCAAGCACGTGGACGCGGTGTGCGAAGACGTGCTGCGCACCATCGCGGTTGCCTTCGACGTGCGGGGACTCCCGGTCCCGGTGCTGGACCAGGTCGTCCTGACGAACTGTGGCCGCACAGCGAAGGTGAGCGAAGCGGTGCCCGACAAGCAGTGCCGCTATCCCGCGCCGAGCGCGGACGGGACGCTGTACTATCGGTTCAAGCGCGGGCCGCTGGCACAGGCTGCCGACGATCCGTACGCGGTCGAAGGGGTCCTGCTCAAGGAGCGCGCGGTGGTGATGTCCACGGACAGCGTGGTGGTGGAATCGCTGCTGGGGGTCAACTCGGCGCTCGATGCGTACTCGACGGCGTTGCAGAACGAGGCGATTCGCGAGAAGCAGCTGGCCAACGATCGCATGCAGCTCGCGCAGTCCATCGTCGCGGCGAAGGATGCGGTCGCGGCGGCGGTGTACGCGCAGGTCTACGGCATGGGAGAGGAGGACGAGGTGACGACGTGACGCCACAGCCGGCGACGCCCGATGCGCCGCTCCAGGTGCCTGCCACGCCGAGCGGAGCGCTGCGGAATGACGCGACCGGACAGTCCAACAAGGTGCTGGCGACCGGGGCGACCGCGCCGGGCAAGCGCGCGGGCGGGCGCGTCCTGCTGACCACAGCGAGTCTGAGCGCGGCTGGCGAAGCGCTCTACCAGCAGACGCAGGGCGTCCCCCCGGACGAGGTGTTCTTCGTCACGTCTGGCGAAGCGATGCGCGACCGATTGGCCGAGTACTCTTCGATTGAGCACGTCTCGGTCCTCCTCCACACGCTCGAAAACGAGTTGCTGTTCGACACGAAGCAGTTGACGCTCGCGCAGGTGCAGACCGTGCTCGATGGTTCGGTCCCGCGCATCGCGCGCTGGTCGTTCGACGGATGTGAGATCGGGCGCGGTACGGCGTCGCTGTATGCTTTCGCCGCGCACTTCGGGATCGTGCGCATGGAGGCGTGGACGCACTACCATCATATCGAGCCTTGGGGGAAGACGACGACCCGGCCGGTGACCGCGGCGGAAATCGCGGCGATGCACACCGAAGTGGAACGCGCCGCCAACTTCCTTGCCAAGGGCGATGCGGGGGCGACCTACACGTCGAGCGAGATCGAGGCGACGCTGCTGCAGGGCAAGTCAGTCGAGTTGCTGAGCGAGTTCTTCACCTTCGACTACGAATCGACGATGGTTTTCGCCGACGTGCTGAACGACCCGCGCTGGTTCGACACGCTGACGCAGCAGCCGGTGTTGCAGCCCTGGACGAAGGTTCGGCATCCGTCGGAGGCGTGGTACCCGCGCACCGCCGCCATCACGAGGGTGGTGGACTCGCCGGAGGCGGCGAGCGGGTTCGAGCTGTACTTCGGGAGCAACCCCGAGCTGTACCGGGTGGTGATTCTTCCGCCCCCGTCGTGACGTGAAGGACAAAGCCGTGTGGAGGGGGGCGCGCAACACGCCGCGCTGTGTTGCCGACGGTAGCTTTCGCTGGTCGCCACGTTGCACGAACGGGGCGCGCCCTCCCGTCGCATCCATCGCATGGTTCCGCTCTCCGTCCTCGACCTCGCCCCGATCACGCACGGGAGCGACGCCGCGCAGGCCCTCGAGCGCTCGCGTGACCTTGCCCGTCACGCGGAGCGGTGGGGCTACCGGCGTTTCTGGCTGGCGGAGCATCACGGCATCCCGGGGATCGCCAGTGCCGCGACTGCGGTGGTGATCGCGCACGTCGCGGCGGGGACGTCGACGATTCGGGTAGGGGCGGGGGGCATCATGCTCCCCAACCACTCGCCGCTCGTCATCGCCGAGCAGTTCGGCACGCTCGCGTCGCTCTTTCCCGGGCGCATCGATCTGGGCCTTGGTCGCGCGCCGGGTTCGGACCCGGCGACCGCGCGTGCATTGCGACGCCGAGCCACGGCGGGCGACGACTTCCCGCAGGACGTGGTCGAGCTCCTGTCGTACTTCGAGCCGGCGCACCCGGGCCAGGCGATCCGCGCCGTGCCCGGCGAGGGGCTCGACGTGCCGGTGTGGATCCTGGGGTCGTCGTTGTTCGGCGCTCAGGTCGCGGCGATGCTGGGACTGCCCTTCGCCTTCGCCTCGCACTTCGCCCCCACACACCTGCAACAGGCGGTGGCGATCTATCGGGAGCGCTTCGAGCCGTCGCTGCAGCTGGCGGCACCGCACGTCATGCTCGGCCTGAACGTTTTCGCCGCCGACACCGACCGCGAGGCGGCGCTGCTGTTCACCTCGTTGCAGCAGGCGTTCGTGAACCTGCGGCGCGGCACCCCGGGGCTGCTGGCGCCGCCTGACGAACTATTTCCCTCGTCGCTGCTGCCGTACGAACGGGCCATGCTCGACGACGTGCTGTCGTGCACCGTGGTTGGCGCGCCCGAGACCGTGCGTCGCGGGATCGACGACTTCGTGGAGCGGACCGGCGCCGACGAGGTGATCGTGACGTCGCAGGTGTTCGACCACGCCGCACGACTGCGCTCGTTCGAGATCGTGGCCGAGGTGGCGGGGGTGGTTCGCTGAGGCGCTGGTGACCATCGGTCGGCGCCGAAGGCTTCCCGCTTTCAGTCGCCAGTGCGTCGATCCTCGCGCGCGTCGTCGTCGACGCGGTCCCGTACACTCTTCGCCACAGGCGGCCAGTGGGAATCGCAGGCAAGGGCGCGGGAGGAGTCTGACGGCGGCGGGATGCCCCTGTCCTGGTGTGAAGCGGGTGGCATCACTCCCTCCAGGACGTCACGTACTTCGTGCGGGCGAGCACGAGGGAGCTCCACGCGATGGTGCCGGGTGCACGGGGAGACTCGAACGGTCATCGCGCGCACGCGCGATAGGATAGTCCTCCGCCAGCGCTATCGCGTGCCCGACTCCCGTCCCCCGTCCCCCGTCCCCCTCACGTGACGCCGACGTGACGCCCCCTTGCTACCGTGGCGCAACGGAAACGCGCGCTCGTCCTCGGCGCGCACCACCGCACGTCTACGGTTGAGACTGGTGCCACACCCTTCACCGTCTCGCCCATGCCGCGGCCCAGGCCGGCGCACGATGCGCATGCCCCACGTCCGATGGCTCCGTGACTACGCGAACCGCCAGGTGCCTCATCCATATGAAAGGGTGTGCTCATGACCCAAGAAAGAACTCCAGCGCTAACGGCCGAGTGTCGGCCGCGCTTCTGGATCACCATCCTGCTGGCGTCGGCCAGCGTTGCCTGTAGTGAACCTCCGCTCCGTCCTCCGTTCATCGCCAACGTCCCTGAACCCTCCCGCTTCATCGATGTGGATGACGAGTGGAACCAGCTGACGCTCGATGTCGAGGTGTTCTCGTCCGGGCCAACCGGGGCGACGGCGAGCGCGACGCGCGGCTACCGCTTCTCGGTCACGCGCCAGCTGGGCACCAACGGCGTGTGGCAATCGACCTTCAACCTGGGATCGATGTATCCGTCCAACGCCGTGTTACCGACGGGCATGCCGTCGCCCCCCACGCGCATCGAGACGGCGGACGACAAGTCGTACCTTCGTGTCTACAACGCCTCGGGATTGATGCCGGGCGTGACGGTTGACACGTCGACGCACGCCGCACCGCCGGGGCTGCGGGCACGTCCGAAATACGCGACGCCATTTCCGTCGGTGTCCGGCCTGGGTGGGCCCATGCTGGCCGCCGGTTCGGCCGCGCCGTTCGCGGCGGCGAAGGACTCGTCGCGGGCGTGGGCTGACGCATACGTCATTGGTCGCGCGGCCAAGGCGCGCGCGCTCAAGCGTCTGCTGGCGATGCAAGGCGTGTCCGCACGCACGCGCCGAGACACCGTGGACATCCTCTCCGTCCGCACGGGGACGGATTCCGTGCGCGTCACGATCAACCCGACGACCGGGCTCGTGCACGAACGCGCGGCGTTCCACAACGGAGGAAGCCTCGTGAAGCGCAACACGTACGCGCGCCTGGGGATCGATTCCTACGTCCTGAAGGAGAGCCAGACGGAGCGACGCGGCGCCGATGGGGCGTTGATCGGACCGCAGCTCACCACGCGTTACAAGAACCTGAAGCTCTCGCAGCTTTCCCTCCCGACGAACTAGGAGACACCATGCGCATCATCACGCAATCCTGGTCGCTCGGCGCGCTGCTCCTTCCGGCGTTGCTGCTCACGGCAACGCCCGCTGCCCAGCTGGCGGGGCAGCCCGCCGCGACGCTCGACCGGCCCGTGGCATTCCAGCACGGATTTCTCTCCGATGGCAGCGTCTGGAGTACGGCGATGGCCACACTTCGGGCCAACCTGCGAATCCATCCGGCGGCGACCACAACCGTTTGGTACGACCCCATCCGGAGCCAGGCCGCATCGCTCCCCGCGATGCTGAACACGCTGTTCGGAAGCGACAGCAACCGCAAGGTCGCCTACGTGGCGCACTCGCAAGGCGGAGTGGTCGTGCGAGCCTTGTCTCGCATCTCCACGCGCAGCGACGCGCTGGTATCCATTGCCAGCCCGCACCTCGGTGCGAACATTGCGGCAAACTTCTACTACGGCGGCGTGCAGCAATGGGTGCGGTACCTGACGGGGGCCATTGCCGATCCCATCCGGTACTATACCGCCTACGATCCCGACTTTCGTGATCCCTACAGCAATGGGAACATCCGTGACCTGGGGTACTTCCAGCTCCTGTACTCCGCGGCGGCGCTGGTGCAGAGCCGCTTCTGTACGGAGGCGGGTTTCTGCGAGTACGCGGCGGGGCAGCTCGTCCCGGCGATTCTCGATGAGATACCCGGCTCCAACTTCCATCAGTACCTGAGCCAAACTGCGGCGACCGAGCAGCAGCGTCTGAAGCAGCGGGTGTCCATTCGGGTCATGGATTCGCCGTACAATGTGATGTGGAAGATGTTGTTCGGCGGCCAGCAGTATGCGCGGGGGTTCGGCTACGTGCGCGCGTACGTCTGGGCGCAGTCGATCAACGAGTGGCTGCGGTACAACAACTCGCCGGACTACCTGCTGGATGCCGGTTCGGACCTCTGGCTGTTTACGGCGCAGGCGGTGGGAGACATGGACGCGGACTGGGCGGCGCTGTGCGGGGGATTGCAGGGCTACTACCGGCCGACTCCGTTTCTTCCCGAGCCTATCCTGACGACGAACTTCGACGGGTTCATCAGCGGGTCGAGCCAGGTGATGAACGGCAGCAACCGGGTGCTGGATGCGATCGGCATGTATCACACGCAGGCGACGACGCTCGGCGTGCCAGCGATTCAGCAGGCGCTGCTCGAGAACGTGGCCATGTCGCCTCGGCCCGTCGGGTCCGTCGCCTCCGTAACCGTCACACCGGGCTCGGGTGCGGTAAGCGTGGGGGCGAGTCTTCAGTTGGCGGCGGCGGCGTACTCTGTCCAGTGGGCGCCGCTCAGCGGACGGACCTTCACGTGGACCTCACGCAATCCCGCGATCGCGACAGTGTCGGCGCAGGGCGTGGTGAGCGGACAAACGCCCGGGACAGCGATCATCGAGGTCGTGAGCGAGGGCTACGGTTCGCTTGCCACGCTGACGGTCCAGCCCGGCGCGCCACTCACCGGCGTCAGCATCACAGGTCCCTCGACGGTGACCCCGGGAGAGTATCCGACCTTCACGGCCAGTGCGGCGGGGGGCGTTGCTCCAATGCAGTTCCAATGGAAGGTGGATGGCCAAACTCGACAGTCCGGCTCGGCGAACACCTTCAACTGGATGTCGGGCACCTCGTACACGGTCGAAGTGGTGGTCACGGACGCGCTCGGTGCTTCGCGGTCGGCGAGCAAGCCCGTGCAGGTGCAATGTGGAGCGATCTGCCAACCCTAACTGAGGGAGGATACCTGCCGGCGCACGGCCGGCAGGTCATTCCCCTCGCAACGAACGATTCCATGACGCGATTCGTACCGCATATCACCGTATTGCTCCTCTCGTTGGCTGCCGCTTCGTGCCGCCAGTCGCTCGACGTGGACCGGCCCGGCAACACGGCGGCAGACTCCGACTGGATCTGGAAGGAATCGACACCCGGGAGCGCCATAACGCCTGGCTTCGACAGCACGAATAACGTGATCTATGCGGTCAGCGGGAACCGGGAGCTGTTGGCCCTTCGCGCGCACACCGGTGAGGAGCTGTGGCGCAGGAAGTACGGCAACGGCTTTCCGAATGGCGAAAATATCGCGGTGGCCGGAGAGGTCGTCGCGGTAGGCGACGTCGACGTCCTCGGCTTTCGCGCGTCCACGGGCCAGATCCTTTGGCATTTGTCCAGGCTCGAGGGCGCTGAAGGGACACGCACAATCCCGACGGACGGCACGACATTCTTCGTTGCCGGCCACGATGGCCTGGTGCAGCGACTGGCGGCCCACAACGCAAGCGTGCTCTGGAGCGTGCGGCTCCTCAGTGCCGACACTGCCTTGCTCGCGTTCGGCCCCACCCTGATCAATTCCACGCTCTTTGTGTGCGGCGTGAATCTCAGGAGCGCCCCCTTTACGGGCTCGCTCTTCGCCCTGGAGGCGGCCACGGGCGCGCTGCTCTGGCGATACGACTACACCCCAGCGCTCCCGGGACAGAGCTCCAAGTGCTTTTCACGGGTCGCCCGCAGCGGTGACCTGGTGTTCTCCGCACAGGACGATGGCCGCATCTTCGCCCACGACTATGCAACCGGCGCGGTGCGCTGGGTGGCTCCTCGCATCCACTCCCCCCCGGGCGATCCCTCTGGTCCAGGCACCGGGCCCTATGACGATCGTCGCCTGCTGGCCGCGAACGCGGAACGAGTCGTGGTCTCGTCGGACGATGGGACGGTCGTGTGCTACGCGGCACGCACAGGCGCAGAACTCTGGCGAACACGCGGGTCCGGGGCAGCGCTCGATCCCCCCGCGCTGGCACCGAATCTTGCCATCATCAGCCACTCGGGCTTCGCCGTGGCGTACGACCTGACATCAGGAACCGCGCTGTGGACGCGACCAAACCTCGACCTGCCCAGCGAAGACTTCACACGCTTCCACGGGCAACCAGTGATTGTCGGGGACACGCTGTATCTCACGGGATTCACCGGGACGCGAGCACGATTGCTCAAGCGATAGCCGTGCACTGCGGCGCAAGTCTTCTCACCCCCTCACCCCACGCACCCCCACTCCTCCAACACCTCCTCCAGCGCCTCAACGATCAGCTGCACGTCCTCGAGCCCGATCGTGAGCGGCGGACGAATCTTGAGCACGTTGTCGGCCGGCCCCTCGGTCCCGATCAGGATCCGCCGCTCACGCAGCCGGTTCACGACGTAGCTCGCCGCCGCTGTCGCCGGCGCGCGCGTCTCGCGATCGCTTACCAGCTCAACCCCGATAAACAAGCCGATCCCCCGCACGTCGCCGATCAGCGCACATCTCTCCTGCACCGCACGCAACCCATCCAGGAGCGCCCCCCCGACCACACTCGCGTTCTCCTGCAACTGCTCGTCCTCGACGATGCGCAGCACCTCGGTCCCCACGCGGCACGACAGCGTGCTCCCGCCAAACGTCGAGAAAAACTCGATCCCGTTGTCGAACCGGCGCGCGATCTCGGCGGTGGTGACCACGGCGCCCAGCGGGTGCCCGTTGCCGAGCGGCTTGCCGAGTACGACGATGTCGGGGGCAACGGCCTGCTGTTCGAAGCCCCAGAAGTACTCGCCCAATCGCCCCAGGCCAGTCTGCACCTCGTCGGCAATGCATACGCCACCCGCCGCCCGGATGCGCTCGTAGACACCCTGCAGGTAGCCAACGGGTGGGATGATCTGCCCGCCAACGCTGGGAAATGTCTCGGCGATGAAGCCGGCGAGCTGCCCCCCTCGCTCGCGGATGCGCGCGATGGCCTCGTCCACGTACGCCGCATACTGATCGGCGGCGTCGGCGCCGCGATGTGCACCGCGGTACGTGTCGGCCACGGGGACGAGCTGGACCCAGTCGGGACGACCGCCGCCCCCCGGCTTGTTGAACTTGTAGGCCGAGAGGTCGTAGGCGCCGGTGGTGTTGCCGTGGTAGCCGTGGTCGGGGGTCACCATGTCGCGCCCGCCGGTGGCAGCGCGCGCCAGCCGCAATGCCAGCTCGTTCCCCTCGCTCCCGCTGTTCACGAAGAAGACGTGCGTCAGGTGCGCCGGCATCGTCTTGAGCAGCGCGTTGGCGAACGCGACCTGTGCCGGGTGCAGGTAGCGGGTGTTGGTGTTGAGGCGGGCGAGCTGGTCGCTGGCCACCGCCTGCAGGCGCGGGTGGGCGTGCCCCACGTGGGGGACGTTGTTGTAGGCGTCGAGGTACACGCGTCCCCACTCGTCGTACAGGTAGTGCTTCCACCCGCGCACGAAGAGGCACGGCTCACGGTAGCTGAGGCGCAGGTTGCTGGCGAAGTGCGCGCGTCGCTCGTTGCCGAGCGCCTCCACGTCGATCGGGCGATAGGCGACGGCGGCGTCGTCCAGGTTGAGCAGTGCGGCCGGGTTCGGGCAGACGGCGCGCCAGAGTTCGAGGTCGTCCGGGTCGGCGACGCCGGGCCAGTCGTGCTCCATGCCCGCGGTGGTCATCGCCAGCTGCAGGTGCAGGTGCGGGTCCCACCCGCCGTTTTCCTCGGGGGCGCCGAGTTCGGCAAAACGCTGGCCGGCAAGCAGTCGCTGCCCGGGGAATAGCGACGACACGCTGGCGCGGGCGAGATGTCCGTACAGCGTCCAGAAGGGGTCGCCCTCGGTCGTCTCATGGCGCAGGACCACCATGCCGCCGTAGTCCAGCGGCGCCTCGCGGTATTCCGCCGTATCCACGAGGCCGTCGAACGGCGCCTGCACGGCGGTCCCTGCCGGGAGGAAGACGTCCACGCCGATGTGGACGCTGCGACGGTCGGCGGTGGCGCCAGGCCCCGAGCGGAAGGCGGGGGCGGTGTAGACGGCACGTGGTTCGCCGTAGCTCCCGACCCACGTCGGCCCTACCCCGGCCGCCATGCCTAACGTGCGGGCCTCGTCGTCGGTCATGCCCGTTGGATCGCGCGGGGCGCTGGTCGAGCCGATCGCGAGGGAGCCGGTGGGGATCGTGGCCACGTCGATTCCCATCACCGGCGCGAAGCTGCCCCGCTGCTCGCCGAGCCAGCGCTGCACGCGCTCGGCGCCATCGCTCGGCGGCAGGTCGCAGGCGGCGCGCAGCCGCGCCGCGACCAGGGGCGCCGGGACGCGGGCGAAGCGCTCGAGGAAGCGCCACGCCGGGGCCTCGGAGACCACGACGTACGGGTCGTCGGGGCGCTCGAGTCGCATCTGCGCGGAGTTGGTCACGCTCACGGCAAGGCGTGTGAGCACCAACGGCCAGACGAGGTCGAGCTGCGCTCCGGTCAGGGATGTGTGCCGGTGATAGCCGCGCACCAAGGCTGCCAGCGCGCGCTCGGGAGTCGGATGGTCCAGGACCACGTACGCCCCGGCAATCGCGATCTCGGCGATCCGCGGACCGAGCGTGAGGTCGCCGAAGTCCACGATCCCGCCGACGAATGGATACCCCCTCGCGTCGCGCGCGACGAGGATGTTCCAGTCGTTCAAGTCGTTGTGCAGCACGGTGACCGGCTCGGCGAGCAGCGCCGGACGCAGAACGAGGTAGCGATCGAGGATGTTGCGCACGAGGTGACGGCGTGCGCCGTCGTCAATCACATGCAGCTGGTCGCCGATCCACCCCGCCTCGCGCAGGTCCCACTTGAAGGCGCGGGCGATGGCCGGATGCTGGAAGTCGGCCAGCGCCCCGTCCAGCCGTGCGACGACCGCGCCCAGCTCCTCGATGAGACCAAGCGAGTGCGGTCGGAATCGCGCGTACTCCACCCCGTCCAGTCGCGTGAGCAGCCAAAGGATCCGGTCGTGCCCGCCGGGGTCTGGGCGCACGCACCACGCTGCCCCCTCGCGCGTGGGGACAATCGCGGCAGTGAGGAGCCCGTCGCGTGGGTGCGCGTGCAGGTGCGCGTGCGCCGCGCACAGCAGCTCCACGAACGCCGCGTCGCAGCCAGGGCGCATGACCTTGAGTACGAAGTGACGCCCGTCGGCGGCGGTCGCGCCGAGGTTCAGGTCAAACTCACCGGCGAGCGGCTGGAGCTGGGCGTCGATTCCCCAGGCGTCGGCGAGCACGGCGGACCAGTGCAGCATCGGGTCGGTCATCGGGAACGACACGGGATGGGGCGGGGAGGTGGCGATAGCGACCGTCTGGCAGATACGCGGGCCGCGAGGTGCGGCGGACAGTGCCGCACGAGTCGCTGGCGGTGCCGCACGCCTAAGGACGATACGCGATGCAATCGATCTCCACTCGCAGCCCTTCGCGCGGCAGGCCGGCCGCTTGGATGGTCGTTCGTGCCGGGCGATGATCACCGAAGAAGCGCCCGTACACGGCGTTCATCTCCTTGAACTCGGCCATGTCGAGCAGGAAGACGCCGCAGCGCAGCACGTATTGCAGGTCGGATCCGCCCGCCCGCAGAATCGCCTGCAGGTTCTTCAGGCACTGCTCGGTCTGCGATGTGGCGTCGGGACCGGCCAGCTCGCCGGTCGCCGGATCAACGGCTCCCTGCCCGGAGACAAAAACGAGGCGCTCGAAGCCCATGCCGGGTGAATACGGCCCGACCGGGGCGGGGAGGTTGGCGGCGAGGATGGGGTGATGGCTCGGCTGGCTCATGCGCTGGGGCTGGTGGTCGGAGAAGCCGGCGTGGTGGTCGGTGTCGGCAGTGATCGCATACGCTGCGACAAGATACGGGCGACGACGGTCCCGGCGAGGCGCCCCCTCCAGCGGTCGCTAACTCGCCCCGGGGGCGCACGGACGAAAATCGGGCGAACTCGGCTCTTCCACATGAATGTGGGATGAATAGAATTGTTACGCGGTCGAATCCTCCGACGTCCTTCGCAGGAGTCGAGCGCGGGCGGGAAGTGTGGGGAGTGGTGCGTGCGGTGCGTACGACGCCCCGGGAGCCGACACGCGCGTTCACCGTCACTCCTTCGGTCAGTCGCCCGTCGCACCCCACCCTGCTGGACCCCTGCCGATGTGGACGCACGAGACACCATCACCGACCGTAACGCACGGGCGCGGGCATCGCTCCCGTCCGCGGATGGTGGGCAATGTGCTGGCTCTGGGCGTTGTCGCGACCATTTCGGCGTCAGCAATGGCGTCGTCGGACACGGAGCCCGGGCGTGCCGAGTCGCGTTACGTCGACTTGCGGGCGGTGCCGGATTCGGTCCTCTCGCGTCCGCACGTCGTGGTGTTGGAGATGGATCGCGACGAATTCGCCGAGATCTACGAGAATCCCGGTCGACGCGGTCGGCGCTGGGAACGGCCCGGACGTGCCGCGTTTCTCACCAACGGCCAGTTGACCTTCGAGTCCCCGGTTGGGATTCGCGTGCATGGCGGGAGCAGTCGCTTTCTCCCGGCCAAGAGCCTGCGATTGTTCTTCCGCTCATCGCTCGGGGCGACTCCGCCGCGCAGCAGCGAGGTCGGCCTCGAAGGGAACGCACGATACGAGACGCTGGTGCTGCACGGCGACGTGCGTCCCGACACCGGCGGACTGCCGTTTCGCTTCATCAACCCGATCAGCTACACGATTGCCCGCCGCTTGGGGGTGCGCACGGCGGCGACTGCGCCCGTGTCACTGGTTCTCAACGGTGCTGCGCCGCAGGCCTATGTAACGAGCGAGCACCTGAGTCCTTCTCTGCTGAAGCGGGTTCTCGGCAGCGACTCCCTGCGCGTCTACGACCTGCGCGATGCGATTGACCGGGAGCGCCTGCGCACCGAGGGGCCGCTGCCCGAGTTGCGCGAGCGCCTCGGGCCGAGGTCTGGCTGGACAATGGAGCGAGTGGGTGAAGTCGTCGATCTGGACAACCTGTCCGACTGGCTGTTGAGCGTCCTGTTCTGCGGTACGCGCGACCTGTCGCAGGGCACGCTCGTGCACGATCCCTCGCGTGCCGGGCCGAAGTGGTTCTGGATCGGGTGGGACTACGACATGAGCTTCGGCCGACTCGATGGAGAACTCGGTTCCTCGGACTCGCTGCACATGAACTGGCTGTTCGGCCCTGCGCCCGGTCCGGAGACGGAGGCCCGCAAGATCATCCTTCAGCACCTGTTCACGACCAGTGAGCCGTTCCGGCAGGACTTTGCCCGTCGCTTCGTTCGGGCGCGCGACTCCCTCGTGACCGCCGGCTTCCTCGACGAAACGCTGTCCGACTACGAACGTGCGGCGGCCGCGCACGGCATTACCGACGTACGCTATCAGTCGCTGGCGCGAACGTTCCTCACGCGCCGGCCGGAGATCCTTACCCAGCAGTTGCGCTTGCACCTGACCGCAGACCTTCCGTAGGAGCGTTCCTCACGTGTCGACCGTCATGACCCTGCTCGCCCCGTACCTCGCCGGTCTTCGCGAGCCGTTGAAGGGATTCGGCGTGGAGGTAATCCTCACCACGCTGATCTTCCTGCACTACCGACGCTTCGGCAGTGCGTTGACGGGCAAGCAGGGATTCGGGCCGGTGCTCCCCTTCGTGGGGCTGACCACGTTCCTCGTGATCACGACGGTCAAGTCGTCGTTCGCGCTGTCGCTGGGGTTGGTCGGGGCGCTGTCCATCGTGCGCTTCCGCACGCCGGTGAAGGATCCCGAGGAACTGGCATACATCTTCCTGACGATCGCGTCTGGCATCGGAGTGGCGGCGGGCCAGTTGCGGCTCACGGCGGCGGTGGTGCTGCTGAT
>Ga0138256_10003871_pt1 | contig 15882 bp, 7 predicted proteins | sample KNB2016incub_MG_FD_105486 | JGI IMG/M metagenome (GOLD analysis project Ga0138256, IMG submission 105486) | Active sludge microbial communities from wastewater in Klosterneuburg, Austria - KNB2014incub_MG | ecosystem: Engineered > WWTP > Activated sludge > Unclassified | place: Austria... | reverse complement strand
CGGTTTTCATATATCCAAAACTCAACCATGACTCAGTTCTTGGGACAAATTCACCATTCAAACGCATGTCTAAACCTTGTGCATAAGCAGTTGCATCATTATTGGCACGATAACGAATTCTAACATTTTCAAGTGTATAAGTATTAACATCGTCCATTGATTTATAGTAAAGTTCGGTTACTAATTTAAACGGTCGATTATTCATTTTGAAATTATAGTCATTACTTGCTACAAAATGTATCGATTGTTGCGCTTTTACATTTGGATTAACCACACCATTTAAATCTCGTAGCTCACGATATAAAGGTGGTTGATGATAATATCCAACGGCAAATCGGAAAATCATGTCTTTCTCCCAATTTGGTTTTAAAGTCAATTGCGCTCTTGGGCTAAAAGTAGTTTGGTTTTTTGACGATGAAATATTGTCGCCTGTTACTTTCCAATTGTGTGCGCGAACTCCAAAGTTGAACCAATAATCAGTCGAGCCAATTTGGTCTTTAAAACTCCATTGTGCATAACCCGAAAGTCTATTGATGTCAATAAAATTGGTTGCTCTAACATTTTGATATGGAACTAATGGACCAACATAAGGATTGTAAGGTTGATCATTTCCTTGAAAATCAAGGTTTGGCGGATTGATTGAAAATCCTGCCGAATCGATTACTTCCCATTCTACAATTCTATCTCGAATGTTTTCGCGAGTGTATTTAAAACCCCAATCTATTTGATGTTTTTTGTTGTTGATTTGATGAACACCTTTTATTTCAGCATTAAAAAATAAAGCATCCAAATCATTTCGAGCATGATTTAATTGTGTTCCAACTCCTTGACTAAATGTAACTTCACCAACAGTGTCGGAACCAATATTTGTATCAACTTCACCTAAAAAATAGGCAGCATAAATATCAAAATACTCTTGCTCTTTTGTATGATAAACAGAACTTATGAATTTATACGTATTGTTTTCATCAGCATTAAAAACTGTTTTGAAAGCACCAAAAAGGGTTTCGTATTTGTCATTTTCTTGTCCTTCATAAAAAATTTGTAAAGCAATTGGTTCATCGATGGTTCCAAAATTAGTTTGACGCGTCAACGGTTGATAGTTGTAAACATTTCGAGAAGCATTTCCTAGAAAACTGAAATTCCATTTTTCATTTGCAGTAAAATTTACAATCGATTGTACATCCATAAATGTAGGTCGAAAGTTAGTTTGCGTTTCTTGACTATTTACTAAAAGCGAATTGTCTCGATAACGAACGCCAGTGATACTCGACCATTTTTTATTTTTAGAAACCAAATCGGCAGTTATACTTCCACCAAGAAAACTTGCTTCAGCAGCAAGAGCAAATTTTTTAGGTTGACGATAAGTAATATCTAAAACCGAAGACAATTTATCTCCAAATTTAGCTTGAAAACCTCCAGCCGAAAAGTCGATGTTTTTCACCATATCAGTATTGGTAAAACTCAAACCTTCTTGTTGACCAGAGCGAACTAAAAACGGACGATAGACTTCAATTTCGTTTACATAAACTAAATTTTCGTCATAATTTCCTCCACGAACAGAATATTGTGAACTCAATTCGCTATTAGAATTTACACCTGGTAGTACTTTTAAAACACTTTCAATTCCTGGCATTGCACTAGGATTTTTTCTGATGACTTCGGGTTCGATACTTGTAATTCCTTGAACTCGTCTTCGGCTACTGGTAATAACTACATCGCTAAGTTGTTCAGCTTTATCAGACATGACAACGTGATATTCAAATTCCTCATTAGGTTTTAATTGCAATGTTGCTGTTATATTTTTTAAAGCAACGTGTGTAAAAACTAAAACTACTTTTTGATTGGCTGGAACGGTAATCGTGTAAAAACCATTTTTATCAGTAACGGATGATTTTGAAAGATAGCTAACGTTAACGCTTTCAATGGGTTTGTTATTTTCGTCTAACACAATTCCAGCTACTTTTGCGGTTGCGTTTTGCGAAAATGATTTTATACAAAGGATAAAAAATAGGAACGAAAAGAATAAATGTTTTGTTTTCAAACTATAGTGTTATTGTTTTTGACTTCTATAAAAATGTGTTTCAAATATAGTAGAATTTCCAACATTATCGGTAACTACTACTTTTAAATCGTTTTTTCCTTCGGTCACAATGCCATCGGAGAAGTTATGGGTTAATCGTTTTAATTTGTTTTCATATTCTAATAAAATCCATTTTTCGTTGAGATAACCTTCATAACTTTTTATTCCAGATAAATCATCTGAGATAGTTAGTTGTAGATTTTCTTGCTCAGAAATCCATTTTCCTTCTATTGTTTTCGGAATAGAAATTTTTGGAGCAATCGTATCTTTCAATAATTGATATTCTCCCAATGTCTTAGAATATATAGAGAACGTATTTTTATACCTTTTTGTTGTGTAATGATTAAACTTTTTTCCATCAAAGTATCCAATAAACATTTTTTCCCTGTCTTTTTCATTAGAAATACTGTCTTCAATGGCAATTTGAAAGCTCGAATGTGCTGGAATAATATCGTCATGAATTTTGATGATTTTGTTTTTCACTTCAAAATCCATATAAAAATCGTCATAGAAAGTTTTACTTGGAATGGTTACGGTTACATTTTCTAAAGAAAAAATATTGTCGCGATTTGATTTTACTAAATATTTTGATGTTTGTGGAATTTCCTCCACTTTCGCTGGTAAATTAGAGTGTTCAATTGGGATGTGAATTTTAGTATAATTTTGATTATAGTCAAGAACTTCAATTTTTATAGTTTTTGCTAAACTAGAATTGACGTCAATAATTCCTTTGCTTTCGTCAGTTTGAATAATACTCAAATCGTAAGCATTTATCATAAATAATTTTTGAACTCGTTGCTTGTGAGTTTTATATCTTTGATAATCAATCAGTGCATTTATGTATCTTGTTTCATCGAAAGCAAAAGTGTCAAATTGATAACCAAAATTTTTCTTTCCGTTTAAGTAAGTTTGAATTTTGAAAATTCCATTGACGTTCCAAGAAACATTATCATAATCAATTGTTGTAATTCCGAAACCAATTCTTCCTTTGGCTATAACTTTTTCAGCCAAATAATTTCCGTCGGGTTGCAAGTCTAATCCAACAGCTATTGGTCTTTTAGATTGATTTACAATTGAGTTTTCATCAATTGGATAGGCAATTATTGAAGTAATTTGCGGAGGTTTTGTGTCTTCAATTTTAGCATTAAATCCAAAAAAAAGTGGATTAATAATTTTTTCAGATTGTGTATCTCGAATTTCAAAATGCAAATGCGGACCATCCGAACCACCAGTATTTCCAGAAATTGCAATGATTTCTCCTTTTTTTACTATTAAATCGGTTGGGTTTAGATTAATATCTAATTCATATGATTTAAGATTATATTGCTGTTGTAAAATATATTTTTGAATTATTCCAAATCCAGATTGCAAATGACCATAGACTGTTGTAAACCCATTTGGATGAGTGATATAAATTGCTTTTCCATAACCGCCATGAGCAATTTTTATTCGAGAGATATAACCTTCAGCAGCAGCATAAACATTAAATCCTTCTTTTTTTTGGGTTTTAAAATCCAAACCTGCATGAAAATGATTAGGTCTTAATTCGCCAAAATTTCCCGATAACAAAAGCGGAATATCCAAAGGAGAAGCAAAATAATCTTTAGGATATGTAGCTTGACCAAACGATGTCGTTGCAAAAAATAAAATCGAAATAAGATATTTCATATTAAAGACATTTTTGCTAATTTAAATAAAAGTGAGTAATAAATTACAATATATTTAAAAAATATAATTTATTCATTTGCAAAAAATTAAAAACTACCAAGCAAAAAAAGAAGTAAATAAAAATCAAAAACTATTGCATTACTAAAATAGAATACTAACTTTGTGAATTAAGAAATGAATAAACCATTGGATGAGTGAAATTGTTACCATTATTGATTCAGTTGAAGCTAGAATAGCTAAACTATTTGGTAAAATCAATAGTTTGCAAAATCATTCTGTAGAATTGCAAGATAAATTGAGTAAAGCAAACAATCAAATTGCTACTCAAAATCAAGAGATTGAACGACTGAAAAATGAATGCGAATCACTCAAAATGGCTAATTCATTGCTTGGCAGTGAAGAAAATAAACGAGATACAAAACTGAAGATAAATTCATTAATCAGAGAAATAGACTATTGCATTGCGCAGTTGTCAGACTAAAACAATGAGTGAAAAGCTTAAAATAAAAATATCAATTGCCGATAGAGTTTACCCACTTACGGTGGAAACTTCTCAGGAAGAAGGATTGCGAAGTGCTTCAAAAAAAATTGATACTATGATTAAGCAATTCGAAGAAAACTATGCCGTTCGAGATAAGCAAGATGTATTGGCTATGTGTGCTTTACAGTTTGCTTCTCAAGTGGAACAAAAGCAATTGGATAATGCAATTGATGGTACAGAAACATTGGAAAGGTTAAAAAAAATTAATGATTTATTATTCGATTATCTCGAAAAAAAATAACGTTCTTATACATAAATTACAACACTGCCTACATTAGATTTTAATTGGTAAACTCAACACTAACAATTTAGAATGAGCAAATCATCGCTACTAAAGTATGCCTCTATATCGAGGAAACTTGAACAGTGAGTTAGCTCAAAACTTGTCCTTACGAGTTTATGCATTCACCTAATGTAGGCTTTTTTTATACCTAAATACAAACAAAAAATGGAAATTACATTTATTATACTCGCCGCAATAGTTGGAATTGGTGGAGGTTTTGGGATTGCAAAATTCTTAGAAAAAAGCAATGTTTCAAACATGATTAAAAATGCTAAAAAAGAAGCATCATCTATTTTGAAAGATGCAAATCTTGAAGCTGAAAACATCAAAAAAGACAAGTTGCTTCAAGCAAAAGAAAAGTTTTTAGAATTAAAATCAGAACATGAAAAAGAGATTTTAGCTAAAGACAAAAGAATGGCAGAGGTTGAAAAAAGAGTTCGAGATAAAGAATCTCAAGTTTCAAGCGAATTATCAAAAGCTAAAAAAGTTAATGATGATTTTGAAGCAAAAACAAATGAATATACAACCAAAATTGAATTCCTTGATAAGAAGCAACAAGAGTTAGAAAAGCTTCACAAAAGTCAAGTAGAACAGCTTGAGGTTATTTCTGGTCTTTCTGCTGAAGATGCCAAAGAACAATTAGTTGAAAGCTTAAAAGCTGAAGCTAAAACTAAGGCAATGTCGCACATTCAAGATACAATTGAAGAAGCTAAATTAACAGCGCAACAAGAAGCTAAAAAAGTTATCATCAACACAATTCAACGTGTTGGAACGGAAGAAGCAGTTGAGAATTGTGTTTCTGTTTTCAATATTGAATCTGACGATGTTAAAGGAAGAATTATTGGTCGTGAAGGAAGAAATATTCGCGCACTTGAAGCTGCAACAGGAGTTGAAATCATTGTAGATGATACGCCAGAAGCAATTATCCTTTCATGTTTTGATCCAGTTAGAAGAGAAATAGCTCGTTTATCATTACATAAATTAGTTACTGACGGAAGAATTCACCCAGCAAGAATTGAGGAAGTTGTCGCTAAAACAACTAAACAAATTGATGAAGAAATTGCTGAAGTTGGAAAACGTACCGTTATCGATTTAGGTATTCACGGTTTGCATCCTGAGTTGATAAAAGTAGTTGGTAGAATGAAATACCGTTCTTCTTATGGTCAAAATTTATTGCAACACTCAAGAGAAGTAGCTAAGCTTTGTGGAATTATGGCAGCCGAATTAGGATTGAATGTAAAACTAGCTAAACGAGCAGGACTTTTACACGATATTGGAAAAGTGCCTGATGCAGAAAGTGATTTGCCTCACGCATTATTAGGAATGCAATGGGCAGAAAAATATGGTGAAAAAGAAGAAGTTTGTAATGCTATTGGAGCACACCACGACGAAATTGAAATGAAATATTTGATTTCTCCAATTATTCAAGTTTGTGATGCAATCTCAGGCGCAAGACCTGGCGCAAGACGTCAAGTTTTAGATTCTTACATCCAAAGATTAAAAGACTTAGAAGAAATTGCTTTTGCTTTTAATGGTGTAAAGAATGCTTATGCTATTCAAGCTGGTCGTGAATTGAGAGTTATTGTTGAAAGCGAAAAAGTTTCAGATGATATGGCACAAAACCTTTCATTTGAAATATCACAAAAAATTCAAACAGAAATGACTTATCCAGGTCAAGTTAAGATTACTGTTATTAGAGAAACTAGAGCAGTAAATATTGCTAAATAGAATTAAGATATGCAAAAAAAAAATCCGCCAAGTGGCGGATTTTTTTTATACATATTTTCAAATTACATCATTCCGCCACTGCTTTGCGTTTCGTTTGTATCTCTTTGTTTACGTTGTAAAGCGTTATTTTTTTCACCACCAAACATGTAGTTGAAACCAATGTAGAATGTTTGACTTTCCCAGTAAAAAGCTCCAGTTTGTCTGTAAGGAATGCTTCCGTCAAAAGCAAAATTCATAGTTTCAAAAATATCATTAAAACGAGCTGTGATGCTTCCTTTTCCTTTTAAAATAGTATAAGTAGAACCAAGGTCAACACGATACATTGGCGAACGGTCAAATTGTAAACTTAAATCTCTACCGCGATACATTGCAAATAAATTGAAACGTAATTTTTTTGTAGCCGTAAAATTGTGGTTCATTCTCGCATTGAAAACAGTAACATCGGCTTCAGCTCTTTCTTGATCACCAGTGTTGGCATTTTGAACTGTTCCTCTAACGGTTTTGAAATAACTATCAGCACTTAAATTAGCCGACCACCAAGAGTTGAATTTCAAGTTAGCCGAAGCTTCAATTCCAAAAGCATGATTGTCATCGAAGTTGTCATATGAAAGAATATCTTGGTTGGCATTGTCTGGATTTTTATAAATAACTCGGCTAATTTCGTCGTTAATTTGTCTAAAAAATGCACCAGTTGTAATCGAACCAATTTTGGTAGTTCTTGTATAATTTACTTCAAACGAATTGGTAAATTGTGGTTCCAATGCTGGATTTCCTCTTGATTCTACTAATGGTGTTGTCCATTCTCTAATTGGGCTAATTTGTCCAATTCCTGGTCGGTCAACTCTTCGAGAATAATTGAAGTTAAACGAATCTTTTTCGCTAGCTTTATAATTAAAGAAAAGTGATGGATAAGCCGTAAAAATATGATCTTTTACATTGCTTTTATCATTAAGATCTTCTGATGGATTGCTTGACGTTACTACGTTTTCAAAATCAGCATCGATGTCGTAGTTTTCAATTCTAACTCCAATTTGCGCACTCCATTTATTCCATTGTTTACCAATATTGGTGTAGAATGAATGGATTTGTCTTTTGAATTCAAAATTAGAATTCCCGTCACGATTGTAGCCAACAGAAGCTTCGTTTATATTTTCGTCAAAATCATTTGTAATTCTTTGCACACGACTTTCAGCACCAATTTCTAGTTTAACTGTTTCAGAAAGTGGATTTACATAATCGATATTTACTTGAAGCGAATTGGTAACACGGTCAATATCATTACTTGTTAAAGTAGTAGAAGTAGGATTGATTTGACCTAAATTATAATCGGTATATTCTGGACCTTTTGTGTTTGAAAAATTGGTTTGAAAATCGATAGTTTCACCTTTTTTATCAAAATTATGTTTGTAAACCAAGTCATAGGTTTGGGTATAATTATCGTTTTCAGTATCAAATAATTGACGAGAGTCGCGTTGACCTGCGTTTAAATAATCAACAACGGTTAGACCATTTCCGCTGCCATCAACTATATTTTGACTAGTGTAGAAGGAAAGCGTATTTTTTTCGTTTATATAATAATCCATTCCGATTTTTACTAAGTGCGAAGTATTTTTGTTACGGAATTGAAAGTCTTGTTCATTCTCTAAAGTTGGTCTAAAACTGTCAATAAATCCATGATTGGAATTAATTCCATGGTTGAAACCATAATTAGTATAGAAGTTTACTTTTCCAACTTTGTAATTTAAGTTCAAAGCCGAATTTACCTTCGGCGTAATTCCAAACGTTACTCCAGAATTAATACTTCCGTTGAAACCTTCATTAGCATTTTTATGCAAAATGATATTTATAATTCCGCTCATTCCTTCTGGATTGTATTTTGCCGAAGGATTGGTGATTAATTCCACTTGTTTTATTGACGAAGAAGGAATTTGTTGTAGCAATTGTGCTGCATCAATGTTTGATGGCTTTCCATCAATAAGAACTCTAACGTTAGAATTTCCTCTTAAACTTAGCTCTTTTGTTTGCGGATCAATACTAACAGTTGGAATATTATTCATAATCTCGGAAGCTGTATTTCCTGAAGCGATTAGGTCTTTACCAACATTGATAACTTTTCTATCGATTTTTTGTACAATGGTAGAGCGTTCGCTTACAATTTCGACAGCTTTAAGTTCGACAGCATCTTCTTCTAGAAAGATGTTATTTAGATTTACATTTTTATCAGATTCGGATAAAGAAATTTCCTTTAAGATTTTTTTGTAACCGATGAATTGAATTTCAACTTTATAGCTTTTTAAAGCTAAATTTTTAATGTTGAACGTTCCGTTTTCTTGCGTAATTCCGCCAGTAATGATTTTGTCGTTTTCAAGAATTGACACATTGACGTAGGGTAAAGGTTGTTTGCTCGTGTTGTCAATTACTTTTCCAGAAACCGAACCCGGATTTCCAGAACCTTGAGCAAATAATAATGAAAAATTACTAATGACAAGAAGGAGTAAAATTTTGAATTTCATTTTGATTTATGATTGAAAGTTTTTGAAATTAATTAGACTGTTTTTGCTTCAAAATGTTACAAAAAAATGTAAAATAAAAAACTCTCAAAGTTAATTGAGAGTTTTTAATAAAAATAGATTTATGTAGGTTATCGCTTCATAGCGAAATGGGCTCTAAATTCGCGGCTTACTTGGTTCTCATCTTGATAAGAAACTGCAAACCAATAGTCATCAGAATTCATTTGGTTTCCGTTATATGTTCCATCCCAACCATCGCCATTTGGTTTTAGTTGTTTTAGAATTTTTCCATAACGATCATAAATAACAATTACTGCTGATGGTTGATTATTTAAATCTTTAATATTCCAAGTGTCGTGGTATCCATCACCGTTTGGAGTGAAAAATTTAGGATAGTTAACTACTAATGCTTGTAGCGTACTAATTCCACAACCGTTTTTGTCTCTAACTGTTATTGTATGAACTCCAGAAGTTACATCTTCAAAAATATTACTGTCTTGGAATAAACCTTGGTCTAGTTGGTATTCATATTCTCCACCTTGACCTGTAGCGGTGATAATAATTCTTTGAGTATCTGAAAAATCTTCTTCAACTTCATAGGTTATAACTGCAGGTTCTGATTGAATTACGGTAACTTCTGTTGGTTCTGATGAACAACCAGTAGCATTATTAGTTGCAATTACGGTATAAACTCCAGGTAAAATTGCAGCATAAGAAGTACTTGTTCCAACTACTGTTCCTGATTCATTTTTCCATTCAAAACTGTGAGTTGAAGCACTTAATCCACTATGGATTGTATAAGCATTTAGTAAGTCTCCAGTTTCACTATCAATACACACAACACCATCAACTGGAGTTGGTTCTGGTAATTTATTTACAATAATAGTGATTGGTTTTACATCAAAACAATTTGGTGCTAAACTGTTATTCACTCTCACAAATACTGATGTTAAAGATGTGTTTGTAATGGCATTAATTTCAGTTTGTGCATCTGCATTATTTTCATAGTAAGCAATGCTAAACTCAGTTCCAGTTTGTGTTCCTAAAACTATTGTATTTAAAGTTGTTAAATCAAAAGTTGTTACACCATCATTTGTTCCATCTTCATCACAGATTGTTCTTGAAGCTACTGGAATTGAATTTGCAATTGGCGAATCAATTATAGTTACATTAAATGAACTTTCATCAGTACATCTAGGCAGAAATGGAGCAATTGCATAGATATAAATCGTTTGACTAGTAGTAATTACTGTTCCTGGATTTAAAATTGTTCCAGTTCCGTTTACACCAGTGTAATATTTTCCAATAGTAATTACTGGTAAAGTATAATTTTCACAAATGGTAACATCAGCTACTTCATCTACATTGAAAATTGTTACTAAAAAGCTTTTTTCATTTGTACATGGATGAGGAGTATTAGTACTTGCAAAAACATATACTGTTTGTGTTGTAGTAATTTCGTCACCAGCTTGCAGCATTGTTCCAGTTCCATTTGTTCCTGTGTAATAATTTCCTAAAGTCAATGTTGGTAATACATAAGCATTACAAGCATTTACATTTGGCATTGTTGGTACTACTGGAGTATAGTTGATTGTTACTGTAAATGTATTTTCATCAGCACAAGAAAAAGAAGTTCTAATTAATGCTTCTTTATAAATAAACAATGTTTGTGTTGTTGTAATAACATGTCCTGGTAATAACTCAGTTCCTGTTCCATTTGGACCACCAGATTGAGTGTAATAATGATTATCAGCACTCAAAGCAGGTAAAACATAACTATCACATTCTGTTACGTCGGCAGGATTGTCAGCTTGAGTAGAAAACACATTTATTTGAAAACTGTTTTGAGCACTACATGGTGGTGTTGAGTTAGAAATACCATAAATATAAATTCTTTGTGTAGTAGTTATCACAGTTCCAGCTGGTAATAATGTTCCAGTTCCGTTTGGACCAGTATAATAATTTCCAACATTTAGAGCAGTTAATACATATTGATCACAGATATCAATATCCGAGCGCGAATCAATTAATGGTAATGGATTAATAGTTACAATAAAATCAGATTCATTAGCACAACTTGCGTCTAATCTTCTGAATATATAAATTGTTTGAGTTGAAAGTATTACATCACCAGCAGAAAGATTTGTTCCTGTTCCATTTGGTTGAGTATAATAAGCGCCATTTGTTAATGTTGGTAAAGTAAAAGTTTCACAAACAGCAACATCATCTAAACTATCAACTTGCGGTTGAGCAAAATTTAAAGTAAAGAATATATTGTCAGCACAGTTTCCACTTCCGCTAGTTGTTTGCGCATAAACATAAATAGTCATGTTGGTTTCAATTACTGTTCCTGAAGCAATTTCAGTTCCTGTACCATTTGGACCAGTAAAATATTTTCCAAATTGTAGTTGAGGTAAAGTATAACCATTACATTGATTTACGTTCGCAGGTTGATCAATTCCAATAAAAACTTCAAAAACATCTTGGTCAGAACATGGATCGGTTCCTTCTGATACTGAATATACATATATTGTTTGGTCTGTATTAATTACAGTTCCTGCAGAAAGTTGATTTCCAGTTCCGTTTGGTCCAGTATAGTAATTTCCAGATGTTAATGCGGGTAAAGTATATGAACTACATTCAAAAACGTCACTTCTTTCACCAACTTCAATTGTTGGTAATATAGTTATTTCAAAATCAGTATCTATAACACAGAATGGCTCAACTTCTGTAGTAAAGTAAAAATACACAGTTTGTGAAGATGTTATAACTGTTCCAGCTGGAATTTGAGTTCCATTTCCACCAGGTTGAGTAAAATATTTACCAAATTGTTGGCTTTGTAATGTAAAACTTCCACAACTAGTTACATTTGATGGTGAAAGCGTATTTGGATCAATAATTGTTATTCTAAATGAACTATTTGAACCACATGTGTTTGGACCATTTGGTTGATTGTAAATAAATAGCGTTGTAGTTTCTGTAATTACATCACCAGCATTTAGCATTGCACCTAACCCATTGAATTGAGTATAGTAATTGCCATTTATTAATGGTTCTAAAGTATAACTATCACAGACAATTACATTTTCTAAAGTGTCAACATCTGGAGCAGGATTAACAATAAGGTTAAAACTTGATAAGCTAAAGCAATTTGTATCGCTTACATTTTGTACTCTCACATATATTGTTGTACTAGGAAAAATTAATAAATTTAAATTTCCAGTTATAGGATTTGTTGCATTTGTTGCATCATTTTGTGACGTATAATAATTTACAACATTTATTGCACTTGGTTGTCCATTTAAGATTATAGGAGTTTGTGCATTTAAATTAAAAAAGGCATTATTAATACTTTGGCTTCTAGCACACATTGTAAGATCTGGTGCTTGATGAGCTATTGGTGCAGGAGAAGATTGAACTTGAAAACTTTTTACAGTATAACATGGACTGTTATGTGATTGAATTCTAACAAATATCGTTTGTCCAGATGTAGTGTTATATTGAAGTGGTAAAGGATTCAAATTATCGTCTGCATCATTTTGTGAAGCATGATAAGAAACTAATGTTTGAGCATTTAGTCCTTGTTTTACTACTGCTGTATTTAAATCTAAATTGAAAGTATTAGTAGCAGCTCCAGAATCACATTTATAAATTGTTGTTGGATTTGGAGATGAAATTTGAGGATAATATTCTACAGTAATAACATCAGTTATTGGTAAACAAGTTCCGAATAAATTTCTATAAGTTACACTATATGTTCCTGATTGATTAATAGTTAAGCTAGAATCAGTTTCATTTTCTAAAACATCTTCACCGTGTGACCAAGAAAATTCATAATTAGCCGAATCTAACCCAGTTTCTAAAGTATGTGTTGTTCCATAACAAAGAGCTGTGTTAGTTACCGTAGTTAAGTTTTCTCCCAAAACATCTTGACCAATATTAAAACTATCTGAGGATATAAATATTGACGAATCAGATTGAGGGTCAAGTCTATCAGCAATAACTAACTTAATATGATAAGGAACGTTTGGAGTTAAAACTGAAGATGCCGTTAAAACTTTTGTTTGACCATTAAAGTTTGTTGCAGATGTATTCGCTTGTGAACCACCATTAAAACTTCCAAAATACTGTGCATTTTCAGATGAACAAGATGAATTATACAAAAAGTCTCTAATTGTAATTACAGATATCGGATCATTTGTACCAGGAACAACAGCTAAATTTGTCGTTACTCCAGTATTCAAATTTGTTAAAAGAAAAGCAAAAGCATCTGAATATTGACATTGAAAATTTCCATATTCCTCAGAAGCAAAGATAAAATCAAAACTGAAGTTTGGCGAAATTGGAGTAAAATCAAATTCTAATACTGAAGCATTTGATGATGTCATTGGAATTCCTGCAGCTGCTAATGTTGCTTCAAGTGTTGCATCTCCAGTCCATGAAGCCGAACCATCGTTTAGCATACTAGTGTTTGGACCAGCAGCACTCATAGCATTTCCTGTACTTAGGACAACACCACTCTGCATTGGAAAATTTGGATTTGTGTTTTGAAAATAACCAATTCCATTTGATGAACCAAAATTAGTTCCTGTTCTCCATGTAATATTTGTAGCAGATACACATGGCGAATTGATTAATACATTGTTAACTAACTGCGGAACAGTATAGTTTGATGAACTTACTGTAATTGGTTGTGAAAAACCAACTGTAGAAAACAGTAAAATAATTAATAGTAATAGCTTTTTCATGATTTGAGGTTTTGACGATACAAATATGTGTTAAAACATCGCTAAAGAGCAAATAAAATCGATGAAATACATAAAATAATAAAATAAATATACAATAAACTTACAAAATAACCATTCGTCGATGTTTTTATTTCCTGAAATTTTTAAGTTTTTTAGTAGGATTCTTTTTTTTATTAATGATTATATTTGCCAATTCAAATACAAAATCATGAATTTATCCGAAATCCTTTCCCCTCAAATTATCAAATCTGTCGAATTGTTATTCTCAACTTCAATCGAAAAAGTTGAATTTCAAATAACAAGGAAAGATTTTGAAGGCGATATTACTATGGTAATTTTTCCTTTATTGAAAATTATAAAGGGAAATCCAATGGATATTGGAACAAAAATTGGAACTTATTTAGTTGAAAATGTAGCAGAAGTCGAAAAATTTAATGTCGTTTCTGGATTTTTGAACTTAGTGATTTCTGATGCTTATTATTTGAATTTTTTCAACGAAATTATAACAAATGATACATTTGGATTTGGTACTACTTCCGCAAATGAGAAGGCAGTTATGGTAGAATATTCTTCGCCAAATACCAATAAACCTTTGCATCTTGGACATGTTCGTAATAATCTTTTAGGCTATTCTGTTGCTGAAATCATCAAAGCTTCGGGCAAAAAAGTCTATAAAACGCAAATCATAAACGATAGAGGAATTCATATTTGTAAATCAATGTTGGCTTGGCAAAAATCGGGTAAAAACGAAACTCCAGAAAGTGCTGGTTTAAAAGGCGATAAATTGGTTGGGAATTATTATGTTGCTTTTGATAAAGAATATAAATCTCAAATTTCTGCTTTAATATCAGAGGGAAAATCGGAAGATGAAGCTAAAAAATCAGCGCCAATCATCATTGAAGCACAACAAATGCTTCTCGATTGGGAAGCTGGAAAACCAGAAGTAATCGAACTTTGGAAAAAAATGAACCAATGGGTTTATAATGGTTTTGCGCAAACGTATCAAAATCTTGGTGTTGATTTCGATAGTTACTATTACGAATCAAACACCTATTTATTAGGAAAAGAAGTCGTTCAATTTGGATTAGAAAAAGGCATTTTCGAAAAAGATCCTGATGGTTCGGTTTGGATTGATTTAACTCCAGATGGATTGGATAGAAAAATAGTGCTTCGTTCTGATGGAACAGCGGTTTATATGACACAAGATATTGGAACGGCAATTCAACGTGTAAAGGATTTTCCAGATGTTGGCGGAATGGTTTATACCGTTGGAAATGAACAAGATTATCATTTTAAAGTACTGTTTTTAATTCTGAAAAAACTTGGTTTTGAATGGGCAGAAAGTTTATATCATCTATCCTATGGCATGGTAGAGTTGCCTTCTGGAAAAATGAAATCACGTGAAGGAACTGTGGTTGATGCTGATGATTTAATGGAAGAAATGACGGAAACTGCTGGAAAAATTTCAACCGAATTAGGAAAATTAGAAGGTTATTCAGAGGAAGAAAAAGCCAAATTATTCAAAACCATTGGTCTTGGCGCATTGAAATATTATATACTAAAGGTTGATCCTAAAAAGCAAATTCTCTTTAATCCTGAGGAATCAGTCGATTTTGCAGGAAATACTGGTCCGTTTATCCAATATACTTATGCCAGAATTCAATCTATTTTGCGAAAAGCAACTTTTGATATTTCATCAGCTATTACAATTGATTTGCATCAAAAAGAAAAAGAATTGATAAAACAATTGGAACTTTTTCCTGAAGTAATTCAAAATGCAGCTCAAAATCATAGTCCAGCTTTAGTGGCAAACTATACTTATGAGTTGGTTAAAGAATACAATTCATTTTACCAATCGGTTTCCATACTTGGAGAAGAAGACATTAATAAAAAAGTATTTAGAGTACAACTTTCAAAAAAAGTTTCCGAAACTATAAAATTGGCATTCAAATTGCTAGGAATTGAAGTGCCGGAAAGAATGTAAAATATAAAAACGTCAAGTATGAAAAGAAAATTACTCGTTAGTCTATCAATCGTAGTGTTGTTGTTCGCAAGTTGTTCAGAAACAGACGATCTTCCTTTAGTGAACGAAGCCAATGTGGTTAGTAAAATGACTAGTGGAAATTGGAAAGTAACAAAATTCATTTATCAAAACACAACTAAAACAGCCGATTACAATGGTGTTTTATTTGATTTTGATGCCATATCGGTGATGCTAAGCAATACTGGAACAGTTCCTGTTGCAGGAAGTTGGGCTGTTTTTAATGAAGGATTTGATAACGATCCAGATTTGGTTTTTACATTAGCGTTAACAAGTGCTG
>Ga0138256_10003870_pt1 | contig 15883 bp, 16 predicted proteins | sample KNB2016incub_MG_FD_105486 | JGI IMG/M metagenome (GOLD analysis project Ga0138256, IMG submission 105486) | Active sludge microbial communities from wastewater in Klosterneuburg, Austria - KNB2014incub_MG | ecosystem: Engineered > WWTP > Activated sludge > Unclassified | place: Austria... | reverse complement strand
GAAGAAGTGGTGGGCGACACCAAAATCTGCAAGGTGTCCATCGTGGGTATCGGCATGCGCAGTCACGTCGGTGTGGCCAGCACCATGTTCCGTGTGCTGAGTGAAGAGGGCATCAACATCCAGATGATCTCAACCTCCGAAATCAAGACATCTGTAGTTATTGACGAGAAGTACATGGAACTGGCCGTGCGGGCGTTGCACAAAGCTTTTGATCTTGACCAGCCCGCTAGCTGAATAATCGCGCCGACTCGTGCAATAATACGAGTCGTTCAGGAAACGTGACCGAGTGGCCGAAGGTGCTCCCCTGCTAAGGGAGTATGGGGTGTAGAGCCTCATCGAGGGTTCGAATCCCTCCGTTTCCGCCAAAAATGGGTTTTTTGTCGTCCAACAAAGCCCCTAAAGAGCCCCGCAAACCCAGTGTTTACGGGGCTTTTTTGTTTCTTGGTGTTTAAAGGGTGTTATTGCCAAAGAAAAATGAGCCTGGCGCTCCAATGTCCCCGACTGCAATCTTCACGGTGAAACCAAGCCTCCAAAGCGCTGGTAAAAGTAAGGTGCAGATTCTGGCACTGCGTCGTCCTCATGCTTCAATACATTCAGCACGTGCTGATCTGCGGCCTCGTAAGTCGAACGATAGATCTGGCTGCACAATTCATATGCGGTCTTGCCCGGCCAGTTTTCCGGCAACAGTTCCAGAGGTAATTGCTGATCATGCAACTGGACGCGTCGGAATTCATGGATTAACAACGTGCGAATGGCGAACGCCTGCTCCGGGGCAACCGTTTTACGGGCACTCAGCAACTTTGGCAGAGCTGCAAAGCACTGAATGAAGCGGTCGTAATCGGCGGATACGGATTCCAGATCCCAGCATTGCGAGACGAGATCGCGCAGCGGTCGTGTCGAGATGGACTTTGATTCGACGGCATCGCAGACAAATACCCGGTCTTCAACACCTACCCGCTTAAGGATTTCTTCGACTGTTTGGGAGTTTGCGTTTGGGTGTCCAAATACCGATGGCGCTATCAAGCCAAAGCCCTCCCAAAGCAGCTCCTTGCGTAAGTTGGCCCGTTCCTCTGCAGTGAACGTGCTGGATGTGGCCAACAGAAGTGTCCAAGTGCCTTTCCATTGGCGATACGGCGGTGTGTAGATGCGCTGGTAAGCGCGCTCAAAGCGGTGAGCCGATGATGGATTTAGCAGGTACCGGCTCCTACGGCCTTCGCGTTGTGCGTCTAACCAGCCTTCTTCGGCCAGTCGGAAGACGCTGGTGCGCACCAAGCGGTCATTAATGCCAAAGGGTGCCAGCAGTTCTATCAGACAACCAAGCCAGACTTGTCCACCGTGTGGCGCGATCACATCGCCAAACAAGGTCATAACAACGGACTTTGCTCGGGGCGGATTCACTTCGATTTGGTGGTCGAGCCACCGTTTGATGGCTGGGCTTTTTGCGGTAAGCATAGTGAACGAGGTTCGAATTCGCTAAGTAGTAACGGCAGATCGCCGCTGCGTCAAATGATACAGGGAGCGTCTGCGTATATGAGGCTCCTATGAGGACGTTCGGCCCGTTTGATCGAGTGACAGTGAGACCGAAAGGCCAAATGACCTCTGCAACTGCCCGTTTTGGTCGGTTGAAGTGGGCGAACTGCTGGTTTGCTTGGTGTAGGAGCGCATTTTCAACAAATTTGCATTTATTTTTCGACAGGCAACTTATTTCACACCAAAACAAATTAATTGCACTATAATGCAGTTTGATTAATCTGAAATGCAGCATATTGCATGCAGTGATCTAGACCCTAACCGACCAATAAAGAGGCGCATTTATGAGCGAATTATTTGACCAGTTCAAATCTTGGTACGAAGACCGGCACGATTACGCTAGGGAGTGGAAGAAGAGAACCGGCGGTCGAGTCGTGGCGACCATGTGTACCTACACACCTGAAGAAGTCCTGATTGCCGCTGGCATGCTGCCGGTGCGGGTGTTGGGCGCGCACGAACCGCAAAACGTGACCGAGCCGCATATCTTTGGCATGTTTTGTCCTTTCAGCCGTGATTCATTAGCCCAAGGATTGTTGGGCCGCTATGACTACTGCGAGGGTGTAACGCTGACGCAGTCCTGCATCCAGTATCGCCAGACCTTCACATCCTGGCGCCAGCACGTGCCGACCGTGCAGTGGGACTACTACCTGCCCATGCCCAATGAAGTGCAGTCAAAGTTCGCCAAGATGTTGCATCAGTCTGAAGTCAAAGAATTCCGCAAGTTTGTGGAAGGCGTGATTGGCAAGCCGATCACCGATGACGAACTCAGGAAATCGACTGAACTGGTCAACGAAAACCGCCGCTTGCTGCACGAACTCTACGAGTACCGCAAGGAAGTCAATCCGCGTGTAACCGGTGTTGACGCACTGTATGCGTCTATCACCGCGCAGTTCATCGACAAAGAGGACCACAACCGTGAGTTGAAGCGGGTTCTGGCGTTGTTGCCAAGCCAGCCAAACAACCGCGTCGAAGGTGTGCGTTTCATGACGATTGGGTCGGAGAACGACGACGTATCTTTCATGGCCATGGTCGAGTCTGTTGGTTCAACCATCGTCATCGATGACCAGTGCTCTGGTACGCGCAATTTTTGGAACGAGGCGCGCATCCAGGACGACCCCATCGCGACCATTGCTGACCGCTATTGCGAGAGGCCCGCATGCCCTACCAAGGACTATCCGGTTCACACGCGCTTTGACCATGTGCTCAAACTGGCCAAAGACTACAACGCACGTGCCGCAGTTTTCCTGCAGCAAAAATTCTGCGACCCGCATGAGGGCGACTACCCGGATCTCAAGGAGCACTTGGAAAAGAACGGTATTCCGACTCTGTTCCTGGAGTTCGACATCACCAATCCAATAGGACCTTTCCGCATCCGGATCGAGGCCTTCCTGGAAACGATGAGCGAAGAAGAATTGTTCTAAGCACATCGCTTCAGATAACTGAGCCCGTCAGGAATGACGGCAGACGACAGAGCAGACATCAATTTCAGGAGTTACGAAAAATGGCGAAATATCAGACCGAGCCGCTCAAGTGCTGGAAGAAAGCAAAGGAACTGCGCGAGCAGTATTACATCAACTATGCCCGCTGCAAGGAAACGGGTGGCATACGCTGGTCCGGATCGGCCTGGGCGTTGGATGCCATTCCTGCAGGTCTTGGCAACGATGTCTATTCGCTTACCGGCGAGCCCTACGGTGCTGCGGTAGCGTTGGACAAAAAGCTCAATGCCGAGGCCCAAAACGCAGCCGAATCAGCCGGATTTGCCCGCGATCTGTGTGCTTACATGCGCACTTACTGGGGTTCACTCTATCTCGACAAGTACATTGACGGCGGCAAGTTTCCAAAGCCAGACTTCAATTTCCAGTCCCAAATTTGCTGTTCACACGCAAAGTGGTATCAGCATGCTTCCAAAATTGAAAACACGCCCGTCAACTTCATCGATGTGTCAGTCGGACCCTACAAGGATCTGACCGAAGATCGGCTCATGTATGTGGTCAATCAGGGGCTGGAATCGATTGAGTGGATGGAAAAAGTGACTGGCCGCGAGTACAACGATGAGTTGTTCATTGAGGCGGTCAAAAATGAAATGCGATCCACATCGCTGTGGGCTGAAATATGCACGCTCAATAAGGCCAAGCCAGCGCCACTTGACGAAAAAACGATGTACTCGCTGTACGTTCTGGCAACCTTGTCGAAGTCATCAAAGTGGTGCGCTGATTTTTACGAAGAGTGTCGTGATGAAGTCCAGGATCGCGTAAACCGTGGCATTGCTGCCGTCGCCAATGAGCGTTGCCGCGTAATGTCCGACACCCAACCGCCATGGGGTTTTCTAAAAATTTTCCGGTACCTGGAAGAGTACGGTGCAGTGTCAATCGGTTCGCTCTATACCTTTGGCCTCGAAGGCATCTGGGAAACCAAGCCGGACGGTAGCTGGGGACCGCGTACCACGCCAATGCAGCAGGGTATTGAGATCACCACGCGCGAGCAGGCGATGCGTCTGTATTGCGATTGGAATCTGTCCAAACCCCAGTGGCAGCACTTTTACGATCCGCGCTTGAAGACCGAGATGATGAAGACCATCGTCAAGGAGTGGGGTGTCGATGGCGTCATGCTGCACCTGAACCGTGGTTGCGAAGGACTGTCGCTCGGAATTATGGAAAACCGCTTGGGCTTGGCTTCTGCCGGAATACCGGTCATGACCTACGAAGGCAACATGGGTGACGAACGCGAATTCGATCTGGGTCGTACGCAAAACCGTGTTGATTCCTTCATGGAAACCCTTAACCTCAAACGCGAATTCGCGTACGCATGAATAACTTAGGAGGATGCTTAAGATGATTACCGCAGGCATAGACATGGGCTCTCGCACCGTCAAGGTGGTTTTTTTGGAGGAGCTCAACGTAGACGGCGCACCGGAATTGAAATGGGGCGTCAAGGGTAAGCACATGATGTTTCCGGACGAACTCGACATGGACGCTGCGGCCGACAAGGCTTTGGCCGACGGTATGGCTGCGTGTGGCTTGTCACGCGACCAGGTCACACGCATCGTGGCAACCGGTGCCGGTCGCAAGCAGGTCCGTTTTGCAGATACCGATGTGACCGAAGTATCGGCTGGTGCGCGCGGTGCAGTCTTTATGCTGCCGTCGGCGCAGACGGTTGTGGATGTCGGCGCTGAAGAAGGTCGCGGCATCAAGGCAAACGGGTCGGGCAAGGTGGTTGACTTTGCAGGCAATGAGAAGTGCGCTGCTGGTGCCGGTGCATTCGCCGAATCCATGGCACGCGCACTCCAGTTGACGCTCAAGGAATTTGGCGAAGCCAGCCTGCGTTCCGATCGGACCATTCCGATGAATGCGCAGTGCACGGTATTTGCCGAATCTGAAGTGGTGTCGCTGATTCACTCGGCAACTCCCAAGGAAGATATTGCCAAGTCGGTTTTGGATGCAGTTGCCAGCCGCGTTTGCGCGATGGTGCGCCGTGTCGGAATCGAAGGCGATGTAATCCTGATCGGTGGCATGGTCAATAACCCGGGATTCGTACGTTCCTTGAAAGACGCTCTTGGAGTGGATCATGTGAATTTGCCCGACATGCCCGAATACGTCAGCGCGCTGGGTGCGGCGCTGATTGCGACAGAAAAAGAAACCGCGTAAACGCCCTTAGTCCAATCTGAAAGGAAAAAATCATGGCAGCAGAGGAAAAGAAAGAGTACTGGCGCTGGCAAGAAAATTGCTGGATCGATGAATCCAAGGACTGGCGCACAGCCAAAATCATCACGGCGGGCATTGACGTAGGCTCAGTCAGTTCGCAGGCGGTGATTTGTGTCGATGGCGAGATTTTTGGCTACAACAGCATGCGTACGGGTAACAACAGTCCGGATTCAGCCACCAATGCCATCAACGGTGTGCTGGATAAGGCCGGCATGAAGCTGTCAGACGTGACTTATGTGATTGGTACTGGCTATGGCCGCGTCAACGTACCGTTCGCACACAAGGCGATTACTGAGATCGCCTGCCATGCGCGGGGCGCCAATTACATGGGTGGTTCAACGGTCCGTACCATTCTCGATATGGGTGGGCAGGACTGCAAGGCCATCCACTGCGACGAGAAGGGCAAGGTCACCAATTTTCTAATGAACGACAAGTGTGCTGCTGGAACCGGCCGTGGCATGGAAGTAATTGCAGACCTGATGCAGATACCCATTGCAGAATTGGGTGCACGCTCGTTTGATGTGGATATTGAGCCGGAAGCGGTGTCATCGACTTGCGTGGTGTTCGCCAAGTCGGAAGCACTGGGCCTTCTCAAGTCTGGGTACACCAAAAACAAGGTGATTGCCGCTTACTGCCAGGCGATGGCTGAGCGCGTGGTCTCGTTGATTACGCGTATTGGGGTTGAAAACGACTTTTTCATCACTGGTGGCATCGCCAAAAACCCAGGTGTTGTGAAGCGGATTGAACGCCTGCTTGGCACTACAGCGGTGCAGACCAAGTATGACAGTCAGATTGCTGGCGCCCTGGGCGCTGCGCTGTTCGGCTATACGTTAATGCAAAAACAGGCCGCAACGAAGGTGGCCGTCGCAGCGTAAAACGGGTCGAAATTCGACGGAATCGTACATTCAATGCGCCCTTGGCGCAGAGAGGAGAGCCCCATGATTGCCAACTACGGTTACAAAGACGGGTCGGGTGAGTATTACATCAGCATCGACACCGATCAGTGCATTGTTTGCACGGCCGGTCGGGCTTGCCTTACGGCGTGTCCAAAGGAAATGTTTGAACCTATGACAGACGACTACGATGATGAAGTCATTGCGGTGAAAGCTCCATTTCGCCGGACGCTCGCTTACGACTGCGCCGACTGCAAGCCGTCCAGTGGATACACCGACCTTCCGTGCACGAAAGCCTGTACGCCTGGTGCCATCAAACACTCATGGTAGGAATCGTATGGAACCGATCTTATTGAAGCTGCTGAAGGGTGGACAGGAAGGCGTGCTCATCGAGCAAGGCTGGACCAAGAAGACAACGCTTGGGGAGCCGCGCCTGTCTGAAGTTGTTGAAAACTACCGGAACATGGGGTACGAGGTACATGTCATAGAGCACCCGGTCGAAACGACTGCAGGTGGCTGTAACACATGCTTTACCGGTGGTGCGGAAGCTGCCCAGATGTATGGCGATATCTATGTCCGTTTGAACGGCGCTGCAAAACCGCTAGAAGATGAATTGTTCTAGTTTTGTCGAAATTGCTGACGAACCAATACCCAATTAGGAGATAACCCATGGCAATTAATGAACCGAACATGCGCTTGATGAAACGCGATGACCTTGATGCTGTTGTCGCAATTGATACGCTGGTGTCAAAGCAGGAACGTCGCCAGTATTACGAGCGCAAGATTGACTCGATCGTGACCAACTCAAACAACATCAATACTTCACTGGTAGCCGAAGTGGATGGAAAAATTGTTGGATTCATGATGGGGGATGTATATTTTGGCGAGTACGGAATTCCTGAAACCAGTGCGACCATTGACACCATCGGCGTGCATCCTGACTTTCAAAACCGGGGTGTTGCACACGACTTGATGGATCAGTTTTTGACCAACATGAAAGCAGTTGGTGTAAAGCGAATTTATACCTTGGTGAACTGGAATGACTTCACGTTGGAGAGGTTCTTCGCCAACCACAAGTTCCAACCATCCAAGCGGGTCAATCTGGAGCTCCAGCTACCCTGATCGTTGCGCTGGAGTTTGGCGCCTCATGTGGATAGACACTCACTGTCATACCAAGTACTCGTACGATAACTGGCTGGAGCCCGTGGCGCTTATTCGCCGCGCCAAAGCGCTTGGGTTGGATGGTATCGTCATTACCGAGCACTACTCCTATGAAGCGTCAGCGCCAGTTGAAGCGATCGCACAGGGTGAAGGGCTGCTACTTTTACGAGGTGTCGAGATTGCAACTGATCGCGGTCACCTGCTGGCTTACGGCGTTGAGGATGACGCATGGAACATATGGGGACGAGACCATTGGCTACCGATGGAAGAAGTGATTGAACGCTTGCAGAAGCTTGGTGCAATTTGCGTTCCCGCACATCCGTTTCGGGAGGTTGGAGTGTGTTGCCTGCTAGAGCGCTTGCTGGATGTCGTCGGTTTAGATGCTGTCGAAACGCACAATGGCAACAATCAGGACACCGATAACGACCTTGCGATCCACGCGGCCAAGCACATGGTACTACCGGGTCTTGGTGGCAGCGACTGCCACAAGGTGCCCGCCGTAGGACGGTGTGCGACGGAGTTCTTTCAACCGGTAAGCAACATGGCCGACTTTATTGGTGCAGTGCGAGCTGGCAACTGTCTTGGCGGCTACTACCCTGGCTACAGCATGGAGCCCTGAATACGCTATACGACGAGCTTGTCACCCACTTTTGATAGTAGCTTGAGCAGCGTCTTGATCTCTGATGCAGTGAGCGAAGCAAGAACCCGCTGCTCATGTGATTTGACGCGCTTGTTTGCCTTTACCAAAAGCTGCCGCCCCTCTGGCGTGAGGAATAAGTGATTGCGGCGACGGTCCTGAACAGACGATTCACGAGCGACCAGGTTGCGGCTCTGCAGCTTGTCCAGTAACGGAACCAACGAAGACCGATCCAAGCCGATTGCGGTTGCAAGCCGGGTTTGGGTCAGGCCTTTGTTGTGAAAAAGAACCTCCAGTGCACCAAATATTGCGGGGGTCATGTCAGCATCTACGAACTCGCGGTCAAAGTCTTTGAAAACAACGAGTTGCGCCATTCTGAGACGGTAGCCAACCAGGTCGGGAAGGGTGCCGAGATCGACGTCCGCTAAAGGTTCACTGTTCATAGAAATAGTGGATTAGAGTTGTTTCTCTGATCCAACAATCGGCTGTTCGCCCAGAGCAGGCGTTAAAGCGCTTGATCCAATGCCGGGCGTATCCCGGTATTGGTTGCTTTTACATAAAACAATTTTCCTGCATCATACAGAAAGTCTCATGGTGCTCACGTATTCTAGGCCGCTCGGACTCAACGTCGGCTTGCAGCAGCGCGATGCTGCAGCGTCTCCCAACCATCGTCGATCTCTGCTTGCAACGTTTCGATGTCATCGGCTTGCATGTGTCGATAGCGACGCTGTAGCGCCAAGTAGTCGGCAATTGGGCGGGTTTTGGTGGTGTGGTTGAGTGTGTAGTTGCGCCCGTCTTCGACTTCATACAAAGGATAGGCTCCAGACTCGACCGCGTAGCGTGCAGTTTTTAAGCCGTCATCGTCAGCGACTCCCCATCCATCCATGCACGGAATCAGCAGCGAGATGATGCGAGTGCCGCGCATAGCCTTTGCTTTGGCCACCTTGCGCAGCAAGTCCGGCAGGTGACCAGCGCTGGCCGTAGCTACGTACGGAACGCCGTGAGCGGCCATGATTTCTGTCAGGTTCTTTTTGCGCGAGGTCTTTCCCGCAGGTGTGGATCCAGTGCGCGCGAAATGAGGAGTCGATGATGACTTCTGAGCGCCCGTGTTCATATAGCCTTCATTGTCGAGACAAAAATACAAGAAGTCTTCGTTGCGCTCGGCGGCCGACGACAGGCACTGGAACCCAATGTCGTACGTGCCCCCGTCGCCGGCTAAAACGATGACCTGTGTGTCATGCTTTCCTTGGGCGTTGAGTGCGCGGCGTAAGCCGGTTGCTGCAGCGGCACTGGCTTCCAGCGTTGGCTGGTAAACTGGTATGCGAAGCGAACTCATAGGCTGTGGCCCAGCAATGATCGCCATGCACGAGGGTGGGATCACTGCCATGGTGTCGGGCCCCATTGCGGCCAGCACGTGGCGCACCGACAAAGCGTCAATACATCCCGGGCAGGCCGCATGGCCTGAACACAACATCGGGTCACTGGCTACTTCAATTTTGATCATGTCGCTCACCTTACCCATAGCGATTCGGGCTGTGCTTCGTGCATGCCCGCTTGATTGACGAATTCGATGATTTTGTCGACGGAGACATTCACGCCGCCAACGCCGGCCAGCAGGCCGTGGATGCGGGGCGTTACCGATGTGCCGTACAAGGCCGCACGCAGTTCTTGGTGTAATACGCCGCCAAGACCGGGTGAGTAATTGCGATCTAGTACGATGACTTCCTCTATGCCTGTTAATGCCTCGCGTAGCGCAGCCGTTGGCAAAGGTCGAAATAGGCGCACCTTGACAAGCCCAACCGACATGCCGGCGGCTCGCATGGAATCGACCGCATCGCGGGCTGTTCCGCACATGCTGCCCATGGTGACAATCACGGTACTCGCTCCGTCACAGCGGTATCGCTCGACCACGCCGTGGCTGCGCCCGGTTCGCTTAAGCCACTCTTGATCGGCTTGCTCAGCCAGTTCTGGGACAAGTGCCATTGCTTCGTCCAACGCTTGGCGGTGACGGTAAAACATGTCTTGCGTGACCACATTTCCCCATGACTCAACGTTTTCAGTGTCGAGACGATGCAGAGGTGCGAAAGCGGGCAGATAGGCATCCACCAATGCTTGCGAGGGCACTTGGACCGGTTCAACCGCGTGCGAAACATAAAACGCATCAAGATTGACCATGGTGGGTACCAAGACCTCCTCGGCTACGCGGTAGGCCTGAATCACTGTATCCAGCGCCTCCTGGGCACTTTCCACATAGTACTGAATCCAACCGGTATCGCGCTGCGCCAGGCTGTCTGTCTGGTCGGGCCAAAAGGCCCAGGGTGAGGCCACCGTGCGGTTGACGTTGGCCATGACGATAGGTGCTCGTGCACCGCTCGCGTAGTGCAACAACTCATGCATCAGCAGCAATCCTTGCGAGGCTGTAGCGGTAAACACCCGTACGCCGACCAGTGATGCCGGAATACACGCCGACATGACGGAATGCTCTGACTCCGGGAGGACGATCTCAGCATCGAAAGTGCCTTGTGCCTGGAACTCGGTGAGTTGCTCCAGAACCGGAGTCTGCGGTGTGATTGGGTACACCGGAACCACTTTGGGTCGGGCTAGTCGCGCACCCCAAGCGATGGCCTGATTGCCGTTCAGTAGTATCGGTTTGTCTTGGCTAGTCATCGCACTTCCTCTCGCATCTTCATAGAGCCCGTTGGGCATTCTTTTACGCATAGGCCGCAGCCTTTGCAATAGTCGGTCAGCACGGTGTAGCCATCTTCTGTTCGCTGTACTGCAAGGTCCGGACAGTAGATGACACAGTTGTCGCAGTCGATGCAAGTGCCGCACGAGAAGCACCGCTCGCCCTCAGCCAGCGCCTGTTCCATGTCCAGACCCAGTTGCACTTCGGCGTTGTGTGTCAAGCGTTCACTTGCTCCCAGCAGTTGCGCTTCGGCTCGCGGTTGCTTGGAGTAGTAGTAGGTATTGATGGCACTGATCGGTACCATCGCTTCGTGCCCGTATAGATCGTCTTCCGGCAATTTTTTATCATGGCGGCACAGATTGCGCTCAATTGCGTGCGCTGCGTGCTTGCCCATGCCGACCGCTTCGGTCACGAACCGTGCCATGCTGGTTAAGTCACCGCCTGCGTAAAAGCCCGACTCACTGGTCGCATGGTGTGCATCGGTTTTTAGTAACGGGCCAGTGGTGGCGAAATGATTTCCGAGCGGGGTAAGGTCGGGATTCTGTCCGATGGATGTGACGATTGCGTCGGCCATTAACGTAAATGTGCTGCCTTCGATAGGCGTCACGCTGAATTGCCCCTGCCGTGAGGTCACAGCTGATTGCACCCGGCTGCAGGTTAGCCGCAGACCAGCAACACCATCATCGATGACGCCGTCAAGTTGTGTTCCGTCCACCAAGACAATACCTTCTTCAAGGCCCTCGATGACTTCCTCGTGTTGAGCGGGCATCTGAGCACGCAGTTCGAGGGACACAAGGGTTACGTCATGGCCGGCGCGGCGTGCACTGCGGGCGGCGTCTAGTGCGGCGCTGCCGCCACCAATGACCACCAATCGCTTGCCCATTGTTAGAGGCGATCCAGCATTGGCGGCAGCCAGGTATGTTGCGCCACCAGTTACCCAAGATTGACTGTAGTCCAAAATTGGCAAGTGCTTTTGGGCCGCAGCACCGGTTGCCAGGTAAACCGCATCATATTTCTGACGTACCTGCGCGATTGCATCCGGCGTGTTGTGCGGGTGGTTGCACCGCACCTCAATGCCCATTGCAATAATTCGATTGACCTCTCCGTCCAGAATTTTGCGTGCCAGACGATAGGCGGGGATGCCATAGCGCATCAACCCACCGAGCTCTGGCTGTGATTCGTATATGGTTACTGCGAAACCACTACGACGCAACTGAAACGCAGCTGACAGACCCGATGGGCCGCCGCCAATGATCGCCACGCGTCCCTTTGGCGGTGTATCAGCGACGTCGAAAGTCCAACCCTGTTCCAATGCTTGGTCGCCGACAAAGCGTTCCAGCTTGCAGATTGACAGCGCCTTATCGTAACTGCCCCTGTTGCAAGCCGTCTCGCATGGGTGATGACAGATGCGTCCGGCGATCGCTGGAAAGGGGTTGTGGCGTGTCAGCACTTGCCATGCGCCATGGAAGTCGCGAGCACGCGCCAAGCCGATCCACTCGGCGATGTCGCCGTTGACCGGACATGCGCCATGGCAGGGAGCGGGTGCTCGAATATGCTGCGGCAGCGCAGCACGCCAAGTGCCGGTCATTATGGACTCGGTAGTGCCGGTGGTCCAGATGGTTGGAATGGGTGCTAGATTGGGGGTGTTCATGCTGCAATCTCCATCAACTGCTCATCGGCCCAGCGATAGCCTTCGGTGCAGGCAGCGATATTTTCATCGTGCTGCTTGGGTGCGTTTTCCACAAGTGTTTGGGTCAAAATTTCAAGAGATGGGGCCTCTATCACGCGTACCAACGCTCCTAGTAACGCAGAGTTAACGATGCGTCCGAGTCCCTTCTGGCGGGAAATGGCGAGCGCGTCAATCGGGATCACACGCAGTCCAGGCAGGGCCTTTTCGAACTCCGAAGCGCTTTTTGAGGAATTCACAACGATCAGCGTGTTCGGACCTGCGGTAGCGATTAGTTGCCCAACCAGCAGGCTGGCATCAAAGCAAAGTATCGCGTCTGCACGTTCGATATCGCAGCGCACCCGCACGGGTCGGTCATCCACGCGGATATACGAAGTTACCGGTGTTCCGCGCCGCGCGCCGCCATAACTGGCAAAGCCCTGAATATGACGACCTTGAGCATGAAAGGCACTCGCCAACAGGTTGCCGGCTGTCTGGGCACCCTGACCCCCACGACCCTGGATGATGATTTGAAGCACGAATTCGTCTCCTTTTTAAATTCTGAGAGTTGTGCTTCGCACAGGACTCTTCTGGTTGCGCATTGCATGCGGCTATTTGTTGACGCAATGTAGGGCTTATTCAGTCATTCGTCTAATTGATTGTTAAGATTTGGCGTATTGATGAAGCTGATAAGCGGAATGAAGCCAGACTATGAATTTCAGACAACTTGACTTGAACCTATTGCGCGTTTTATGTGCCATCTATCGCTCTGGATCTGTGACGGAGGCAGGTCGCATGCTGTCCTTGTCTCAGCCTGCAACCAGCAATGCGTTGGCACGCCTTCGCACATTCTTCGACGATGAATTATTTGTTCGATCACCGCGTGGTTTACATCCCACGCGCAAGGCACAGCGTATCGTTCCGGCGTTGCTCACCCAGCTCCAAGTGCTGGAGGAAACCGTAGTAAGCGTTGAGGGGTTCGAGCCAGCCAGCAGCAGCGTTCGATGGCGTCTGTCACTGTCCGATCTGGGGGAGATGATGTTTTTGCCACCTTTGGCGCAGGCCATGCGGGCAGAGTCACCGCACAGCCAGCTGTCCAACGTGTCGGTGGCGGCGCGCCAAGTTAGCAGTGCTCTGGATGCACATGACATCGATCTGGCGATAGGTATTCTGGATCCGAGTCACGGCACGATTGCCAGTGAGCGTCTTTTTCAGGAGCATTTCGTTGCAATCACTGCCGGTGATTGGCGTCCCGCAAGTGGTCGCGTTGGGGCAAGTCTGAGCGCCAAACAACTGGCTGCAGCCTCGTTGGCAGTGGCCGCGCCAGCAGCGACCTTTCATGGGAGTGTGGACTCAATGCTCACCCGACTTAAACTCAATGACCGAATCATGCTGCGCGCCCGCCACTATGGAGCACTGCCTGAATTGGTAACCCGGACCGACCTTATGGCAATAGTCCCGCAAATGTATGCCAATTCGTTGGCGCCGCGCTATGAAGTACGCACTTGGGAACTGCCGGAGCACGGACCAAGCTATGACGTATGCATGGTATGGCACCAAAGTGCGACCTCGGATATGTCACATAGCTGGCTACGCTCAGTCGTTCGACGCTTGTTTCAGCGTAGCGCTGTTGACACGACCAATCCCCAAAAATAGGGCTTATCGCACGGATTCTCCGGTCTTCTACCCAGCCTTGGCCTTTTTGGCCTTCAGTCGTTGCGCAGTTTTTTCGACTCCCACAATAAATCGGCTGTGCTTACCGCGTGCAACTTCCTCCACGGCGTCGCTCACTGAAAAATCAAACGAAACTGCACCACCGTTTACTTCGGTCACGGTGATCGTAATATCGACCCACATCCCGAGCAATGTTGCTCCGACATGATCTAGCTCAACCCGGGTGCCAACCGAATCTTTCCCCGCTTCAATGTGTTCGAGCAAAAGGTCACGACAGGCCATCTCAATGTCGTACAGAAGGTTGGGAGTGGAATAGACCCTGCAGTCATCGCCCATAAAGCTGATGGTGCGATTGAGGTCAATATCGACGTGTCGGGATGCGGTGAGTCCAGGTAACAATGCGTTGCTCATGTTTTTTCCTATCGGTTACGGTGATTGATATTGTCTGCATACATTCGCACTTCGATGTAGCGAACCAGCGCTTTGGTTCCTCGTGCGCAATTGCGGAAGATGCATACGCCTTGGTCCATCAGCTTAGCCGCCATGGCGTCGTAAAGGCTACCGCCATCAATAATGCCGATGATCGGTTTTCCGTTGCGTAAGACAATCGGGGGCATCAGGTACACGGTACTCTTGGGGTCCTGGATGTCGAAGCCAGGGCGTAGTGTGCTTTCGACCAGCGCTCGTACCGATGGCGCTGTGGGGTCAAGCCCGACGACGACGGCATCAATGTTGGGGTCTTGAACAAAGGCTTCGGTGATCTGTAAGTGCGTTTCATCATCGGCACCAGGATTGATGTCAATCGGATTCCTAACTTCCACTAGCGCTTGCAATTTCTTGGCTATCAGAATGTCTTCCACTCGCCTGATGGTTGCGGGTTCCAGCATGCCCATCTCCATGGAAAAATTGTCCGAATCGATTGAGTCCGCTATGCCGACAGATTCGAAGCCAGCCCCACTGATTGCCCCTAGTCGTTTGCCGACTGTTTTATGGTGCAGGGCGCCCGCGATATAAAACAGGTCGTCAAAAGTGCTGATGTCTTCAGCTACCATCGCGCCGGCTTGACGTAGTACCGAGACAAACAACGCAGTGTCGCCGGCGATTGATGCGGTATGCCCCATCACGCTGCTTGCGCCGGGCGATGTCTTTCCGGACTTGTAGACCACGACTTGCTTGCCATTCTTGACGGCGGCTCGCACTGCTATAGCGAAGTCGAGCCCATCCCGATCCTTGAATCCCTCAATGTAAATGCCGATGGTATCAATTTCAGGCTGTTCGGCGAAGAATCTGAGCAGGTCACCATGGGTCAGGTCAGTCTGGTTTCCCAACGCCAGCATGTAGCGTGGATCCAGCCACGGATTCTGGCTTAGTCGCGTAATCATGAAGGCGCCGCTCTGGCTCAGCATGACTGAATTTCTTTGTGGCTTCTTTGGCGGCTTTGGAAGTCGCTCCAGCGGGATGAACCAAGAGTCGTACGAACCAGGATGCGACACAACGCCGAGGCAATTTGCTCCGAGAAATATGGGGCCTCCACCTGGCCTGCCGTGGTTTGCGTTGATACGGTCTGCTAACCCGGCTGCTGGTTCCTTGCTGTTTTGGGTTTCACCCAGTCCACCGGGGATTAGCATCACCGATTCCACTGCGTCGGTATCGATGATCTCATCAACCAGTTCATAGACAGCGCTGGCAGCTACGGCAACGATCAGGAGATCAAGCTTTCCGCTCAGCGCTCTGAGGCTCTCGACGCACCGGACACCATCGATCTCGGTTTCTCCAGCGCGGATGATGGTCAGGTTGTCTTTGCTGTAACCGCTGCCCAGCAGGTTGCGCAAAATGATGCGTCCAAAATTCATGTTGCTGGCAGATACCCCAATGATTCCAATCGAGCCAGGGTGGATCAACTTGTCGATCTTGTGGATGGGCCGACCCAAGCGT